>Ga0156641_1185_pt1 | contig 11792 bp, 8 predicted proteins | sample RifOxyC3_FD_110715 | JGI IMG/M metagenome (GOLD analysis project Ga0156641, IMG submission 110715) | Lentisphaerae bacterium RIFOXYC12_FULL_60_16 | reverse complement strand
GCACCGTGGATGTTCCACCTGATGACCACGCAAGGCACATCCGCAGGCGCGATGTCCTACGAGACGGACCGGACGGCCTTCATCGGACGCTGCCGGTCCCTTGCCAATCCCGCCGCTTTCGATAAACCCGGATTGCTCTCCAACACGGAGGGAGCCGTACTGGATCCGATTGTCGCGATCCGTTGCGGCGTGGTCATCCAATCGGACACCGCCGCCAACGTGCACATCATCACCGGTATGGCCGAAACCCGCGCGGCAGCGCTGGCGTTGATCGACAAGTACCGTGACCCCCATTTCGCGGCACGGGCATTCGACATGGCCTGGGCCCACAGCCAGCTCGTCCTGCGCCAGTTGCAGATCACCGAGGCAGAAGCCCAGGTCTATGCGCAGTTGGCCGGGTCAATGCTTCACGCGAATCCCCTGCACCGTGCCGGGACCGGCATCCTTACCCGCAACCGGATGGGCCAAACCGGTTTATGGGCATTCGGAATATCGGGCGACCTGCCGATTCTCCTGATGCGCATCGCCGATGTCCATCGTGTCGAACTCGTCAAGCAGGTGTTGCAGGCCCATGCTTACTGGCGCGAGAAGGGATTGGTATCCGACCTGGTCATTCTCAACGAGGACTTTTCCGGGTATCGCCAGGTGTTGCAGGACCAGATCCTGGAATTGATCGCCGCGGGCCCGGAACAGGACCGGATGGATGTGCCCGGCGGGATATTCCTGAGGCGAAGTGAACAGTTGTCGGAAGAAGACCGGGTCCTCCTGCAAACGGTCGCGCGCGTGATCCTCACCGACAGCGCCGAGACCCTGGCCGAGCAGGTTGAACGACGGGCGCCGATCACCCGCAAGGTCCCGCCCTTTGTACCGACGCGGTCGTTACTGCCGGCAACCCGCGTGACGCCCCCCCCGCGCGAACGCACCTTCTTCAACGGTCTGGGCGGGTTCACACCGGACGGACGCGAGTATGTGATCTCGCTTGAACCCGGACAAAACACGCCGGCACCCTGGTCGAACGTGCTGGCCAACGCCTTTATCGGCACCGTGATCACGGAAAGCGGAAGCGCCTATACCTGGGTGGACAACGCCCATGAATTCCGGCTCACACCCTGGCACAACGATCCCGTGTCGGATCCGAGCGGCGAGGCGTTTTACCTTCGGGATGAGGAAACGGGACAGTTCTGGTCGCCGACGCCACTGCCCGCACGCGGAATCGGTTCCTATGTCTGCCGGCACGGATTCGGCTACAGCGTGTTCGAACACGAACAAATGGGAATCGAATCGGAACTCTGGACGTATGTCGCGGTGGACGCGCCGGTAAAGCTGGTGGTGGTGAAGGTTCGCAACCACTCCGGCCGGCCCCGGCGCCTGTCGGTCACCGGGTACTGGGAATGGGTCCTCGGCCAGTGGCGGCACAAGAACCTCATGCACGTGGTGACCGCGATGGATCCGGCCACGGGCGCCCTGCTGGCCTACAACCTGTACAACCGCGAGTTTGCCGGTAAAACCGCTTTCGTCAATGTCAACGAGCCGGCGCGGACCTTCACCGCCAACCGCACGGAGTTTTTAGGACGTAATGGCACGCTGGCCGCTCCTGCCGCCATGGGGCAATCGCAACTGTCCGGCCAGACGGGCGCAAGCCTTGACCCCTGTGCGGCAATGCAGGTCTCCTTCGACCTGCCGGACGGCCAGGAACGCGAATGGGTCTTCGTGCTGGGCGCCGGCAATGACACCGAGGAAGCCCATCGGCTGATCCGGCGATTCAACAGCCCGGCCAGCGCACGGATGGCCCTGGAGAACGTCTGGGAATTCTGGAAACGAACCCTGGGTGTGGTCTATGCCGAAACCCCGGACCCCGCCCTGAACCTGCTGGTCAACGGCTGGCTGGAGTACCAGACCCTGGCCGGTCGCTACTGGGGCCGCAGCGGATATTACCAGTCCGGAGGCGCGTACGGGTTCCGCGATCAGCTCCAGGATACCGTGGCGCTGATCCATGCCGCCCCCTGGACAACCCGCGAACATTTGTTGCGCAGCGCCGGCCGGCAATTCCGCGAAGGCGACGTTCAACACTGGTGGCATCCCCCCACCGGACGGGGCGTCCGGACGCATTGTTCCGACGATTACCTGTGGCTCCCCTATGCGACCTGCCGGTATGTGACGGTGACCGGCGACACCGGCATACTCGACGAGTCGATCCCGTTCCTTGAAGGCCGCACCGTCAATCCCGACGAGGAATCGTACTATGATCTGCCGCAGCGTTCGGGGGAATCCGGAACCCTCTACGAGCACGCCAAGCGGGCCATCCAGCGCGGCTTGAACTATGGCGAGCACGGCCTGCCGTTGATCGGCAGCGGCGACTGGAACGACGGCATGAACCGCATCGGTGAACAAGGCCGGGGCGAAAGCGTGTGGCTGGCGTTCTTCCTCTATCACGTGCTGCAGCACTTCGTGACGCTGGCGCAACACCGGGGGGATGCCGCATTCGCCGAATACTGTACGGACCAGGCCTCGCAGTTGCAACAGAACATCGAACAGCATGCGTGGGACGGCGCCTGGTACCGGCGCGCCTACTTCGACAACGGCACGCCGCTCGGGTCGGCCACGAACACCGAATGCCAGATCGATTCCATTGTCCAGAGCTGGGCGGTGCTGTCGGGCGCGGCCAATCCGGCCCGGGCACGCCAGGCCATGGAGGGCGTGAGCCAGCGACTGGTTCAACGCGACCAGCGGTTAATCCAGCTCCTCGATCCGCCCTTCGACCAATCCCCGCTCGATCCCGGCTATATCAAAGGCTATGCACCGGGGGTGCGCGAAAACGGCGGCCAGTACACCCACGCCGCAATCTGGACGGTCATGGCGTTCATGGAGCAGGGCGACACCGAACAGGCCTGGGAATTATTCACCCTGATCAACCCGATCCGCCACGCGACGGACATGACCGGCGTCAACCGCTACCGGGTCGAACCGTATGTCATGGCCGCCGACATCTACGCCGTCGATCCGCATGTCGGACAGGGCGGCTGGACCTGGTACACGGGTTCCGCGGGTTGGATGTACCGCCTGATCGTCGAGACGTTACTGGGCGTGCAACTCGAAGCCGACCAACTGCGGGTGAACCCGCGTTTACCCCGCGCCTGGAATTCGGTCAAACTCCACTACCGCTACCGCGACACCTTCTACCACATTACCGCCCAACGGGCCGGAACGGAACACGATTCGCCGGTCCACCTCCTGGTCGACGGCAGGGAACAACCCGACGCCGTGATCCATCTCGTCGACGACCGTCAGGAACATACCGTGGAAGTCACGGTCCAATGACGAAATGCCCCCTGCCCCGCAGGGCAGGGTAATACCCCATGGCACGCAACCGGGTCCAGAGGGTATGATCACGATCGTATCGTACACACCAACAATCAACGTACGGGGGTCACACTGCAACCTGCACCACCATTTTTAAATGACACGACAGTCCCGGCCTCCAACGCCGGACAGGCCGCACCGGACATCGATCCGGCATCTCCATCACCGGTCGCCGCCACCCTGCCGCCTGCTGGCAGCATCATTCGGCAAGAGCAGCTGGCCCGTGCAATCAAAGCCTTTATTTTCACCGTCATCATCCATAACGGGCGTGCCGTATGCACCATTCATTATCCCGGGGTGTTTCAAGTCACCGGCTATAGCGATGCGGAATATGCCGCACAACCCCTGCTTTGGTTCAGCATGATTCTTCCCGAGGATCGGCCCCTGATCCTGCGGCAGATCACGCAATTGCTGCGGGGCGAGACGCCTTCGCCGACCAAGCATCGAATCAAACACAAAGACGGCTCCATCCGCTGGTTAAAGAACACGTCCATTCCCGTGTTTAATCCGCAGGGGACATTGATAGCGTATGACGGCATGATCGCGGATATTTCGTCAACCGAGTTTGCCGGGGTAAAACAGGAACATCAGATTGCCGAACTGACGTCCGCGCTTACCCGGGTCCAGACGACGCAGCGCCTCCTGCCCATCTGCTGTTCCTGCAAGAAAATACGGGACGATCAGGGGTATTGGCAGCAGATCGAACCGTACCTGGAACAACATTATCCGGACATGGCGTTCACCCACGGACTCTGTCCGGACTGTGCCCGCCAACTCTATCCGCAATATTTCGTGGACACACCCGAGACAATCCTGGTCAACCAACTCGTGGACGGCATCCAGGAGGTGACCGGTGCTCTCAGCGATAACGCCGTCGAAGCCGTTTGCACCACCAACCACCAATCGTTGATCACCGCCACCGAACGCCGGAAAGCGTCCCCATGAAGACCCAGATACTCGGAATGGATCAAACGCCGCCGAACATCCTGATCGTGGATGATATGCCGGCCAACCTTCAGTTACTCACGGAACTGCTCAAGCAAAGCGGGTACCGGGTACAACCCGTGTCATCCGGCGAACAGGCGATCCTGGCGGCTCAGACGGAGCAACCCGACATGATCCTGCTCGACATCAACATGCCGGGAATGAACGGCTACGAGGTGTGTAAACAACTGAAGTCAGATGCCGCGTTGAATGCGATTCCCGTCCTTTTCATCAGCGCGCTGGGCGAGACCCTGGACAAGATCAAGGCCTTCGCCGTGGGCGGGGTGGACTACATCATGAAGCCATTTCACTTCGCCGAAGTGAAGGCACGGGTGCAGACACACTTGACGCTTCACCGGCTTCAATGTGAGCGGGAACAACAGAACCGCCTGCTCCAGGACAACTATGATCAACTCAAGATCCTGGAGGATCTGCGTGACAACCTGACACACATGATCGTTCACGACATGCGGTCCCCGCTCATGGCCATTATCTTGAGCCTGGAGCTTTACACACGACAAACCTCCAGGAAGCTGACGGAAGCAGCGATCAAGCCGATTGAGACGGCCACCATGGCCGCCCATCGACTGATTGCAATGGTCAACTCACTGCTCGACATCTGCCGGATGGAGTCCGGGAACATGCCGCTCCATCCCGAGGCATGCGATTTGACCGGTTTGGCCAGCGAAGTCATCCAATCCCTGCAGCACCTGAAGCCTGATTGCCGGCTGGAATTGACACAACCGGGTCCTGCCATGGTTCCGTGCGACCGCGAACTGATACGGCGCGTAATTACCAATATCGGCGCAAATGCCGTAAAATACGTGCCCGACAACGGGCGCGTACAATTCAATATCCAGAACACGGATGCCGGGGTAACGGTGCAGATCATCGACAATGGCCCCGGCATCCCCCGGGAATACCATACCAGGATCTTTGAGAAGTTCGGGCAGGTGGCAGTCCATCAACAGCTGAAAATGTATTCGACCGGTCTTGGCCTGACGTTCTGCAAACTGGCCGTCGAAGCGCATGGCGGCACGATTGGCCTGGAAAGTGAAGTCGGCAAGGGAAGCACCTTCTGGTTCACCCTGCCCCGCACGTAGGGTTGGGGCAAATGCATCAAATTTATGGCCAAACCAATCACATTCAGCAAAAACGGGATTCGGTTGACGAGAGCGGGCGACGAGAACGGATAACGAGTAGGAAATTCCCGAATCGTCGACCGCTCTCGTCGCCCACTCTCGTGTTCCGATCCCCATCATTATTGAAAGTTTAGATGCGTTCGCCCCGCCGGTACGGGTTTTACCCCATGGCGAACACGGGTCCCCGTGACTAGGATTATGGGGTCATGAAGCCGTGTTCGTCACAATCCGGCGCACCCAGGCAGAACCCCGGTGAATACGAGACCGATACAGACGGGGCGCTGGCGGCTTCAGAACTGCGTTACCGGCGGTTGTTCGAGGCGGCAAAAGACGGAATCCTCATCCTCAACGCCGAGTCCGGAATGGTCGTGGATGTCAACCCTTTCCTGATCGATCTACTGGGCTATTCGCGCACGGAGTTTCTCGGCAAGAAGGTGTGGGAACTTGGGGTCTTCAAGAACCTCGCCGCCAACGAGGCCAAATTCCTGGAATTGCAGGCCAGGGAGTATGTCCGTTACGAGGATCTGCCGCTGGAAACGATTGACGGACGATTGATCGCGGTTGAATTCGTGAGCAATGTCTACCACGAAAATAATCTGCGGGTTATCCAGTGCAATATCCGGAACATCACGGAACGTAAACGGGCCGATGTCTATTGGGAAATGGGCCGGGAAGTTCTGGAAACACTGAACGGGCCGGAGGAATGGAAGGATGCCATTCGCCACGTCCTCGACATCTTTAAATCGCGGACGGGATTCGAGGCGAACACGGCTTTTATCGCGAAACCGTTCACCCGCAGCGAACTGGCGCACAAAATACATGAGACGCTTGATCTCCGGAAGGATCCCGCATGAACATCCTGCTGATCTATCCCGAATTCCCGGATACGTTCTGGAGCTTCAAGCACGCGTTGAACTTCGTCGGTAAACGTTCCGCGCTGCCGCCGCTGGGACTGCTGACGGTCGCGGCCATGCTCCCGCCGGATTGGCCCCGGCGCCTCGTCGACACGAACGTGCACGGCATCACCGACCAGGACCTTGCCTGGGCGGACTGCGCATTCATCAGCGCCATGGTCGTCCAGCGCGAATCGGCGAAACAGATCATCGACCAATGCAGGACGGCGGGAGTCCGGGTCGTTGCCGGCGGCCCGCTATTCAACAGCGAATGGGAATCCTTCGGGGCCGTGGATCATTTTGTCCTGAACGAGGCGGAACTGACACTCCCTCCTTTTCTCGATGACCTGCGGCACGACCGTCCCCAACGGATCTATGCAACCGACCAGTTCGCGGATTTACGGCATACCCCCATTCCCCAATGGGATCTGCTGGAACTCAAACGGTATGTCAGCATGAATATCCAATTTTCGCGCGGGTGCCCGTTTAATTGCGATTTCTGCAACGTCACCACCCTGCTCGGCCACCGGGTACGCACCAAGACCGCGGAACAGATCGTCGCTGAACTCGATCCGCTGTATGCCCTCGGATGGCGCGGCAACGTCTTTTTCGTGGACGACAACTTCATCGGCAACAAACCGTATGTTAAAAACGAGTTGCTGCCGGCGCTGATCCGATGGCGAAAGAACAAGACGGGAAACGCGTTCTTCACCGAAGCTTCCATCAACCTGGCCGACGATGCACCCCTGATGGATCAAATGGTCGAGGCAGGATTCACCAAGGTCTTCATCGGCATCGAAACCCCGGACGAACACAGCCTGGCAGAATGCAGCAAGGTCCAGAACGGAAACCGGAACCTGGTGGAAGACGTGAAACGCATCCAACGGGCCGGTCTTCAGGTCCAGGGCGGATTCATTGTCGGTTTTGATCATGACCAGCCTTCGATCTTCCAGCGCCAGATTGACTTCATCCAGAAGAGCGGAATTGTTACCGCCATGGTCGGCTTGTTGCAGGCCCCCGCCGGGACACGGCTTTACGAGCGCATGAAGCAGGAGGGCCGTTTATGCGCCCAATCATCGGGCGATAACGTGGACGGCACCACGAATATCATCCCGGCCATGAACCTGGATGCCCTGAAGGAAGGATACCGGCACATCCTGGAACACATCTACTCCCCGGAACATTACTACCGCCGCCTGCGGACCTTTCTGCGTGAGTTCCGTCCGCCGCGAACACGACCGCATATCCAGTGCTCGGACCTTCTGGCCCTCTTTCGTTCGTTTTACCATATCGGGATAGTGGGCCGGGAACGCTTCCACTTCTGGGCCCTGCTGGCGTGGACCCAGGTCCGGCGTCCCCGACTTATCCCGGAAGCCGTCACGCTGGCCATCTACGGCTATCACTTCCGCAAGATCTGCCAACGGCACGTGGTGTGACCGGTGGGGTTATACCCCATGGCGACAAGGGCGACGTGACCGTACGCTGATCGGGACGGATTAAGGAATGTTGGATTCATCAAGCGAGGACACACCATGAACCGAAATATGGCATACGCACTGGCATTCGTGACCCTATCCACCGCCTGCTTCGCAGTCGACATGCCCGTACCGGCGGGGAATACCGACGATCTCATTGAATCGTCATTCCGCAACACCTATGTCTACCGTACCTTTCTCACCGTTGATTCAATCAAGGTCAAGGCCAACGACGGGGTGGTGACCTTGCGTGGGACCGTCGTCAACGAATGCCATAAGATCCTGGCGCATGAGACCGCTTCGAACCTGGCAGGCGTGACCCGCGTGAACAGCCAACTGTCAATCAAGGCCGCCGCGGCGGACAACACCACGGACACGTGGATCGCCACCAAAATCAACCTTACGCTCCTGTTTCATCGCAACGTCAATGCCGGCAAGACCCTGGTCGATGTGAAAGCGGGGGTCGTGACCCTCAAAGGCGAAGCCGCAAACGCAGCCCAGAAGGACCTGACGACGGAATATGCCAAGGATATCGACGGTGTCGTAAAGGTCATCAACGAGATGACGATAGCCTCCGACCCGGAATCGGACACCCGCACAGCGGACGAGATCATGGACGATGCGTCGGTCACCGCACAGGTCAAGACCGCCTTGTCGACCCACCGCTCAACCAGCGCAATACCGGCCAGGGTCATCAGCCGGAACGGCGAGGTTACTTTGACCGGCATGGCCGGGAACGAGGCCGAAAAGGCGCTGGTTGCCCGGCTGGTCGCCGACATCCGGGGCGTCAGCACGGTGATCAATCAAATGACCATTCAATCGACGCCAACCCGGTAACGTACGCCGCCGCAGGCGACCGCCATATCCGTGAACAACGAGATGACGGTTATGGCGGGTATTGACCTTCGCTTTCGGTTACGCTATACTCCATTTTTGGCATTATCAACCGTATATCGCGGTGACTGGTGAGACGTTCTCGACACTATGCTACGGGGTGTAAGTTGCTTCCCCGTTCAGGTACGAAGGGGTGAATTCGTGCAGATGCGGGCATTGATTGTTGCGGCCTGCTTGACGGGGCTGGGCGGCATCGCGACCAGTATCGGTGCAACCATTTACGTCGCGCCGGGTGGAAGTGACGCCAACAATGGCTCGGATTGGGAGCTGGCCAAGGCGACGATCGCGGGTGGTGTCGCCGCCGCTGGTGCGGGCGGCACCGTGATCGTCAGCAACGGCGTCTACTATCCCACCACCGCGATATCACTCGCCGCCGCTGGCATGACGGTTCAGGGCTACAGCGGAAACGCCGCTGACGTGATCGTAGACGGCAGCAATACCGTCCGCTGTTTCGGGATTTCGGCCGCCGATTGCACCGTGCGGGATCTGACCATGACGCACGGCAAGGACATGGGCGACAATCACGGGGGTGGCCTGGCGGTTTTTGCCGGTGGCGCCGGGGCGATCGCCCGGAACTGCCGTTTCGTGGCGAACACGAACGGAAATGTCGGCGCTGGCCGGTTCGACGTGCTTGGTACGTTGGATAGCTGCGTGGTCATCAGCAACAAGGGCAACCTCTCGGCTGGTTTTTACTGCAACAGCAGCGCCATCTTCACGAATTGCGCCTTCAGCTGGAACGTCGGGGGTGGCTCGTCTATTTACGGCGCCCAGGGGCGACAGACCGTCCATGGATGCACTTTTTCCAGTAATTCGGCGACCAGTTCAGGTGGTGCGATCTACAGCGCAACCACCGCCACGGTGGTTGACTGTACGTTTGTCGCCAACTCGAGCGTTGCCGGCGGCGCCGTGTTTGGAACCATGGGCGCTCATGTCACGGGGTGTACCTTCCGTAACAACAGCGCCTCGACCAGCGGCGGAGGCGCCATCCGGCTCAACGGCGGCCCCTCAACAATCACCCGTTCCGGATTCACGAACAACTCCGTCGGCAGCAGCCATGGCGGAGCCATCTATTTGAACGCAGGCAACTATACGGTCGCCATCGACGAGTGTTCCTTCTCCGGAAACGCCTCGGCAACCGCTTCGTCCGGCGGCGCCGTTTACAGCGGCGCATCCGTCGCGCTCACGAAATGCAGGATCGTGGGGAACGAGGCTGGCAGCGGCGGCGGCGCCTTTTTCACCGGTGGTCATTTCTCGTCCATGGTGGATTGCACGATCATCAGTAACCGGGCGGGACCGCCCCCGAGCACCACCGGCAACGGGGCCGGGATTTTTGTGGGGACTTCCGCCACGGTCATGGTGGAACGCGTCACGTTGGGCTACAACGTCAGCAGTTACCGCGGTGGCGGCGCCTATGTCTCCGGCGGCCGTCTGCTGCTTCGGAGTTGCCTGCTTGCCGGTAATGCGAACACCAGCATCACGAGCTATGGTGGGGCCGGTTACATCGCCTCGGGCTCCATGTTCATCGAAAGCAGCACCATCGCGCGAAACACGAATTCGACGGCTGGCGGCACGGGGGGGTTCTACACGGCTGGCGGCGCCACGGCCCTGACCAACAGCATCGTCTATTTCAACGCGCCGCTGGACTATGCGGGGGCCGGTCCCCGAACCTGGGCCTATTCCTGCGCACCGGGAATCGCCGGCGCCGGAACCATTACGGACGACCCGTTGTTTGTGAACCTGGGGAACGGCTGCGGAACTAATCTTGTGAACGCGAACTTCAATCTGACAGCCCTTTCCCCCTGCAAGAACCATGGAATCGATCTGGCCTGGATGGCGTCGGCGCTGGACTTGGATAATAAGCCCAGACTCAGCGACAAGGTTGACATGGGCGCATACGAGTTGTATCTCCTGCCCGGCACCGTATTTCTTATGCTATAATGCCTGCCACCGGCTCGTCGTGCGTGTTGAAGCTGCCCGCCGCATGGCACGCCAAAGCCCAGCCGTCCAATCACGGGATCTTCATGCAGGTTTCGCTAGAACACCCCAGGGCCGGGATATTTCACCCGGCCCTGCACCAGAACATTCCGAGTCATCACCACGGCATTTCACCGCCGGCGTCAGGAGCTACAGGATCCGGCACAACGACGGGGCTCGGAGCAGGCCCACCGCCACCGGACCCGGTATTATCCGATACGACCGGCTGACTTTCGCCATCATCATTACGATCATTCGTATTATTAATACTACTCGATGTATCCTTCACCACTGGCGCAACCCCTCGGGCATTCTTGTTTCCGTCATTGTTTTCAATGATGGCTATCGTGGTCCCGATGACGATCACTTCACCCAGGAGCACCTTGCCGGTTCGTCCCGGCACATTGGCCCACGCCTTGTAGTTCAACCACGACAGGGAACCCCCTTCACGGAAAGGACTTCCCCAGCGTGACGGCCGGAACATGGCCGTGAGGTCCGACCAGGTGCTGAACTCCTTCGACACCCCGACAACGGCGCCTCCGTTATTGGCGCCGACAAAGACTCCACCCGCCCCACTTCCGGCTGTGCCCGCCTGCGCCAGCAGCATCCCCTTCTCGAATTCCATCGCGTCGGCGCCATGCCACACTGGTGACGAAAGGCCGCCACGGGGTGAATCGATGTGGAAAGAATCCATCAATGCATCCGCCTTCGCACCGGCAGGTTCGCCGGCCATCGTTACACATATACTGGCGCCCAGGACCAGCAAACTTGATCCCGCCACCTTTACTCGCGTTGACATGTTCATACGTAGCTCCCTCTTCTGTTAGAACCAGACTTCTCCATCTACCCCTGCATCATTTGTCACAACCATGACGGGCGGTTGTGTCCCGCTTGGTCCGGTTGATTGCAACACTTCACCAATTTCAGCACGTAACACCGGGTCACGGGTTGTCTCCGCCAGGTTGGCCAGCACCATCCGGACCCTTGGCGCCTGCTGCCGGGCAAGCGCCTGCACGGCGGAACAACGCACCGCTGACGGAATGGTCGGATTGACGGCCGCACGGATCAGC
>Ga0156641_1010_pt1 | contig 11956 bp, 8 predicted proteins | sample RifOxyC3_FD_110715 | JGI IMG/M metagenome (GOLD analysis project Ga0156641, IMG submission 110715) | Lentisphaerae bacterium RIFOXYC12_FULL_60_16 | reverse complement strand
TGCCGTTTGCCAACGCCCACGAGGAACTCGTGGAAGGAATGCTTCGTCTGGACGCCGCGTTAAATAAGTAAATTGCGAGGAATACGGAAATGAGTTGGAGTTGCGCGTTGCGCAGGTGGACGCCGTTGTCCCTAACGGCGTAGGGAGTTTGACAGGATATACAGGATGGGATGGGAGATGGACGGGATGGGATCTCACGCAGAGTCGCAGCGATAGCAGAGCGACCGCTTGATCCATGCATTTTTCTGTTTCCGACGGTGCCGGTAGCGGGTAAAAGACAACCCGTCCGGTGCCCTATGAAACGGTGCCGGCCGGAAAGCGAAGGAAAACATGATTATTGATACGCTTGGACGGCTTCCTGGATATCAGAAACTCAATTCACATTTCAAAAAGGCCATTGCCTTTCTGGGACGCAAGGATCTTGCCACCCTGGCGGATGGCCGTCATGAAATTGACGGAGACCGGGTCTATGCGATGGTCATGCATCCGGCGGCCCGCCCGAAGGAGGGTGCCAAGCTCGAAGCGCATCGCCGGTATATCGATATCCAGGTGGTGCTGGCGGGAACCGACAACATGGGATGGCGCGCGGTGGAGGAATGCCGGGATGTCGAGCAGGCGTATGCGGCGGACAAGGATTGCATGCTGTTCCGTGATCCGGTCACCATGTGGGTTCCTATCAGTTCCGGCATGATGGCCATTTTTCTGCCCGAAGACGCCCATGCCCCGTCGGTTGGAGCCGGGATACTGCACAAGGTGGTGGTCAAGGTGTTGGTGGCTTGAATCCATGAGTCATGCCCCCGCCACGGTTCATGGACCCCATACCGCCTTGTTGCTGGTGGGTCCGACCAGTTCCGGCAAGACGCCGTTGGGGGATCATCTTGCCCGGCATGGCTGGTGTGGGGCGCGTTGCGTACATTTCGATTTCGGTACCCGGTTGCGGGCTTTTGCCGGATCATCGGATCTGCCGGTTGGGTTGCAGGCTTCGGACCGCGATCATGTCCGGGAACTCCTGGCCACGGGTGGGTTGTTGGAAGCCGACCGGTTTCCCATAGCCCGGGCGTTGCTGGATGCGTTTTGTGTGGAACAGGCGTTACAACCCGCCGACTGGCTGGTGTTGAACGGATTGCCGCGGCATCCCGGGCAGGCGGTGGCGTTGGAGCCGGTGGTTGATGTCCGCCTGGTCGTGGAATTGACCGGTTCACCAGATGTCCTGTTGCGCCGGATCGCGCTGGATTCGGGCGGGGATCGTGCCGGCCGTACGGATGACGCACAGGATCTGGTCCGTCACAAATTGGCGGTATACCGGGAACGTACCCTGCCTTTGCTTGACCACTACCGATGCCGGCATGCTAGGATGCATGCCATTCATGTGGGTGTGCGGATGTCGGCGGCGGATGCCGCTGCGATGATGCCGCCGCCCCTGTGAGCGGATTCAACAGGGAGCAGGAGCATGCCCATCAAGGTTAACGGAGACGCCATTCCCGACACGGCCATCGATTTCGAACTCGGGCGCCTGATCCGTTTTTATTCCCAGCATCTGAACGAAGCGGAGATCCGGAACCAGTTGCCCATCCTACGCAAGAAGGCGCGGACCCAGGCGGTGGGGGCCAAGCTTCTGCTGGACGAGGCGCGTAAGCTGGATCTCAAGCCCGATGGCGCCATGGTGGATGCCAAGTTCAAGGAGATGCTCCGGTCCGTGGGCGGCGAGGAGGCGTTCCGCAAGATAATTGCCGAACAGAAGCTCGACGAGTCCGCGGTCCGTACCAGTCTGGAGCAGGGGTGCAAGGTCGATCTGCTGATCGAGCGCATTACGAAGGGCGTCAAGGATCCGACGGAAGCCGACATTATAAAGCATTTCACGGAACATGCGGAAGAATACCAGAAACCGGAACGGGTGCAGGCCCAGCACATCCTGATCCAGTTGGAATCGGACAGCACGCCGGCGGATCGTGAAGCGGCACGTTCCCGGTTGCTGGAGATCCGGCACCGGATCCGGGAAGGATCGGAATTTTCCGACCAGGCGGCGGCGCATTCCGACTGCCCGAGCGGCCGCAAGACCGGTGGAAGCCTGGGCTGGTTCAGCCGGGGGATGATGATTCCGGAATTTGACCGGGTGGTATTTTCCATGGAGGTGGGGCAGCTCAGCGAGATCATCGAGACTCCGCTCGGGTATCATCTCATCCGTAAAACCGGCCACGAAGACGCGGAACCGGGGGATCTGGCCGACCATCATGAGAAGATTCGCGAGTTTATCCGTCATGCCCGCCGGGGCGAAGCGTTGACGGCCTTTGTGGAGGAACTCAAGAGCAAGGCGACGGTTGAAGATGATGGCGTTTAGGATGCCGGATTCTTTACGGACCGATTCTTGACCCCGATCCTTCGGGCTGGTAGTATCCTGCGGTTTGCATCATTTGTCGGGGCGTAGCGCAGACTGGTAGCGCGTTTGCTTGGGGTGCAAAAGGTCACGAGTTCAAATCTCGTCGCCCCGACCATTTCTTCCCACTCGCAGCGCTGGGAGGAGTAAGGCCTGTGGACTCGTTGCTTGAGCACGTCATCGCGGAGGCGGAAGAACGGGCGCGGTGGCCCGTTGACCGGGCCAAGTCCGGCGAAAAGCGCTGGGCGGAATCGACATGGGGCACCGGCCCGCTCGAAGGCGACCGCCGGCTGTTGTACAACTGGAACCTCTGGCCCTGCCGCATCGTCTTCGAGGTCAAGGGGGTGGCCGCCGTTGTGCGCGGCGAAGCGCAGTGGCGCCGCTCCCGGCTTTCCATCCGGATGAAGGGGCTCAAGCTGCTCTCCGCGACGACCGGCAAGGTGGTCACCGACGCGCAGGTGCTGCGGTACGACCAAGCGGGCGTGGCGCTGGTGTTTCGCCCCGTGGACGGACCGGGCCTCTATCATCTATACTACGGGGCACACGAGGACGTCCTGTTTGATCCGGGCCGGGAATGGCGGCGCGACGCGTCGGCTGTCGGGGCCCTGGACGCAACCCCGCTGCGGATCGAGGCGCGTTGCGCGATCGACGATTTCGATGCAATGGAGACCATCGCCCTTCCGGATGAGGTTGAGGGGCTGCTGGCCCGCTTTCCCGACGCGCCGTATCTGGTGTTTCCCGAGGATCGCGACCGGCCGATCAAGATGCAGTTCGAACTGCCCGCGCATTGGGCGGCGGAAGGCCCGGCTGGCGAGCTGGCGCTGGAAGCCGACCGCCATGAATATCGCGTCTTTCAATTGGGCGTCTACGCCTGCCGGGAGTCGATCCCGGATATTGCCGTCAAGGCGACGGGCTTGACCGGCCCCGGTGGTGCGAGGCTTGAGGCGGCGCGTGTGCAATGCCTCACAATCGAATCACGCATCAAGAGCCGCTGCATCCAGAAGCCCCGCGGACCGTTCGCCGTGCCGTGCGGACAGGTCCGCGCGCTGTGGTTCGGGATCGACATCCCTTTAGACGCCGCGCCGGGCGTTTACACCGGATCCGTCTCGGTCGAGCCCGCGGGGCTGCCTGTGCGACCCGTGCCCATCCGCCTCACGGTGTCCGACAAGGTCGTCCCGGAGCGAGGTGACCACGACCTCCACCGGCTCGCGCGGCTGCGCTGGATCGAGAGCGATGCCGGGCTGAGCGACCGGGTCTACCCTCCGTACAAGCCCTTGAGGATGCTCAGGCGCGGCCGGGCGATCCGCTCGTGGGGGCATACCATTGCCCTGGGGGCAACGGGACTGCCCGAGTCGGTCGATGTCGGCCAGACGCGGGTCACGGCCGGGCCGTTGGCGATCGCCTGCAATGTCGGGGGGAAGCGGGTGACGTGGCCGGCCGCCAAGTTGACAATTACGGCACGCCAGCCGGGATTCGTGGAGTGGTCGGGAACCGCTGTGGCACGGGGACTGATGTTGCAGGTGTGCGGTAGGATGGAATACGACGCGAGCGTGGTGATTTCCGCGACCATTACCAGCGCGTCCGACCGGCCGGTGCAGGTGCGCGACCTGACCCTGCGGCTGCCGTGGGCCCGGGACAACGCATGGCTGGCCTCGGGGCTCGGTTACCGGGGCCGGCGCGAGGGTGACCGCGCGTGGCGTTCGATCAAGCGTGGCGCGGGCGTGGGCGATCCGGCCGTGTGGATGGGCAGTGTCGAGGCCGGACTCGGGTGGAAGACATGGACGGCCGGTGGGTGTGTCGCCGCCGGGATGGCCACGACAGCCGCGCCATTGATCCGGCAGGACGGGTGGGAAGACGTCACCCGCGCCGACGCCATCACCGTGAAAGAGTCGGGCGATGCCGTCGTACTCACCGCCAACCTCGGGAACCATCGGATCACCGGCACCCGGCCCTGGTCGATGCAGTTTGCCATGCTGCCGACCCCGGTGAAGCCTCCGGATGCGCGCCACTGGCAGTTTCGGTACATGCACAAGGGTGGCGGGTTCTGGCCTACGGACAAGGATACGCCGCAGAGTTTCCTCAAGGACAACGGCAAGCGGCTTGACGAAACGGCGGGTCCCCTGGGCGTCAAGCGCCTGAACCTCCACGACTGGTGGGGTCCGGCCTTCAACTATGCCTGGCAGTGGCCCGGGCCGGACAATCTGCGGCGGCTGACCGAAGAAGCCCACAAGCGGGGTATGTTCGTGAAGGTCTACAATTCCGGGCGGGAGCTGTCGACTTTTGCCCCCGAGTTCTGGGCGTTGCTCTACGAGGGCACAAACTACGCGTTTCGCGAGGATATCGAGCCGAATCCCCGGCTCTGGTACCAGGATGCCTGGCGGCAGAACCATCTGCCGGACGGCATCCCCTCCGGCTGGCCACGCCTGCACGAAGACCGCGGCAACGAACACAGCATCCCGGTATCCAACGCCACACGCAACGGCAACTTCTACCTCGAGTCGATGCGCTACATGACGCGCTTCTTCGGGACGGACGGCGCGTACTGGGACGGCGCAGACGGCCCGACGCTGGGGCATCGCGAGATGGCCAAGCGTCTTTGGGTCATCTTCAAGGAAACCAACCCCAACGCCGTGATCGACGTACACCATGGCCACAGCGCCCTCGCCTCGCCGGTGGCCGACCACATGCTGACGTTCCCGTTCATCGACAGCCTGTGGCACGGCGAGGGGTTCGAGGCCTTCGTCAATGACCCGTGGACCTGGCTCGTGGAGACGGCGGCCCTGCCGTTTGGCGTGCCGTCCGAGATGCTGGGGATGGATGTATATGTCGGGCGGGGGATGCTCTTCGGCCTCTGGCCGCGCCATGGCTGGTATGCCGAAACAGATGTCCCCTCGAAGTTGTGGGCCTTCATCGACCGCTTCCACATCGAAAAGGCCACGATGCTCGGTTGGTGGCGCAGGGATGGCAACGGTATCTCCATCGACCGGCCCGAGACAGCCGTCACCGTGTTCCGGCACCCCCGCAACGGAATCCTGCTCGTGATCGGAACCTGGCACCCACCGTTGGCGGCATGGATGGAGATGACCTTCGATGTTTCGCTCAGCCTGGACCGGCGACGGTTGGGGCTGCCGAAGGGACCGCTTACCGCCACGGACATCTTGTCCGGCGAATCCGTGGATGTTGAACGTCCCATTCCAATCCCCGACATGAAGATGGGCCGGCTGATATGGGTTCGTCGGTAGACTTCGGGAGCAAGCCCCATGCGCCTTTGAATCTCACCCTGGATGCACGACGAACCGGCGCGGCGCAAGACGCTGTTTCGAGTCGGAGACGATAGTATTGGCTGTTGCATGACGCACACGAGTGGAGGTTGCATGAACGGGAACATTTACGATGTCTCGGAGTATGGTCTCAAGGGTGACGGTCGGACGGATGATACAGCAGCACTACAGGCGCTCATTGACAAGATCGGTGCTGAAGGTAGAAATGCCGTGATTTATTTCCCGCTGGAGGGGCCTTATCTCTTTGATGGTCCTTTCCAGGATATCGAGCGGAGTAATTGCATCATCAAGTTTCCTTCAATGGCGATCACGGGCCGATACTACACGATCACCCTTCGCGGTTACAGCACGCCCGTCTATTCGCCCTCTGCCTTTTCGACCCAGCCTCTGCCATCGGCCACGGTTCTCCGGACGACCCGGTCGCAGGCTGGTGGCCAAGCCCCGAGCTTTTTCGGGGGCATCGGGCCGAAAGGGGGGGACAACTATGAGTGCTCCTACGTGGGGATCGGTTTCGAGAACCTGATCGTGCAGGTGCCGCCCAATCCCTCGTTTACCGCGGTTAACCTGGACCATTACACGGCTTCCTGCTTTCGCAACGTGGCGGTGCTGGCGCCATCCCTGAGTGTCACGAACACGGCGGAACCCACGACGGAAGACTCGTTCGGCGTGATACAGCCCCATTTCAGTTCCGGTGTCTACCAGCGGGTGGAGGAGATGCTGGTTATTGTCGGTTTTTATAATGGAATCCGCGTAGGGGAGAATTGTTGCGCGGAATACATCGAGATTTACAGTTGTCGCAACGCGGCGGTCTTTGATTTTTCACATGGAACCTCCCGCATGGAAAGGCTGACCGCCGGCTGGTGTAAATGTCACATGGTTTTCAGGGACGCTCATGCGACCCAGATCGGCCTGCTGAACACCGAGCGGTGGGATCCTTCGGTGAACGGGATCCAGTCCGCCTGGTATGATTTTGTGGCGGACGTGGTGGACCCCATGAACCAGGCAAGGGGCGATGTCACCTATCAGTCGGCTCGCGCCAATGTCGGTTATTACCCAGGGCAGATGGCCTTGCAAGGTGGGGTGAATCTCAATGTGCGTGAGTTGGGGCAGTTATGGACAGCGTCAGAACGGAAACCCGAGAAACCCGGGGATAGACGAAATGTCCGCACATCCGGCATGCCGGATGAATTAAACGATTGAAACGCCCGTTTACCGGTGTGGGTCCGGATGGTTTATGTATCCCCGGAATCCTTTGGGATGTCGGCTGCAGATCCCGGGACAGTCACCAACGAAGGCCGCAAATGGAGACCCCATGATCTCCTTGCGATGCCCGTCATTGGAGCGTAACGCCCCGCCATGGATCCGGTAATGCATAATCGACCGCTACAGCGCCTGCCCGCACGTCAACCCGACGGATTGCGGAATCTGTCGGGCGGTGAAGGCGAACATGATCCAGGCCCACCCGCGGAAGAGCAGATCGATCGCCACGAACGTGCCGATTACCCAGACGGCGGACAACGGCCATTCAGCCGCGATCAACGCGCCCAGCAACGCCGAGACGATGCCGCCGAAGACCGCCCAACCCCAGGCCGGAAACCGCAGCATGACCGCTACGCCGTTTGTGGTCAGCCTGTACCTCGGCGAGGCGCGCCTCCAACCTGGACTTTGCATCACCCTGCGCCTTGGCCACCTGCTCCTTCAGGGAGTTGATCCTGGCTTCCATCTCCCGCTTCGTCGCTTCCGCTTCCGCTTTGGCCCGCTCCTGCGTGGCTTGCAGTATGGCCTTGACCGAGTGGATCTTCGCCTGAATCCCGGCCTTGGTCTGTTTGTCCGCCCGAGCGGGCCTTCATCAGCCTCCTGTTTGATGGTCACTTTTCCGTCGGCATCCTTGGCAATCAGGGCGCTTGCGTAGCGCGTGATGCTGCCCTCGGCATGCAAATCATTGAGGGCCTTGAAACCCGCATAGGCATGCTTCTCGTCATCGAACATGGCAACGATCATCTTGTTGTTCATACAACTTCTATATGCCCGAACTGTTCCAGCTCGCGTAAAAACGTGGATTATATTGGTGTGAAACATGTTACACATATTTAGCAAGCTGAGCGCCAGGTTCGATAAAGTGGACGTACGAATTATCGTCCGCCAAGGGTTGACATTTCATGCTGAATGTGCCAGATTGCAAACATTAGGAATGGAAAGCGTCGGCGGCAGGCGGTTCGACACAAACCTCGCGGTAGAAGTGTGGCCATGAAGACCCAGGTAGTGCCCCATTCTGGAGTTTCAAGTTTGAGTTCAGGCCTAATTGCACGGGGCTACGCTGTTATCGCGACTCTATCGCCAAACCGATCGATACGCGCCGGTTCGTTCAGACCGTGGCCGCATTCCTCGGGCAAGTAAGGAGCGTAGAGAATGACCGAACCATTCCAAGACGCGGACCCGTACCCGTGTGGCCATGTTCTCGTCGTAGATGACGAACTGGCAAATCGCGAACTATTGTCGCACCTGCTGCAGGCCCGTGGCCACGGCGTCACCGAAGCCGTGGACGGCGGCGACGCCTTGCAAAAGGCTGCTGCGGCCCTTCCGGATGTCGTGCTCCTCGATGTGATGATGCCTGGCATAGACGGGTTTGAGGTGTGCCGCCGACTGAAACGGGATACGCACACGGCCGCTGTCCCCGTGCTGATGGTCACGTCACTTCATGACCGTCTTGAACGGTTGCGGGGCATCGAGGCAGGCGCAAATGATTGCCTGACAAAACCCATCGACAATGAAGACGTTCTGCTGCGCGTGCGAAACGCCATCCATGCGAAACGGCTGCATGACCGCGTTCAGGCGGAACTGGCGCATGTCAAGGAACTGGAGTTGTTGCGGGACAACCTCACCCACATGATGGTCCACGATATGCGCTCGCCCCTGATGGGCGCATCCGGGGCCTATGAGATGATCCTGATGGACAAGGACCGACTCAGTCAAGAGCAACTGAAATTCGTGGCCATGGGTCAGAATAGTTGTCGTGAGTTGATCGAGATGGTGAATTCCATTCTGGACGTCAGCCGCATGGAGGCCGGGCAAATGCCGCTCAACCGGGTTCCGTGCAATCTCCGCGACATTGCTCAGGCGGCCGCAAAGTCAGTGGCGGTTCTGGCGCAGGAGAAGACACTCCCCCTTTGCGTGTCGGGCGATCCGGTCAGCAGCACCGTGGACCGCGATATCATGCGCCGCGTCTTTGCCAACCTGCTGCACAACGCCATCAAGTTCTCCGCCGTGGGTGGAAGTATCGCCGTCCAAGTCTCCTCCACGGGCGAGACGGTACGCGCCACGGTGACGGACCAGGGCTGCGGCATTCCAGCCGACTTCCACCAGCGGATCTTTGAGAAATTCGGCCAGGTCGAGGCTCACCGAGAGGGCCAGAAGCACTCGACGGGTCTTGGCCTCACGTTCTGCAAGCTCGCCGTGGAAGCTCACGGGGGGCAGATCGGCGTTGATAGCGAGTCGGGCAAAGGCAGCACGTTCTGGTTCACGGTCCCCGTAGGTGAGTGTGGGAGCACCCAGCCTTTGGTTACGCCACATTCCTAGGGGTTCACATCGGAGGCGGCAACTTTGGCATTTCCTGCCGAGTTTGCCGGATACCGTCATGGAAAGCGCCAGCGACAAGCGGTTCGATACAAACCTTGCGGTAGACATGCTGCTTGATGTCGCCCAGGCTCGGTCACTCGATGATTTGTTCGTTAATTTCGTCGAAAACGCCTTAGGAAACCCGCGCCATGCATGTGTCCAGGTCTGGCTGATCGACAAAGGCGACCTGTGCGCAACGTGCCCCCAACGACCTGCGTGTCCTGACCAGTCCCGCTGTCTGCATCTGGTAGCGGCAAGCGGGAAATCGATCTCGACTTCCGGCAAGCAACAATGCCCCTTCGAAGCTATCGATTCTCGTGTGCCGCTGGGCGTTGGCCCAATCGGCGAAACCGTCGCCGCCGGTCAGGGGAAAGGCTTCCTGGTTTCGGACGAGACACCAGCATCTCTACCGGGTCTGGAGTGGCTCCGCGAGGAAGGCATCCGCGGATACCGCATCGTACCGATTCGGTTCAAAGGAGAACCGCTGGGGGCAGCCGTTGCCTTCACCCGCGGCGACTTGCATGAGGAAATCGGCAATTGGGGGCGCATTTTTGCCGACCATTTGGGCGCCGCGATTGCCAACGCGCAAGCCTTTCAGGAAATACAACGTCTCAAAGCGCAGCTGGAACTTCAGAACTCGTATCTGCAGGAAGCGGTTGTCGAAGCCAAAGCGTTCGGCGATCTTGTCGGCCCGAGCGCCGCACTACGGCACATTGTCAGCCAGATTGATCTGGTCGCGCCCACCGAGGCCTCGATTCTTATTCTGGGCGAGACCGGCACCGGGAAGGAACTGGTTGCCCATGAGATTCACCGGCGTAGCAAGCGTAAAGACGGGCCGTTGGTACGCGTCAATTGCGCTTCCATTCCGCGTGAACTCTTCGAAAGCGAATTTTTCGGCCACCGGCGAGGTTCGTTCACCGGCGCCGTGAGGGACCGGGCCGGCCGCTTTGAGACCGCCGAGGGCGGGACGATCTTCCTGGACGAAGTCGGCGAAATCCCGATGGACGTCCAAAACAAGCTCCTGCGCGTGCTCCAGGAAAAATGCTACGAACGCGTGGGAGACGACCACACGCGACGCGCCGACGTGCGCGTCATCGCGGCCACGAATCGCGATCTGAAACAGGCCATCGCCGCCGGCAGGTTCCGCGAAGACCTCTATTACCGGCTGAACGTTTTCCCGATCCAGGTCACGCCGCTCCGGGAAAGGCTGGACGACGTCCCCCTGCTGGCGAAACATTTCGTCGGACTTTCCACGCGCGATTTAAAAACCGCCAAGCCGCGCCTGACCCGCGCCGGTATCGCGAAACTGCAGGACTACGACTGGCCCGGCAACGTTCGCGAGTTGCGCAACGTGATCGAGCGTGCCGTGATTCTGGCTCGCGGCGGCGCGTTGGATTTTGAGTTGCCGATTGCCAGCCGGCCCTTGCCGGCTCCGTCGGCGGTTCGGGCCGGTGACGTTCCCGAGCCGGGATATTTCACCGAAGCCGAACTGCAACGCCGCGAGCGCGACAATCTTTGGCTCGTGCTTCAGAGCGCCAACTGGAAGATTAAAGGTCCCGACGGCGCAGCCGAACGACTCGGTGTAAAACCCACCACCTTGCTGTCACGCATGGGCAAGTGGGGGCTGAAGAAGCCGGCAGAATAATCTTCGGTTGGGAAATCGCTATTCTACACTTGTTCGGGAGGCGTATGGGGGGTAATCTGAATTAACGCGTTTGATGACGTCTGGTGCCGGCCGCAGACCCTTGAAGGAGGTGCCGTGATGAAAATGACAAAGATGCTCGTGGCCGTGATGCTGGCTGGGTTGAGTTTGGCCGTTGGCACGGCCGTGGCGAACAATGTTGTGGTGACCAGCACCGACCTGAAAGTGCCGGGCTCAGGCACGGTCACGGTTGAGTTCGATATTTCCTGGGACAACTCATGGCGGGACGGTGTAAACCACGACGCCTGCTGGGTGTTTGTGAAATATTCGATTGATTCGGGTACCAACTGGAGCCATGCCACGATGGCCGACAGTGGGACGAATCCCGCCGGCTTTTCCAGCGGGACAGGCACGGGGATTGATATCATCGTGCCGGCGGACAAGCAGGGAGTGTTGGTTCAGCGAACGGCGGCAGGCACGGGTACGGTGGCGAACACGGATGTGCAGGTTGTGTGGGATTTCAATGCCGATGGGGTATCCGCGAGCAAGAGCGCCCGGGTGAAGGTGTTTGCCATTGAATTGGTCTATGTGTCGGAGGGCTCGTTCCATGCTGGCGACGGCACGATTACCTCGATACAGGGGCAGTTTGAGGATGGAAAATTCACGAATGCCCTTCAGATCGTCTCGGAAGGAGCATTGACCCTCGGCGGAGGCGGAGCAGGCAGTCTGGGAAACAATAATGGCACGGGGATGTCTCCAGCGGATGATTTCAATGACACGACCAGCAAGCCGCTCCCGCTATCCTTTCCCAAGGGTTATGGCGCATTTTATCTGATGAAGACCGAGATTTCGCAGCGGCAGTATTGTGACTTTCTTAACACGTTGACGGTGACCCAGCAGGGGAACAGGCATTACGGGCCATTGTATTTCAACAGTTATCGTAACTTCATCAAGAAGTCAGGGGCCAGTCCGGCCTTTTTCGGTTGCGACGCAAACAACAATGCCGGCGCTGTCACCAACGCAAACGTGTCGCTGCTGAATCAG
>Ga0156641_1044_pt2 | contig 12172 bp, 9 predicted proteins | sample RifOxyC3_FD_110715 | JGI IMG/M metagenome (GOLD analysis project Ga0156641, IMG submission 110715) | Lentisphaerae bacterium RIFOXYC12_FULL_60_16 | reverse complement strand
CTGCGAAAACCGCCAGCCTCCCGCTCCTCTCGCGCTTTACAGCCTCCCGTTCAATACGAAAATTTCGTTATTTGGAACCGCTGTTCCGGTGCCTGGTTCCGTCTTGCCATCTTCATTAAAACCGGAGAGATTCCGGCTTGTTGCGCGGGGAACCCGGCATCGGTCTGAACCACAATCAGCGGGGGTACAAGACGATGGATTTGAAGCGTTATCTGCGGCTGGATGACAAGGTGCGTGAACATCTGGCGGATGTGGACCGGCGGTACCGGATGATGTACGAGGATCCCGCCAATGCCGAACCGATGTTTGTTGTTAATGTTGCTTCGTCGGTGCCGGTCCCGACCTGGGAGGAGCGACTGGCCGATCCGATGGTGATGTTGAAGGCGGAATTGGACGGCTTGCGTTCCCATCTGGAACTCCGGGATGACCGGGTGGCGACCGTCCGGGTGCAATTTGGAACCTCCCAGGTGGCGGCGGCGTTCGGCTGTGATGTGGTGGTTCCGAAAAACAGCCTGCCGGCGGCCGCTTCCCACGTGGTGCCGAACACGGAGGATTCATTCACGCTTCAAATTCCCCCTTTAAACGCGGGTTGGTATGGTAAATTGCGGGATTGGACCGACCAATGGCTTGAACAGCTTCCGGAAGGTGTTCATATCCAGCATCCCGATATTCAGAGTCCGTTCAACAATGCCCACCTGATCCGGGGCAACGATATCCTGCTCGATTTCTTCGACAAACCGGCAGCGGTGGAAGCCGTGCTTGACCGGGTGACCGATTTCATGATTGCCATGGTCCGGGATGTCAAACGCCCGATCAGCCACGATGACCAGTGGTTCTATGACTGGGGTTCGTTATGGAAAGGCTATGCGCGGATCAGCAACTGTTCCATGCACATGATCAGTCCGGAATTCTACCGTGATCATGTGCTGGCCCGGGATATCCGCTTTTTCGACAGTGTGGGCGGTGGACGCATGCATTACTGCGGCACGGCGGATGCCGTGATTGACGAGTTCTTCAAGGTCCCGAGCATCACCGGGCTGGATTATGACATGAAATACCACGACCTGTGGGCCTTGAGCGAGCGGGCGCCGGCCCGGGTCACCCTCCTGCAATGGGCCGGTGAGGCCACGCTGGCCCGTTTGTTCAAGGGCGACTGGCCGAAGAAACGGAACCTGATTTTCAACGTAGCCGCAGGATCGATTGAGGAAGGCCGGGCACTGCTGGCACGCCTGCGCGCCGCAGTCCGGAAATAAGGAGCCAACCATGTTTACGTATCGTGGACGCAAGACGCAGCAGATCAGTTTCCCCCTGGGTGGTATCGGTACCGGATGCGTGGGGCTGGCCGGCAACGGACGCCTGGTCGATTGGGAGATATTCGGACGCCCCAACAAGGGGAGTGTGAATGGATTCTCGCACTTTGCCATCAAGGCGGAAGACCGGGGCCGGTTGGTTGATGCGCGGGTGCTGAATGCGGATCTCCCGCCGCATTACCAGGGCGGTGGAATTGGCATGAGCGGGTTCGGGTTTGGTCCCGCCCGCGAGACCCTGGCAGGATTGCCGCATTTTCAAACCGCCACGTTCAAGGCCGCGTATCCGCTGGCCCGCCTGGAATTTGCGTCCGGATCATTTCCGGGCCGGGTGGACCTCCAGGCATTCAACCCGTTTATACCCCTGAATGACCATGATTCAGGGATTCCGGCCGCTTTTTTCGAGGTGACGGTACGCAACACCTCGCGGCGGACCTTGACCTATACCCTGGCCGGTGTGCTGGGCGATCCCCTGGTTGCCCCGAACCGGCATGCCACCCTGCGGGAGCCGGGCATGACCGCCCTGCATTACACGACCACGGGTGCGGCTACGGATGCCATCGAGTATGGCGACCTGGCCATTGCCACGGATGCGCCGGATGCCGGCACACAGGAATACTGGTTTCGCGGCGCATGGTTTGACAGCCTCGAGGTATATTGGCGCGATTTCACGGCCTCCAAGCCGATGCCGGCCCGGCAGTATCCATCCGAACAGGCCGGGAACCAGAACCAGGGAACCTTGACCGCCGGCCTGCGCCTCAAGCCCGGCGAGACCGGGCGGGTCCGGTTTGTCATCACCTGGAATTTCCCCAACATGGAGAATTATTGGAGCAAGCAGGCGTCTGAATCGGCGGTGAAGGCGGGGATTCCGCCCCGGTGGAAACATTATTACGCCACGCAGTGGCCGGATGCCATGGCCAGTGCCCGGTATGCCTTGACGCAATGGGACCGCCTGTTCAACGAGAGTGAGCGGTTCCGCAACGGGGTGATGCGTTCCTCGCTTCCCAAGGCGGCGCTGGACGCCATCACGGCCAATCTGTCGATTCTGAAGTCCGCCACGGTCTTGCGCATGCAGGACGGTACCTTCTACGGGTGGGAAGGCTGTTGCGGCGGGGGTGGATGCTGCGAGGGATCCTGCACGCATGTTTGGAATTATGCCATGGCCCTGCCGTTCCTGTTCCCGAAACTCGAGCGGTCCATGCGGGAGGCGGATTACCGCTACAACCAGCAGGACAACGGCGGGATGCCGTTCCGCATCCAGTTACCACTGGGGCTCCGGCATCCGGGCGGGCGCTCGTGTGCCGACGGATTGTTCGGCGGGGTCATGAAGACCTACCGGGATTGGAAGGTCAGCGGTGACGATGCCTGGCTGCGGTCCATCTGGCCGGCGGTTCGCCGGTCCATCGAGTTCGCCTGGGATCCGACCAATGAGGACCGGTGGGATCCTGACCAGCGCGGCGTCCTGACCGGCCGCCAGCACCATACGCTGGACATGGAATTGTTTGGGCCGAATTCCTGGTTGACCGGGTTTTACCTGGGGGCACTCAAGGCGGCCGCCGAGATGGCGGAACACCTGGGAGAATCCGGGGAGGCGCTCCGGTACCGCGATCTGTTCACGCGGGGCAAAACGTGGACCGATAAGCACCTGTTCAACGGTTCATACTACTGCCAGGAAATCGACCTGGCGGATGCATCCATTCCGGATGCCTTCAAAGCCGGGGAAACCTATTGGGATGCCGAACACGGAGAGATTAAGTACCAGATCGGGCAGGGGTGTGCCATCGACCAGGTGCTGGCCCAGTGGCATGCCAACTTGTACGGATTGGGAGACCTGTTTGATCCGAAACAACTGCGCCGGGCATTGCAATCCCTGTATGTGAACAACTTCGTGCGCCGGGCCCGTGACGTGTACAACCCCTGCCGGTTGTATTGCCTGAATGATGAGTCCGGCATGGCCATTTGCACCTGGCCGGAATCGGTCGGCAAACCGATGATTCCGCTGACGTATGCGCAGGAAACCATGCACGGGTTTGAATATTCCGCCGGCATTCTGATGATACAGTCCGGGATGATTCGCGAGGGCATGAACATCGTGAAGGCCGTGCGTGACCGGTATGACGGCGAAAGGCGGAATCCCTGGAACGAGTTTGAGTGCGGCAGTAACTATGCCCGCTCCATGGCGGCCTATGCCCTGCTCAACGCCTTCAGCGGCTTTGAATTCGACCGTGGACGGGGATTGATCGGGTTCAATCCGGTTACCGCCCCGGGCAAGCCGTTCCGCTGTTTCTGGTCGTTGGACGGCGCCTGGGGGATGGTGTCGATCACCGCCCGCCGGATGACGGTTGAGGTTCTCTACGGGAGTGTTCCGGTCAGCGAAGTGAAGGTTCCGGCGTCGTGGCGTGGCAACCTGGCGGTGTCATGCGATGGCGCTCCGGTTGCCGTTGCGGGCCGGGAGAAACAGGTGGTCCGGTTCGAGAAGGCCTGCGAGGTGCCGGCAGGACAGCGGTTGACCCTTCAGCGTGGACGCTGAACACGCCGGGATGGTTCATCCGGCACGGGCGGCTCGCAAGGATTGGATAAACGGATCCACCCGGAAGACAAACCCGAAGCTGAGCGCGGTACGCCATAAACCCTCTGCCTTGTGAAGCTCGTTCCGGGCGGATTCCTTGCATTCAACGGCGGTCACACATTCACGGATCGCGGAGCAGGTGTAACCGAGCCGGCTCATGTCCAGCATGCCGCCCGGCGACATCAGCAGACACCAGTTGATGGCAAACCCGACGTAGACCAGATGTGAACAGTCCAGGTGTCGGCAGACGGCGTTGAGCTGGTGGGCATCCTCGCAGCAGTATTCATCGCCGACGGGCATCGCTTCCCGGCCGAAATCCAGCACCTTGAACCCGGCGGTGACGTCGGCCTGGTTCGGTTCACCCGGGAAGGTGTGCCGCGCGCGGATTTTCCGGGCTTCATCCAGCAGGGAATTGGCGGGTGCACCGGCTGGCGGTGCGGGAGGAGGTCCTGCAAGTGCAACGGCCTTCTGGTATCCCGGCCGATGCTTGTAATAGTTGCCACCGCCGACCACGTGCACCACCGGCATTCCTGCGGCGCGTGCGGCCCCCAGCAGAGAGGGGAAATATCGCTCCATAATCTGATAGGAACGTGGCCGGTATTCCACACAGCGGTCCCATCCCGGGAACTCGCCGATGGCGCCGCCATACCAGGTGTGCATGCTCACCAGTGCCGTGTGTTCAACCGGCAGGGTAACCGGGACGGTCTGCCATCCGCCGTAGGCTTCAGCCGGCACGTCCCGTGAATGATCGGCATCGAATTGCTGGTAGATTTGTGCGTCAAGGATCATGGTCTTCATGGTTTGCTCACTTCCGTTTTCAACCAGGCCAGGGTTCGCTTGGACCAGGATTCTCCCAGGTGTGGGGCGATGGTTTCATGGTTGTCAGGTGTTGACCAGGCCTCGCTGTGCCAGCTCGGTCGGGGTTCTCCAGACCAGCCTTTTGCCATACCGTTCACGGAGCCGTGTGCAGGCCAACTGGAAGATGCCGAGACCCATGCCGGTGTTTCTGGAAGCCAGGGTTTGTGCATGGACCAGGAATGACAGGACCTTGCCGGATTCGGCAGCCTCGATCATCGTGCCACCCGACAGGTCCGGCGTGACCAGTTTGGCGGCCTCGGTTTCAATGTCTCCTTCACCGTGGAATACGCCCAGCAGGGACTCTTCAACCGCCTGTTGGAGATCGTAGACTGCGAATGCGTCTGGGTACTGTTTGACCCGGCAGGGCCGCCCGTTCGGCGGACGGGTGTCGAGTGTTGCCGCGAAGATGAAGAGGCAATCGGCACCCGGCACGAATTCCGACCGCATGACACGGATGGCGTCCGCCAGGCGGTCCAGATGGTGACCCTGGTGAAGCATCTGGTTGCCGGTGATCCCGGAAACATCGGGCATGCCGCCGATGGTCACACACCGGGCGGTGAATCCAAGGTTTGCCAGGATGTGCCATCCAAACCGGAGATACGCGCAGAGTTGTTCGTGGTGATCAGGTCCGGGCGCTGCAAGATGGCTGACCCACGCCGATTCGGTGTGTGGAAGCAGGGCACCGGTACGGGTATCCAGTGCCATCGCGTGGGTGAGTACCTCCAGGGAGAGGTCGAAACGGGGGGCAACCCGCTTGCGGATCAGGTCCAGGATGGCGGTACGCTCCGTGTCGGGCAATCCGCGGACGGACTGATCGAGGCGGCCGAGACCACCGGGGCAGGGGAGCAGGGTGAACTTGCCGCGCAGGTTGAGTTCCTCCACGAGATTGGTGAAACGGTGAACCAGTGGCAGGGACATGAACCGGGCATCCGCCTGGCGGGGCCATCCGTGTGACCAGTCGCAGATTTGGGGCATGGGAAAGCCCATCGCTTCGCATTGGGCGCGCCGGATGTAGGTGCCGTTGACCGGAAAATCGTCGACCGTCAGGCAGGCTTCGATGGGTGTGTCGGTGCGGGGTGTTGTCGTCATGTCAGGGCTCCAGCAGGGTGGGGATACCGGCGCGATACTGCATCCGGAAGGTTCCTCCGGACGTGATAACCGGGAGGTCGTGGTCGAACGTGAAATCATCCGCAAGGTTCCGGTGGACCTGCCAGTCGGCATCGGGAACATACTTGAGGGTGGCTTTCAACCGGGTATCCTCGTCGGGTGCGGCCCCTTCGAGGCCATGGTTGCCCCCCGTGATGGGATGGAAAAATGCCGTCTTCCCGTGACGCCGCAGCAGGCTGTAAAGGCGGGTGGTGTGCCGGATATCACAGGTGTTGTCCGCCACGCCATGGATGAGATGCAGGGGGATATTGCCCGGCATAAGGTCCGCGTGCAGGAAGGGGCTGCGGATTTCCCGTTCGGCATCGCTGAAACGCCGGCCGGGGCCCAGGGCATGTTCCTCGAATCCGACCTGGGTTCCGTCCGCGGAACGGACATCGAGGGAATATCCCTTGTGTAAAACGTCGTCCCGTGAGGTGGGATGGAACGCACCCGCCACCAGGATGGCCAGGCTGAAGGTGCGGGGTGCAAACACGAGGCATTGGGCGGTGAGCATGGCGCCCTGTGATCCGCCCCAGAGGACGATCCGGTCACGACGGATCGCGGGGAAAGCGTCGAAGGCCGCCGCCAGGGCGCGCAGGCAATCCACGGTCTGTAGTTTGCTGCAGTCGTAAGGGATCTCATAGGTTGTGGGTTGCGTGACGGGCAGTTCGTGTCCGGCGAGGCGCATTTCACGCCCGGAATGGCGGTATTCGACCCGGACCACCAGCAGGTCATAACGGTCGGCGTAGATCAGGCTGTCGTCGGCATACGCTTCCTGCCCGTTGTTGCCCCAGCCATGCAACAACAGCAGAATGCCGGTGTTGTCCGAGATGCCCTTGGCGGGTGTGGTGAGGTAGGCATCGATCCGGTCATCGCCATAGGTGCGTGACTGGTAGGCCTGTGTGTGGAACGGGAGGGTGCGAATGCGTTCATTCATGATGGGTGGTGGTATACGTGGTTTTTATTCCAGAAGCAATATCGCAGGCGCGTGTCATGCAAGGCTCGGATGTGAAATGCGCCCGTTCGGAAGGGGGGTAATACCCCATGGTGGACACAGGGCCGCCGCCGTATTATTTGGTAGGTGGTTAACGTATGTATGATCCTTTCATAATTCGCATGAAACGCGGTGTTACCACGGGATGGGTGCTGCTCGTGGGCGCCGGATTGTGGCTGGCTGCAGCCACCGGATGTTTTCCGCAGAATCAGCCGCTGGATCCCTTTCCAGGTGGCATTCTGGAAAAATTGGTGTTGCGGAAGGGTGAATGCCATCCGGCGTATAAACTGATCACAAACACCAACCTGCTTGCGCAGGCGGGGGTCAGATGCAATCCCGATTACATCCTCAAACGGGTTGATCTTGAACGTATCATCCAGATGGATGGCGTCGCGGCTTTTCTTGCGTTGTACGGGACGGGGGACTCGGTACGGTTGATGTTAAAAGGCGTATACTTCAGGGAACTGCAGCATGCGTTGAAATATGTTGAAGTCCAGAATTCAAGGCAACGGCTGGTTATGGCCAGCCGGTGCGATACCCCGGGCGGTTTCTGGCTCCTTTTCTTCGCCTGCGACCCGGACTTATCGTATGACGAGGCGGAAATTGAACTTATCACCCGGGGGCTCGAACGCTATCAGCGCCGGCTGAAGCTCACACCGGTTTTTGACCAGATGAGCGAGGCACCTTCAGACGAATGAACGCATTCGGGGCATATGGGCAAGCGTGTATCCATTCATGCGTGCGGCGTATTGTCTGCGGGATGCTGCTGGTTGCGCTCGTGACCGTGGTAACATACGCCGAAACGTTCTACGCCTCCGGGAGTGACACCAATACCATGGTGGATCGGCAGCATCGCTTCCTTAGCCGCCACGTCCTGCGTGTGGCCGAGTCGATCAATAATTTCATTGCCGGCGCCCTGGGCGAGGATGAGAACCGGGAACTGGATATGTCCCGGCGCTTCTACGGCAATATGCTGACCGCCTATAATGTGGAAGGCTCGTACATTCGCCTGACGCCACGGATCATTCTGACGAGCGGGGCTGATAATGAGTACAAGGTGGACTTTTCCGCGCGATTGCGCCTGCCCGATATTTCCCGAAGACTCAGGCTCTACGTGGACAGCTACGATACCGATTACGACCCGATGGAGAATATCTTTTCCGCCCGTTACCGCCAGGCACTCGAGCGCGAACGCGGCGAGGGTGCAACGGCGGGTTTGACGTATTTCTTTTCCGATCACATGAAACGCAAGTTGTCGCTTTCCACCGGCGTACGATTCAACCCCGCGCCTTCGCCCAAGTTCCGGTTGCGCGGACGACTCATCAAATCGTTCGATGTCTGGCAAGCCCAGTTCGCGGAGAGCGTGTTCTGGAACCAGAAGGACGGGGTTGGTGAAAAAACCGAACTGCTATTCGATCGATTGGTGTATGACCGGTGCCATTTTCGCGCGGCATCCTCAGCCATCTGGTCGGAGTTCAGCCACGGCGTGGACTGGGGGCAATACGTATCCGGTTACGTCAATTTTAGTCAGCGCCGCAGTGGTGCGTTCAAGCTGGGGTTGCGCGGATACACGCACCCTTCAGCGGTTACCGATCAATATCTCATTCGGTTGACCTATCGGCAACGCATATATCGTGACTGGCTGTTCCTGGAGGTCGAGCCAGGGTTGGATTTCTTCCGCGAAGACGATTACGAGACCACCCCGCTGATCAATATCAAGATCGAGGCCGTCTTTGGTTCGTACAAGCGGATATGAGCCCCCGAGCCATGGACGGCGAACCCGGTCGATGCGGCGCTGGCGTACAACCCCGGCGGCTGACCAGCCCGGGATGTGGATCCGGACTGGACTCCCTGGAGCGTCGTGTTAGATTGCCTTCACGTGCGTGCGGGTTTTTGCCAATGAACTATCTGCCGTTCAGGTTGTTGAATGATCGGGACACCTTCTGGGGTCTGCTCTGGAGTCGCCGATTGTCCGGGAGTGACCTGTTGCGCCTGATGGTGTTCATCATGGTGGCCTGCGGGGTGTATGGTGCCATCATGGCTGGTTGGCGATCGCCGCGGCTTTCCCTGTATGTTGCGATCAAGCTGCCCCTGTTGTTTCTAGCCACGACGGCCTTCGTATCCGTGTTCAACTGGATGTTGGGGTTGGTGTTCCGGACGGGATTGGATTTCCGGACCACGATCTGGATGGTGTTCAGCGCCATGACACTGGCCTCGTGGATCCTGATCAGCCTGGCACCGGTGTCCCTGTTGTTCATGTTGTCCGGGGTGCCGGCCCTGGGAACCGAAGCGGAACTGCAGTATGCCCACAACGGTATCCTGGTGACCCATATCCTGGTGCTGGCGTTGTCCGGTGTATCCGCCTTGTGGGTTTTACGGGAAGGACTGGTCCGGTTGGCGGCGCCCGGATGTCCGGTTGGCCTGGTCTTGCTGACCTGGATCGGGATGTTTGCCTTTGTGGGGTGCCAGATGGGCTGGATATTGCGGCCGTTTGTCGGGAGTCCATTTTACCCGGTGGCCTTCATGCGCCCGGATTGCCTGGAGCGGAATTTTTACGAGTTCGTGTTTGGGGAAGTAATGCCGTATCTGTTGCAAGGAGGACGTTAAAATGAATGAACCGACTGAAATCAAGCCGCCACCCGTGCCCGTATTTGATGGAAGCACCCGGCCGGGTGTCATGTTGGAAGCCTTGTTGAAAGCACCGGAGCGGGTGACGGATGCCATTGGCAAGGATCGCGCATCGGTACGGACCGGATGGTTCTTCCTGATCGGTGCCTTGTTGTTTCATGCCGTGTTCGGTGCCGCCATGGGTTTGTTTGGAGGTGCTGAGGCGGGATTGGCATCGGCGTTCAAGGCTCCCCTGGTGGGCTTGTTTGCCTTGGTGCTTTGTTTCCCCAGCTTGTATGTGTTCAGTTCGGTGGGGGGCGCTCCCCTGTCGCTCCGGCAGACCTTTCTGACGGCGACATCCTGCCTGGCCATGATAGGCCTGTTGTTGGTGGGATTGGCGCCAGTGGCCTGGCTGTTTGCGGTATCAACGGCCAGCCTGCGCTTCATGATGATCCTGGTGTTGGTAGCCTGGGGTATTGCGGTGTGGTTCGCCCGGCGGTATTTGAATGGCATCCGGTTGATTCCGGAGTTCCAGCAGTCCGGCGGGATTTCATGCTGGTTCCTGGTGTTCGTGGTGGTTTCCCTCCAGATGGCCACCTGCCTGCGCCCGATGTTGACCGCACCAACGCCGGAACGCGGATGGCTGACCAGTGAAAAGAAATTCTTCATGGCGCACTTCTCCGATTGCTGGGAACGTGGGAAATGATTCACGCTTGCAAGGTGGCGATGGGTTGCGTTAACTCGCCCGGAGTTTGTTGAATCCATGTGGATGGGGCATTTCCCGGGAGATGATACATGACCAGTCGCCAATCAAGGTTCACGTTGCATGTTGCGCCGGACGGAAACGATGCCTGGAGCGGACAGTATCCACGGCCCAATCGGGAAGGGACGGATGGACCGCTCGCTACTCCGGAAGCCGCCCGCGATGCCATCCGAACCCTCCGGCAGCGGGGCGTCCTGCCTGCCCGGGGTGTAACGGTTGAACTGGCGGGTGGGATCTGTCACCGGCAGACGCCGCTGGTTCTGACCGAAGAGGATTCGGGCACTGAAGCGGCGCCAATTGTGTACCGGGCGGGGAAACCGGGGGCCGTGCGCTGGATCGGCGGACAGCGGTTGCGCGATTTCAAGAAGGTCACCGATCCTGCCATCCTGCGGCGTCTCCCGGCAACGGCACGGGCACATGTGCGCGAAGTAAACCTCGCTGCGGAAGGTGTACAGGATACGGGAACCATGCAGACGCGGGGTTTCTCGCGGCCGATGGTTCCCGCCGGGCTGGAGTTGTTCTTTAACGGCATTCCCCTGACGCTGGCCCGCTGGCCGAACGTCGACTTCACGAGGATTTCCGGGATCGTCAAGGAAACCAGCACGGATGATGGCTGGGGCGGCGCTATCGGCAAGGTGGAAAGCGGGTTCTATTTCCAGGATGAGCGGATCCGGCGATGGGCACCGTCGGAAGATATATGGGTGCATGGATACTGGTGCTGGGACTGGGCCAATTCGTATGAACGCGTGACGTCGATTGACCGGAAAACGGGACTGGTCCGCACCGCGCCACCCCATGCGATTTACGGGTTCCGGACCGACCAGCGCTTCTTTTTCCTGAATGTGCTGGAGGAACTGGACCAGCCCGGCGAGTGGTACCTGGACCGCGCCCGCGGTAAACTTTATCTGTGGCCGCCGGATAAAATCGGAAAGGCCGAGATCCTCGTCTCGTGCATGGAACAGCCGTTGCTGGAATGCCGGGATGTCAGCCATGTACGGATTGAGGGAATCCAGTTCGAGTGCGTGCGCGGAACCGGCCTGAAGATCGCGGGGGGGCGGAACGTGACCCTCGCCGGTTGCACGATCCGGAACACCGGCAACTACGGGGTCGTGATCGAGGGCGGAGACCATCATGCCGTTGTGGATTGCACGATTGCCTATCCGGGCGATGGAGGGGTCAAGCTGAGTGGCGGAGACCGCAAAACGCTGACGCCGTGCCACCACGCGGTGACCAATTGCCACATGCACCATTTCAGCCGGTGGTCGCGGTGCTATTGTCCGGCTATCCTGGCGGATGGGGTGGGGATGCGATTCGCGAACAACCGCCTGCACCATGCCCCGCATACCGCGATCCTGTTCAGCGGCAATGAATTTCTGCTCGAGAACAACGAGATCTACCAGGTGTGCCTGGAAACCGGGGACGCCGGTGCGGTCTACCTGGGCCGGGATTACACGTTCCGGGGTAATGTGGTCCGGCACCATTTCATCCATCACATGGGCGGGGTCGGCATGGGGACCATGGGGATCTACAACGATGACTGTGTGAGCGGCACGTTGATGGAAGGGAACATATTCTACCGGTGCACCCGGGGCGCCATGCTGGGCGGGGGCCGGGAACTGAAGGTGATCAACAACCTGTTCGTGGATTGTCATCCGGCGATCAATTTCGATGCCCGGGGATCCAGTTCGAACCCGGTCTGGCACCGGATGGTCTATGAAACCATGAAGTCACGCGCCGAGGCGATGTGTTATCTTGAACCGCCCTACGTGACACGGTATCCGGAATTAAAGGAACTGAAGCCGTACCTTGAGGGGACGGGTGGGGTACCGCCGGAACACTGTATCGCCGAACGGAACCTGGCCATCGACAGCGATTGGCTGGTGGCAGAGTGGGGTGCCGCCGAAAAGTGGCTGGAACAGCGCCGGAAC
>Ga0156641_1001_pt2 | contig 12173 bp, 6 predicted proteins | sample RifOxyC3_FD_110715 | JGI IMG/M metagenome (GOLD analysis project Ga0156641, IMG submission 110715) | Lentisphaerae bacterium RIFOXYC12_FULL_60_16 | reverse complement strand
GCGTCTGGATATGCTGGCTGATATTCTGATCGACCTTGCCATTGAGGACTTGACCAGGGGAGGGTCACATGGACAAAGCGGAACCGACGAAACCGGAAAAAGTGTCAGCTCCCGATCTATCCAAACTGGACCACCATCTTCGAATGCTTGCGGAGATCCTGGTTGACGTTGCATGCCCGGAACTGACGGCAGCTGCCAAGCGAGGGACCGAAAACCTGAAACCCTGCCAGCCTCCAAACGTCCGCAAACACAAGCCGACTTAATCGCACTTGTTGTTAAAAGCGTTGTGACTTGACCCATTACCAAGTCATAACTCGTTGATTATAAGGGTGGTGGAGGCGGGGGGAATCGAACCCCCGTCCGTGCTGGAGTCACCGTAGTCTCTACGCGCGTGTCCTGTCATTAAATCTCATCCATGTGACTGCCGACAGACAGGCCATCACATGAACCAGCAGCCACGTTAAGTTTCACTGCGGGCCCGGCTACCCAACCCAACAGCTATCCTGCTATCGTCGCCTCACTCTACCCAGCAGGTGTCAGCAGGGAGACGTCGCAGCACTATTAGGCCGCGAGAGCCAGATTTTCATCGGCACTTATTGTTTTTTCCCGGAAGTTTAACGAGGCCAACCGGGGTCCTCGGCGCGCCACTACAGCTTCAACCAACTCGTCGAAACCATGTCGCCCCCATATCAAAGAACTACCACCCAGCCATTATCACACCGTACAACAGCAACCCGCAAGCCTGAAATAGCGCAACTCGACAGACCGGCAAACCGTGACGCTGACTCTGCCGCAGAGGTCGGACCCGGGGGAGACTATGGCGTGATCAGCGTACGATGATGACGAATGTCGACCATAGCACGCGCAGCCAGACAATCGAGCCGGGTTCCGCCGCCCGGCTGTCAGGCGGATTGTAGTAGCCGCTTCCGTTCGTCACGGATGCCGTGCCGAGGAACAAGGGATAGCTGTTGCTGACCACCAGGCTACGGACATTTGACTGTCCCGCCAGGAGTTTGTTGCGGTCCGTACGGTAGATATCCTTGTACCAGACCGCGATGCGCCCACCGCCCCCTCCGCCGCCATTGCCCGTCCCATTGCCGCCGTATGCATAAAAACGCGTGTTGGTCGATGTCTGCAGCTCGTTGCATGCCAGGAGGATTGATCCACCCGCCCCACTGCCGCCGTGCAGGTCCCATGTTGTGTTGCCGTTCGCGCGCAGCGTCCCATATACAGACGCGACACGGGAGGCCTCGATCCAGATCACCCCGCCACCGTTGCCGGCGCCGTTGACGTACTGGCCACCACTGCCCGGCAGGATTGGAGCATTCGTGATACCGTATTTGATCCCGCCACCACCCGATGATCCGTTGCCGCCCTTCCCCCCGTATCCGGCCCCGGCAAAAATAACGGTGCCCTTGCCGGGCCCCTGTCCATAACGGAAGCCCTTGCCGTCCGCGTTGAATCCTGCATTTGTCTGAACCATGATATTCTTGGCCTTGAACAGGGCAGAACCTCCATTGGTCGGATCGCTGTACGGGTATACCCACGACCCGGACGCCAGCGTCATGTTGCGGCCAGCCTGGAACAGTACGCCATAGTCGCCGCTCGTGCCGTTGGTGGGCCCGCTGCGAGCCACGAGGTAACCATTGCCGCTCAGACTGATGTCCCGCGCCAACAACGAGGAGCGGCCGACCAGTCCGAGTGCCCCTCCGTTCTGAACTGCCAGGGTATTCGTAATACTGATTACCAGGTTGGTGTTTGCGAAGACCACCCTGGCATTGTCCAGAGTCAAGTTGTCCAGGCTCCAGTTCGTGAAACCGGGGATCGTGAGCCAGACCTGCATGAACTGTCCGCTGCTCAGCGTGCTCGACAGGAACGACTTGTCCGGGAGATAGAGCGTCCCGTCCACGCTTTCGCGTTCCGGGGTGGGAGGGACTCCCCCGACACTGCGCGAGGTATCGAACTTGACGCCGGGGCTGTAGCCCGCCTGCGCGACCGTGTTGTAGGCAACCGCAATGCGGCCTCCACCGCCGGGCCCACCGCTGAGGCTGCCGGCTGCGCCCCGAGCCCGTAGCAGACCTGTTGATGCACCTTCGAGCCGTCTGCAGTTGATGTATATGCCGCCGCCTGAACCGCCGCCGCCGTGAGCGCTGTGCGTGTCCTCGCCGTCAGCCGTGACCGAACCGGCGACGTAGACGATACCCGTGGCGACTTCCAGCCAGATCAGGCCGCCACCGGCGCCGCCGAGGTTCGCCTCGCCCCCGCCACTGCCGGGAGCCGTCGGCGCGGCGACATTCCCGTAGACGTTCCCGCGTGTCCAGCCGCCCTGGTACATGGCGCCGTAACCGCCGTAGCCCGCCCCGCCGCCATAGGCCCCACCGTCGGGCCCCGCTCCGGGCCCGCGCAGGGTCGTGTATCCCTTCCGATCGGCATTGATGCCGCCGCCGGAAGCCAGCCGGATCTCGCCGGCCTTGATTTTGACCGAACCACCGTTGGTTGTGTCGGAGTAGGGGTAGATCCAGCAGCCGTTCGCGACATCGATCATGCCGGTTACCGCCAGAAGTCCGCCGTACGCCGGATTGGCACCGTTCGTCGGTCCACTGTACAGCGACAGACTGCTGGAGTTGGCGAGTGCAACCTTGCCGCCGCAGTTGAATTGGAAATTACCGGTGAGGCCCAGCCCGCCCTGGTTGAGAACCGTGTCGCCGGGCACGGTGAGAACGAAACCGGGTTCACCGAATGTCAGGCTGCACTTGTCCAGCGTCAGCGACGCCGGGTTCCAACTCGTGAAGCCGGGGATGAAGAGCCGCACGTTGCGGAAGAGCTGTTTCTCAATTGTCGAGGAAACAAACTGAGAATTCGGCAGGTAGACCGTCCCCTCCTGGCCCAGCCGGCGACCCGTTGTACCGGCCGCGGTCTGCATGCGGACACCGGGATTACCGGCAACTGCTTGTGAAACGGTGTTGTAGATCACTGCAATCCGTCCACCCGCCCCGCTGCCGCCGACCCCTCCCGTTGCGCCACCGTTGGCCTGGAGAAGCCCGTTTGTGCTGCCGGCGAGCACATCGCAGTTGATCCAGATCGAGCCCCCGGAACCTGCACCGGCGTCGCTCCCAGTGTTTACCGCGTTGGCCGCAATCGTGCCCCAGACTTTTACCGTGCCCGATGCCTCGATGCGGATCGCGCCGCCTCCATTCCGGTCGCCCACCGCGCTACCGCCACTGCCGGCCGTGAACGGAGCCGCGGGTATGTCATATTCAGCCCCGACCACGGGGGTACTGCGACCGCGTCCGCCCTTGCCGCCGTGTCCGGCACCCGACTCGTTCGCACCGGCGCCGGGACCGTAGGTCGGCGTATAGCCCTTGCTGTTGGCATGGATCTGCCCGTTGGTATTAACGGTCAGGTTCCCGCAGACGATGTGGATCCGGTTGGACATCGCGATCGGAACGGCAATCGTAGGCGCATTGAAAGGGCCCGCATGCGTTATGATGCCCCCTCCCTGGACCACAACGTTGGTCGCCCTGAGGAAGGTAGTCCAGTTCGTAAACGTGAGTGTGGCGCCGTTCTGTACCGTAACTACGGCGGCAGTATCGGAACCACTGAGCAGGGCGTTGCCGGAGGAAATCACGGCGTCATCGATGGGCCGCGGTTTGCCTGCCGGCAACCACGAAGAGCTGTTCGTCCAGTTGCCCGTGCCCGACCAGGTCTTGGTCGCCGGAACGCCATCGTCGTCGCTGATCGTGCCGCTGCCAATACCGTCGCCAATCTGTCCGTTCACAGGGCTGCCAAGCAACAGGTAGAATCGCTCGTAAGGGTATTCGTCGCTCGTGTCTCCGTTGACCTTGACCATCACCGTCACGCTCACGGTGTTCGACGGGATGGTGACTGTCCCGTTGCTCTGCACGTAGTCCGTTCCTGCTATGGCGGTACCGTTCGATGTCGCGAAGTTGACCGTAACATCCACTATGCTTGTGGCCGACAGGGATACGGTGAAGTTCATGTTCGCTGTGCCTGCATTTCCTTCACCCACGGATGCGTTGGATGCCGAGACGTAGGGACCATCCGTGACGAAGTTCGTCGTCCAATTTGCCCAGTCACCTGCGACACCGTTGGTCGCGTAGCAGCGGTAGTAATACGTCTTGTTTGCACGCAGGTTGCTGATGCCTGTTGAGAATGCGCCCAACACCCCGCCAGCGGACACAACATGCTGCCAGGCGGCGGTGCTTGTTCCGCCGCCGTTTGCCGTGCCCCAGCAGATATAGGCATCGGGCGTCGGGTTGCCCTGGACTACCATGCCGCGCAGCGTGGCAGAAGATGGGGTGATGTTGGTCGCGCCGTCGCCGTTGTTGACCGTGACACCCCCACCCGTGGTGGCGAAGATCCTTGTGGGGGTTCCCCATGCCTCGCCGTGGGTATTCGTGGCGTACCAGCGGTAGTGGTACACGGTGCCCGGGGTGAGACCGGCCACGCTGTTGGTGAAGGTGCCGGATGTGTTCGTCCCGAAGCTGTTGGTCTTTTGCCATGCGGTATATACATCCCCGCCATCCAGCTCACCCCAGAAGCAGGACACCGCCGTTGCCGTATAGCCGGTTGCCGTAAGGCTGCCCACCATGTTGGCGGTTGTGTTGGTGATGCTGTTCGGCGCGAGGTTCGTTATTGCCGGGGCGGTGATGACGAAGAACACCGTGCCGTTGGACGCCGTGCCCGTGCCGCCGGTGCCCTTGGCGACATTTGTAGCGGCACTTGCCGTGGAGATGTCTTCAAACCGCCACACAGCGATTCGGCCTCCGCCGCCAGCCCCACCGTTTCCGCCGGCGTTGCCGCCGTTCGCGATCAACTGGCCCGTGGCCGACGAGTTGAAAGTCCTGCAATCCACAAAGATCGTACCCCCGGCGGCCCCGGCCCCGTGCGTGCTGATACCGGATTCACCCGCAGCCTTGAGCGTGCCGTTCAGCGAGACGGTGCCCGTCGACTTGATCCTGACCACGCCTCCGCCGCAGCCGCCCCACGCATACGTACCAGCGCCGCTGCCGGGATGCACCGGGCTGTCCGTCTGCCCGTACGGCAAGCCGCCTGATGCTGTACCGCCCTTGCCTCCGTGTCCGCCGCCGCCCCAGAGGCCCGACCCTTTGCCGTACCCCTGTCCCCAGAGAAAGCCGCGCTTGTCGGCATCGAAACCAGCCAAGTTCGCAACCGTCAGGTTGCGCATGCGGAAGATCGGTGACCCGCCGTTCTGCCTGTCCGACCAGGGACATATCCACGAACCGGCGCCAATACCAACATCCTCGGTGACGTTGACCTGCGCGCCATACAGCACCGTTGTGCCATTGGTGGTTCCACCGTAGACGTGAAATGATGCCGTGTTTGTGACCAGCAGGTTCCGGCAATTGAACGTGGACCCGGGGGATATGCCAAGGCTGCCTCCGGTCAGGATACGAACGTCATTCGTCACCGTAATTACGAGGCCAGTATTGCCGAATGTGAACGAGCATGAACTGACATCCAGGCTGCCGACTGCCCAGGTTGTGAAATTGGAGATGAAGAGGAAACTGTCGGTAAACACGGAATCCGTCATGTTGGTGGACAGGAAGGATGCGTCCGAGAGGTAGATCGTCCCGTTCTCGCTCTGCCGGCTGATTCCATACTGGTTGGGCAAGAGCCCGCGCTGCGCCGAGAGTTTCACCCTCGGGTTGAGCCCTGCCTGATCCACCGTGTCATAGATTACGGCGATTCGTCCGCCACCACCGGCTCCGCCACCGTTGTTGCCATTCCCGCCTTGTGCCCGGACCAGACCGCTGTTCTGACCCTCAAGTCGTGTGCAGGTGATGAACACACCACCGCCTGACCCGCCACCTCCATGGGTACTGACGGCCGGCTGGCCGTTCGCGGTGATAGTTCCTGCAACCGCAACAATACCCGTCGCCTCAATCCATACAAGGCCACCGCCATGCCCGCCCAGATATGCGTGACCACCGCCACTTCCAACCTGGGGTGGCCCGGTAATACTGCCATACGGCTTTGCGCTGTTTGTCCATCCGCTATAGACAGCGCCTCCCCCACCGTAGGCCCCCCCGCCGCCGTATGATAGGTTGTAATCACCCGCACCCGGACCGGTGAGTCGTGCATATCCTTTCCAGTCGGCATTGAACCCGCCACCTGACTGGATATCAAGGGTTCCCAGCCTGAATTTCACGCTGCCGCCGTTTACCTCATCCGACAGAGGGTACACCCAACTGCTTGCACCAATCACGACGGCGCCGGTCACCGCGACCAGGCACCCGTGCTGGGGGTAAGTCGCGTTCGTCGGACCGGAATACGCATAGAACGTGGAAGTGTTCATCACCTGCATACTCCCACCGCAGAGAAACTTCCCGTGAACCCCGATTCCGAGGCCACCCGAGTACACAATGACGTTATTTGTGACAGTCACCACGATCCCGGTATTCGCGAAGACAAAACTCGCGTTGCTCACCGTAAGGCTGGAGTAGTTGAGGTTGGTCAGGTCACCCAGGTAAAGCATGCAGTTCAAGAAATGCTGCCGCCGAATGAGCGTTGATGCAAACTGCGCATCCGGCAGATATACCGTTCCATCCTGTCCTGGAGAGAAGGTTCCCCCAATGCCTCCCTGCGCCTGCATGCGGACACCGGGGTCGCCAAATGTCATCTGGCGTGCCGGGGTATAGACCACGGCGATTCGGCCGCCTCCGGCGGCGCCGCCGCCAGCGTTACCGCCACCACCGTTGACTCGAAGCAAACCGTTCGTGCTTCCCGCCAGTACCGAACAGGTAATATAGATTGCTCCGCCTGAACCACCGCCACCGTGCGTGCTGATCGCGTTCTGCCCATTGGCGGAAATGACACCGTAGACGGTTGCGGTACCGGCCGGGACCTCAATCCGGACCGTGCCACCACCCGCGCCGCCGTACGACGGATGCCCACCTCCACTGCCCGGCCCTGTCGTAGCGGCCACATTTCCATACACGCCGCCACCGGGAGATCCCGCTACATCATAACGCCCCTTCCCACCGTGTCCCGCCCCACTGCCATAGGTCGCGCTCTGCACGCTCGACCCCGCGCCCGGCCCGTTCAAGCGGAAGTAACCCTTGTAGTCAGCATAGATGGTGGCACTGACACCAAGGGTGAAGTTGGAGCTCACAATCCAGACCCGATTCGACACAGCGTTGGTGGTGAATGCCGATGGCAGGGTCAACATCCCACCGGTCAAGGAAATGTTCGTGGCTCGCAGGCGCGTGGTCCAGTTGCTGAAGGTCAGCGTACCGCCAGTCATCGTGAACGAGGACAGCGCAGCCGTTTCGTTCGTCAACAGGACCGATGCACCCGTTGCGACGGTGACGGTTGACCCGTTACCCGGATAGTTGCCATCGCCGTTCCAGTTCGCACCGTTGAACCAGTTGTTGTCAACCGGGCTTGCTTTCCAGCTGTAGACCTGTTGGGCGATGACAACAGGCGATGCAGCCATCATTGCGACCGCGAGGACTGCGACTGCCCGACCGGACCACTGGGTGAATCGCGCTTTCATGGGTACAGTAATCCCTGCTGCTGGCGTTCTTCAGCAGCACTATACTATCAGGTAGAACGCTATCCGGCAACAATACACCCACCCTGCATGAACCGATAGCATCTCCCCTGCGAAACCCTTACAGCGTTGCAAGGTTACCGTTGCGTCCCCTCGCTTGGTGCTTGCCGATAGGTGCCCCGCCCCGTTACGGTTGGCGGCGTATGACTGCAAGCCTGCCCCAAAGGAACCCGCGTTCATGACACAGCCGGCTGTTACCCGTGCCAACCTGAGCGAATTCATCCCCTCCCACGATTCCTTCGTGGGCATCGATTCCGACGGGTGCGTCTTCGATACGATGGAAATCAAGCAGAAGCAGTGTTTCCACGGCTTGATCGCCTCGCACTGGAACCTTCAGCCGGTCGAGAAGACCGTTCGACAGGTGGCCGAATTTACCAATCTGTATTCCGTCTGGCGCGGCCAGAACCGGTTCATCGCCCTGGTCAAGGTCTTCGACCTGCTGAAAACCCATCCCGACATCCGCGCCGCAGGCATCACCATCCCCGATTTCCCCGATATCCGGCATTTCGTCTCCACCAGCAAGGCGTTGGGTAACCCGGATCTCGAACGGGCCGCCCGGCAAACCGGCAGCACCGAACTGCAATCACTCCTGGACTGGAGCCTGGCGGTTAATGCCCGGATCGAGGAAACCGTCAAACAGGCGCCACCCTTCCCCTGGTCCCGGGAATGCCTGGAGAAAATCCATCGCCTTTCCGATGCCATCTGCGTCTCACAAACCCCCACGGAAGCCCTGGTCCGGGAATGGAAACTGAACGCCATGGACCACCTGGTCAGCCTGATTGCCGGCCAGGAACTCGGAACCAAGATCGAACACATCGCCCTGGCCACCCGTGGTCGGTATGATCCAGACCGCATCCTGATGATCGGGGATGCGCCGGGCGATCTCAAGGCCGCCCGCGAAAACCACGCCCTTTTCTACCCGATCAACCCCGCCGGCGAGGCCGATTCCTGGGAGCACTTCTTCAAGGAGGGCTATGACCGTTTCTTGAAAGGTACGTACCAGGGACCCTACGAAGACGCCCTGGTGGCAGAATTCAACCGCCGTCTGCCCACCACCCCACCCTGGGAATAAGACAGGCTCGTGTGGACAATCTCCCATCCCATCCTGTCTATCCTGTCAAACTCCCCGCTTCTCCGTTTCCCATCCCGACGCGTTTCACGCGTGCGGGCAGAACCCCTCCCAGACTATCGCGTTTCCTGCCGCAACGTTACGGATCGCGGTGCGTTATTCAGGGGTCGGACATCGATCACATCCGGAAGGCGCGCGGCATAACGGACATGGACCCCTTCAGGTTGGACCAGACGCCGGCCATCCAACCGGAATTCACGCGCCACACTGACTCCCACCGGTACCCGGTAAATCCCGTGAACCGACGCCACACCATCAATGTCGAGGTCCAGCTCAATCTTATCCAGCATTTCCGTTCCACGATTCTGGATCACGAGGGTGAGATAGGGTACCCCACCCGTCTCCTTGACCAGCGGCGTACCGACGGCCACATCGTGGATTCCCGGTTCTGCCCGTTCCAGGACCCGTTGAATATTGAGAACGCCATGCCCGTATTCCTCATCAATCCCCGGCAGGCCGGCATCGTCGGCATACTGGCGCAACAGCCGTGCCACATCAGCCGGTCCTGCCGCGTCCTGCGACAGCAGCGCCGCCAGGGCACCGCTCACCAACGGAACGGCCGCCGACGTACCGCTGAACGACACCCGGTTGGTCCCCTCGCCTGCCGCCTGTATGCCCACGCCCGGCGCCATCACGTCGATCCCGGCTCCGCCATTCGAAACCAGCAACCGCTGACCGGCCGCATCGACGGCGCCGACCGCAACCACTTGCTCGTAGCGGGCCGGATAGGCCAGTTCCCCCAGCCCGTCATTGCCGGCGGCGGCCACCACGATCACCCCGCGTTCCGTGGCGTATTGGATTGCCTGCCGCATGATATACGCATCGCCATAACCACCCAGGCTGAGGTTCAAGATCCGCGCACCGGCATCCACGGCGGCCACGATGCCCTTGGCCACGGTGAAGGCATTGCCGCTGCCGTCGGCATCCAGCACCCGCACACTCAGGACGTTACAGGCCGGCGCCACCCCGGTCACCCCATCACCCGGCAGCCCCGCCAGCAGGGAGGCCACCGCCGTGGCATGCAACGACGATTGCCCATCGGCTGCAACCGTCCCGTTTAACAGATCCAGCCGTTTCAACCGGTCTCCCGCCAGGGCCGGGCTGTCGCCCACCCCGCCATCCAGCACGGCCACGGTGATTCCCGCCCCCCACCGGCTGTTATCCTGCGGCACCCCCAGCCAATCCAGCACCTGGTCGCCAAAGCCCGTATAGGAATGATCCATCGCCGGCAGGCCCGGAACCGGATCAGGAGATGACGGCACACGCACCATCAGGTTGGGAGACTGGTCAACGGGGACGGGTCCCCCTGCCAGGACATCGTCCAGGGAAAGCCCCGGTTCCAACCGTATGCGTACCGCGTGGGCAAACGGCATGCGGTCCACCACCACACCGCCGGCCGATTGCACCTGACGGATGAACCGCTGTTGATCCGCTTCATCGTAGAAGCTCAATACATACTCGCCGGGAATGACACCGGGATCCGGTTTTGAAATCCGGCGGACTGGCGTATGGGCCGTCGTCACATCCCTGACCGGTACCACCGCATCACCGGACACCGGCAATCGCTGGAAAACGGGAACCGTTACCGCCGGAGACCCGGATCGTGCCGGCAGGGGATACGACAAATCCCGCCTGACGGTTCGGGGAGACAAACGACGTATGCCCCAAACCGCCAGCACCACAACCACCAGCAATACCAGGATTCCACGTTTGCGATGCATCCATGCCCTTCTGCGCATCAATCTTCCCATACGGGTTTCAATCGCCAGGTATCAAGCCGTTCGAAGATCCCTTCGCCACCTTCGGCAACGGCTTCAACCTGCACGGGGTTCCCGCCCGTATCGAAGACACGCGTCACGCAGATTGAGCCATCGTCGACAAACAATTCAGCAACGGTCCGGTCGAAGAACAGACGCACCCGGATCCGGTCATCCATGGCAGGCAACGGGATCGGCAGGGTACCGGCCGCTTCACAGCGGGCAGGACCCCCGCAACGCAGGGTCCAGAAGACCCTGCCGGTGGCGGCATCGCAGATCCGCAGATTCAGGCTTCCGGAAGCCGGCGGCCGGCATACCGCGTCCATTTCCCATTCGCAACCTGCCACCCGCACCACCTGCGCATCGGTCCCCACGACTACGGCTTCCCGGTGGTCAGGTTCCGTGCGCAACGACTCCCATTCCGGCACCGGGTTCTGGCGAATATGCCCGTCGGCGCCCAGGGTCACCACGCGGGGGATGGACAGCACCCCGTTCCAGCCCTGCGGCTTGGAGAACCCCCTCACCCAGCCGTACAGGATGGTCCGTCCCCCACTATCACGGCACACATTCGTCGCATAGAAATCATTGGAGAGGTCCACCCGTCCATGGGTTTCCGGATCGAACCTGCCGGTGGCTTCATCCAACGTTCCAACCACAACCTCGACCGGACGATACGGCGAATAGCACAGGACCCACCGGTCCCCCACCGGAAAGAAGTTCGGGCATTCCAGACTCTGAAGGGTGGTTTCCGCATGCCGGTAGAGGATGCCGCGGTAGGTCCATGCCGACCAATCCGGCAGGGCCGCCTCGTACCACAACACCACCGGCGCACCATCCGCATATCCGCCCAGGGCCAGACAGTCCCGGTTCCCGGCCTTGAAAATAAACGGGTCACGCCACTCCTTCACCTCCAGGTTGCCATGAAGTCCCAACGCCAGCAACGGATTCGACGTATACGGAACCCAGCAGTCCAGGTCTTCCGACCCCAGCGCAGCCCATTGCTCGGAAGGGCGTTTCCCGATGCTGGTGTAAAGGATCATGGCACTGCCATCGGGCCGGATACCCGTGCATCCCGAGAAGCAATGCTGTTCACCACGCTCGGTCTGCGGACACAGCGCGACCGGGCGATGTTCCCAGCGAACCAGGTCGCGGCTCCGGGCATGGCCCCAATGCATGGAGTCCCATGCCGGCGAATAGGGATGGTGCTGGTAAAACACATGGTACCAGCCGTCATGAAACAGGGTCCCGTTGGGATCATTCATCCAGCCGGACGGCGGACGGAAATGCAACCGGGGACGGGACAGATCCCGCGCGGCATCCGCAGCGCCCGCCTGCACCGCCGCGGTGCCACGCTCCGACGTAAAGCGCGGTTGATCGGTCATTGCCGGTTCCTCCGTTCGCGCAGGTTCTCGACCATTTCCTCAAGATCGGCAATTCGCCGTTCGGCAATTTCCAACGATTCATCACGCCGCAGGATGATCCGGATGGATTCGTCCAGTTTTTCCTCGAGCGCCCGTATGGTTGACCGTGCTTCATCCACGGTGGTGACCTGATCCGCCAGCGACTTGTGTTCCGACATGCACCCCTCCCGTCTCCACGAAGTTCCCCCGATTTCATCCGGGCACAATACCACGGCGATGATAACGCCTTTCACAGTTTCTGTTACACAAAAAAGGAACGGCTTCGCGTC
>Ga0156641_1003_pt1 | contig 12276 bp, 10 predicted proteins | sample RifOxyC3_FD_110715 | JGI IMG/M metagenome (GOLD analysis project Ga0156641, IMG submission 110715) | Lentisphaerae bacterium RIFOXYC12_FULL_60_16 | reverse complement strand
ATACGCCAAAATCACAACCCCCAGGATGATCATTACCAACGCTACAGTTCCACGCATAGGTATCTCCTTTTAGTTACCGTTCATGACCGGATGCATGATCAGACCACCCGTCGTCCCTGGATGATCCGGATCAACACCGTGACCATGGCGAGAATCAGCAGGATATGGATAAACCCGCCAATCGTGTGACTGGTAATCAGGCCCAAGACCCACAATACCAGCAGGGTTAATGCAATGGTCCATAACATGACTGTCTCCTTGTTAAGGAATACGATAGCGGACGGGTGGTTCGATTACAGTGGGGTATAACCCTACCTGCCTACTCGTCGTCTGCTTCCCCGGCGGTTGGCCAGGGAAGGTCGGCCAGGAAGGCGCGGGTCCGGCGGATGACCGGATGCCAGAAAATCACCACCAGGGTCTCGGCCAGGAAACCGGCAACCAGGATGGCGGCACCGGTCACATGGTTCAGCCCGCCGATAGCCAGTAAGGCGGCGGACACCCCATACGTGGCCACATTGCGCATGACGGCGCCTGCGCCCATGGGGCCGGTCTGGCGATCAACCATGGCCAGCCCGTGAAAATAGTTCCGGAACGCCACCATGGCGGGCAACACGCACATGACCATCAGCACCTGGCGGCTCATGACCAGGACTTCGCCCTGGACGCCGATCAGATCCCGCAAAACCAGCGCCGACAGCGGGGTGACGACGACCACCAACATGCCGGCAACCACCCCTCCGGTCACCTGTATCATGAAACGCCGGACCCCGGCCAGGTCCTCCTTGCCGAACGTGGCGAACAGGTGGCGGAACTGGTTGAGCAGGTTGTGGAAGATCATGGCGAAGTCGAAACCCACGCGCATGGCGGCAATCACCGGGGCCGGGTTCGGGGTGCGGCCCAGGAACGAATACAGGATCGGCCGGCTCAGCGAGAACATGACGCTGGTCAGGGCTACCGGCCAGAAGAAGTCCAGGATCATGCGGGTGGTCAGGGGGGTGGGATCGTTGAAGCGGTCCGGGTTGCAGGTTCGTTTTGCCACCCGCCACAGGGCGGCCAGCGTGACGGTTGAAGCGACCAACTGGGCAAGTGCCAGCGTCGGCACGGCGCCCCAGCCCGCATATCGTCCGATTACCAGGACGATACAGATCAGCAGCAGAAACGTCGTGTTCATTGCCGTGATGATGCCCGTGCGCTGGTTCTGTACGATCAAACCCGTGTAGTAATGCCGCAAACCCAGCATGACGATGTTGGGGGATAGCAGGGCCATATACAGCATCACTGAACGGAGCATTTCTCCCTCGATGTGGAACCAGGCGCCGAGGACCGGTCCGCCGATGGACGGTACGGCCAGCACCACCGCGGGAACGGTCATGATACCGCAGGTGATGAGGGTGAAACGCAGGCATTTGCGGGCGGCGGCCTGCGAGCGGGCCAGGACGTTGACCAGTTGGGGAAGGAAGATCAGGGCGGCATCAAACAGGTGGAAGGCTCCCGTCGCGAGGGCGAACGTGGCCAGTTCGCGGGCGGGATCCGGATAACGGGCCAGCGCGGCATTCTGGATCTGCTGGGCCAGGATCGTGACGATCCCGGTCAAAGCCAGCGGCCAGTAGAAGGTCCAGTAGCGGTGGGAAGTCATGGGGGCAAATCGTACGGTGCAACCATCGCCACGTCGAGTGGAACTGTCGCGGATCGAACTTGAAAACGGCCGGCTTGAATCCTATACAGCAGGGGGAAGCGAGTAATCACACACGCCGGATCATGTCTCCTGCGGACGATGAAGGGATGCGATATGCCTGTCTGGACCTTGCACGATGACGGTTCGTTCGATATGGCTGGTAAAGGGTGGAAAATATCCGGTGCCTTTCCCCACCTTGACGGTGAGGCCCTTCATCCGGTGCGCGTGGATGTCAGCCGCGGTACGGGGGGCGGCCGGATCGACTATCAATTGACCGGTGGTTGCCTGGCGCTTGGGTTCGGGACGGATGCCGCCGGCCTGGTCCTGCGTACGACCTGGCGACGGGATGGCGCCATGCCGGTCTGGGTCGAGCCAGTGGGCCATGCCGCCCCGGCCGGGTTGACCCGTTGTTTCCGCCAGGGGCTTGGCATGGGAGGCCCGTCCGGATTCTGCGACCTGCCACCCGCAGAGACGATCAACAGTTACACGGTTACCGGCCTGGTTGGCGCCGCGGTGGCCGTTGTCCTGTATACGGATGACGCCACCCGGTTTGTCCAGCAATCACGCCTGGAACGTCTTCCCTTGTTTCCGGATCGGCTGACACTGTCGGCTGGATTTCGTACGGAAGCCGTTGGTGGTGCCGGTGAAGTCGAACTGCCCCCGTTGTATATCCGGGAGGCGGCGGATGTCTGGACCGCGTTGCAGGGTGCTGCCGTCCACATTGCCGAACACATGGGTGCCCGGGCCCGGCAGCCTGCCAGCTACCACTGGTGTTCCTGGTATTACCTCTACCACAACCTCAGCGAGCCGCTGCTGCGTGAGTACCTGGCGGGTTTCAATGCCTTGAAACCGCGGGTTCCGTTGCAGACCATCCAGATCGATGCCGGCTATTTCCCGTCGCCGGGCGACTGGCTGGAACCCAACGCCCTGTGGCCGTCGGGTCTGGAGGGCGCATTCCGGCTGATCCACGAAGCCGGTTACCGGCCCGGCATCTGGATTGCCCCGTTCATGGTGGGCAACCGCAGCCGGGTGTTCCGCGAACATCCCGACTGGATCCTGCGCGATCCGGACGGCCGGCCGAACGGGGTCTGGCGCATTTACAACGAGCCCAAGGTCTGGGGATACCGCGACGAGGAACTCTATCGCCTGGATACGAGTCATCCCGATGCCATGGCCTACCTGGATACGGTGTTCACCACCCTGCGGCAATGGGGTGCCGGCTTTTTCAAGACCGATTTCATGTTCATGGGACTGGTGGATTCCACCACCGTGCGCCGCCATGTGCCCGGCCGGACCTCGGTGGAATACTTCCGGGATGTGCTGGCCATGATCCGCCGATGTATCGGGGAGGAGAACTTCTGGCTGGGATGCATTGCACCGTTTGCGCCATTCATCGGGTATGCGGATGCCATGCGGATCGGGGGCGATGTCGGGGCCTCATGGGAAGGCGGATTCGGGCCGAAGAACATGCTGGCGGAATCCCTGGCCGACCAGTATTTCAACAACGTCTGGTGGCAGAACGATCCGGATGCGATCCTGGTCCGCGATTTCCACCTGCAATTGACGGACGACGAAATCCATGCGCTGGCCTTGTGGCAGGGCATCCTGGGGGGAACTGTCAACACCTCCGATCCCCTGCATGAAATTGCGGCGGACCGGCTGGCGTTGTGGCGATTCCTGGAACCGGGCGATGGAGGCATGGCCATGTTGCCGGACTGGGACCGGACTGGTGGTGGGGTGCGCTATGCCGTCCGCCATTATGCCGACCAGGATGCCTGGGCCGTCCTGGTATTCAATGCGTCGGATGATGCGTGCACCGTGCGGCTGGATCTGGCCCGCCTGACAGGTGTGGCGCGCGGAACCATCTACACCTGGGGCCCCACCCGTCCCCCCCAATCCCTGGGTGTTGACCTGACGCCGGTCATCACCGTGCCCCAGCACGCAGCCCGGCTGTATTACCTGTCCGGCACCGGCACCCCGCCGCCCCCGGAGATGACGTTGGGTGGGCGGACTTAAAGCATGAAGAGGGGGCGGGTCGGCACACGATAGCGGGCGACGAGAGCGGTGGACGATTCGGCAATTTCCTGCTCGTTATCTCCCGACCTCAAAGAGAGTCGGGATCGTCCGCTCTCGTCAACCTCGCCCTGCCATGGAGGGGACCAGCCGGCATTACGGGTGTACGTTTGGTCCGGTTGACCGGAGGAAATCGGAGACGATGGCGGCCAGGGCCTGTTGCCCGGGATTGTGCGAGGCGCGGTAGGCGTCGATCCAGTCGGAATCGGTGATGCGGTTGGTGTCCAGGCCCAGGGCAGGTTCGAAATAGTGGAGGATGCGGATGGGGGATTCCTCCCCGTGCTGCATGCCGGTGCTGCGCCAGTTCCAGGCGTGCGGCAACACGCGATAGGGGAACCGGCCGGCAATGGCCGCCACGGCCAGCGCCACCTGGTCGGCATAGCGCTGGCGGAAGAAGGACCCGATACACAGGTGGTCCGCCCACGGGGTGCGATCCCACCGGCTGTTCCAGAACCGCTGGAGGAAATACACCGGGTTCGGATGTATATGACGCATGCGCCGGAACAGGCGGCGCGAGGTGTCGAGGATCCGCTCCCGGAACTCGATGAGCCGTGAGGCGCGCAGGACGATGACCCCGCCGTTGAAATAGGGATAGTCGGTGCAGGGCCAGTGGCCGGTGAACCAGGGATGCCGGTGCCCGGCCAACTGGTCCGGGGTCAGACCGGTTTCCGACAGGAGCAGTCGCTCGTAGCCGCGGATGGCGCGGTACCCGCGCGGACGGCCGGGGGGCGGCATGCGGGGGTCATGCCCTTCGGGAGCCGCGGCCAGGTCGACATGGTCCAGCAGGCCGGGCAACGGCGCCAGGTCATCAATCACCGCCGTATCGCAGTCCATCAATACGATCCAATCCGCCTGGTCCAGTCCTTCGGCCCAGAGGGAATTGTACTTGTTGACTTCGCGGTGGGAGGTTGACAGGCGGGGCCGTGTCTCGACGCGCACCTTCATCGCCTCCAGGAACCGGGCGGCTTCAGGATCCGGGGCATCGTTGTAGGTGACGGTGATCGGGGCCATGGCCAGGGCGCCGGCCCGTTGCCGGATGCTCCAGGCCCATAGCTGGACCATGCGCCGGTAACGGGGCGTCGGTTCAGCGGTGCAGAGGAAATGGAAGGAAGGCATAAGGAGGTGGTTAGGTGGTAGGTTGAAGGCTGTTCGTTTTTCGCAAGGATCGAATCAAGGCATACAGAACCTTTTCGACTTCCGTGAATTTCGATTCATATTCGGGCACCTCGACAGCGTTTACATAACCCAAATGAGTGGCCAAGGTGAATTGGTAATGCAGTTCTCTTGCCGAAGCGAACGCAATTTCCAGATACCGTAGATATTCCGTCAGGCTTTCACGAGCACATCCCTCAACGATGTTTGATGGTATTGAGACAGCGGCTCTACGCATCTGGGACGTCAATCCATAGATTTCTTCTTTGGGAAACGTCCTGGTTGCCCGGTAAATCGAGATGGCGACTTCATTCGCCAATTCAAACGCCCGGAGCTTTGTATGATCGCGCATAGCGTCCGTCCTGCCTCCTTTATTCCCACCTGTTCCCCTGCTCACAGGTGTCAACCTATAGCCGGTCGAGACGAATTGTCCCATCCCCATTCCTAATCGCCTTCAGCCTACCGCCTAACAGCCGTCATTCCGCCTTCGTGTAGTGCTTCTTGGCCAGGTCGAGGCCGAACCATTTTTCCAGGTGCATCATCCAGCGATGCTTGCGTTCCCTGGGTGTCAGGACATGGTGAGGGTTGGCCGCATAAGGTTCGGTGGCGGGCGGCAACCAGTTGCGCATGACCGACGGGTGGGGCCCCGTATAGGGAACCAGGACCTGCGGATCGATTTCGCGAAGGTCGGGTGACGTGGAGTCGTTTCGCCAGTACTTGATGACCTGCCGGCATTTTTCGTCGAGCTGGGACTGTGACCGGACCCAGCCGTAGTGGAAGATGCGGGCGTTGCAGGGTGCGGCGCGGGGGTACCGGCCCTGCTTGGGGTTGTCCAGCACGGTGAAAAAAAGTCCCTTGGGACCCCAGGCCGGAATGGTGTTGCGGAGCACACGTGCTTCACGGCGGTACCACCCGGGAGAGCATGCCTGGGTGAGGCGGTTGCCGTAGATATGCAGATAATTGAACGTGAGGGCCTCGACACGGGAATTATCGAGGTGTTGTTCCATCGTGCGGCGGATCACCGGGAGATCGTCCTCGTGCAGGACCTCGTCGCCTTCCAGGTAGAAGGCCCAGTCGCCGGTGCAGTTGAACAGCGCGATGGATTTCTGCTGGCCGTAGACGAATCCCTTGACCTTCAGGTCGTTGCGGATGTTTTCGTTCCAGGTGGTGTTGAGGATGCGTATTTTCGGGTCGGCGATGGCGCGCACCATCGGTTCCGTGTCGTCCTGGCTGGCGCCGAGCGCGATGACGAACTCGTCGACCAGCGGCAGGATGGACCGGATGGATTCCACAAACGGGTATCCGAGCATGTGCGCATTGCGCAGGAAGGTAAAGCCGCTGATTCGCATGGCGCTTATTCCCCGAGCCCGTAGGTGAGGAACGGCACCACGACCTCGCCGTGGAAATTACGGTCCCCGGCATGCTGACGGGCCAGCAGGTGAAGCGCCTGGGCTGCCAGGGTCTTGAAGTCGGGTGCGAGGATTCCGCAACCCTGGAGGCCGATCGAGGCCACCTGTTCGGGGAAATCGCCGATGATCAGCGCGTCGGGTGGAATGGGACGGCCGATCCGGGTCGCGGCGTCCAGGGCGTGCCGGGCGATCAGGCTGTTAACCATCAGGAAGCCGGTGGGTGGGGTGGCGTCCGTGAGCGCCTGTTCCAGGGCCCGGTCACGCGCCTCCGTCGAAAGATCGGGGAATTCCACAAGTTCACGGCCGGGAGGCAGATCGCGGTCGGCGTGGGCCAGCCGGAATCCGTCGCGCCAGCGGGCGTTGTAAAGATTGGGCGGGGTATTGCCGCAGATGAGGAACAGTTGGTGGTGTCCCCGGTTGAAGAGGGTGTGGGAAGCGAAACGACCCATGTCGGTTTCGTCGCAGGTGACGCATCGGAGCAGTTTGGGATCCGGCAATTCGCCGGGGTCACGCATGGTGTGTCCGATGACCACGTAGGGAATTTGTTCGTGGTGCAGCAGTGCGAGTATCTTCTGGTTGATGAAATCGGTGAGGATGACGCCATCCAGGTGCCGGCTGAATTCGATGATCTCGCGGCCGGTATCCGCGACGGAATGCGGTTCAGGCAGGGACAAAACCTCGAGCCGGCTGTTGTACTCCTGGCAGCGCAACGACACCGGATGAAGCAGGGTGGATCCCTGGGGGACGCCGACGGTGATAAATCCGATGCGCGCCGGGAGGGAAAAGGAGAGGGTTCCCCGGCGTACCCGGCCGGGCCGCAGGTTGCGGTAGCCGAGTTCCTCGCAAATCTGGCGGATGCGGATTCGTTGTGATTCACTGATACGGGGATGTTCCCGTAACGCCATGGAGATGGTGGCCTGCGAAACACCAGCCACATCCGCCACTTGTTTCATGGTTACAACGTTTTTCTTGTCAGCCGACATACCCCACATCCTTCTTTGACAGTGGATGATCAATAAGCAACCGCCCCCATTCTTGTTCAGGCCAGCTTAATAAACCAGAAAAATTTTCCCTGGCGTTGCGTGACGTTGCGTATCCTTAGTAGCATATAATTGACAAAACGTGGCCAACGCACTACATTGTCGTACAGGAGAACAACACATGACAACACTCACTATTCGTTTGCCGCAATCACTGAAAACCGATCTCGACGATATTAGTCGCGAAGAGAACAAAGCCGTCAGCGACATCGTTCGAGAATCCCTTCGCCGCTACATCGCCATAGAGAAGTTCAGATCGGTGCGGAGAAAGATACTCCCCTTCGCTGAAGCACAAGGCCTACTGACCGATGACGACATCTTCAAGGCCTTGTCATGAGGGTCATCCTTGACGCCAACGTCGTCATTGCAGCGGTCGCCTCCCGAGGGTTGTGTGAAGCGATTCTGGAACTCTGCCTAGAACATCATCACCTCATCTTGTGTGAAGGTATTCTCGAAGAGATAGCGGAGAAACTCAGAATCAGAATCAAGGTCTCCCCTCCGGTCATCGCCGAGTACTTGAGGGTTCTCCGTAATAATGCGCAGATACTTGAACCGGAAGAAGTCGAAAAGGCAATTTGCCGGGATCCCGATGACCTGATGATTCTCGGCTTGGTTGCCCCCGGGGATGCCGACGCCATAATCACCGGGGATAAGGATCTGCTCGTAATTAAGGAGTACAAGAAAGCACGGATCATGACTCCGCGTAATTTTTGGGAATCAAACAAGAAAGAGAAAGAGAAATAGACATCAAAGGAATCCAGAGAAGACAAACTATCACCACCATCTTCTCCCTCGTCGCTGAATGACATTTTCGTCGGACATTTCCCGGGGGGCAAGGATTGGGATGACATTTATGTAACAATGAACCTTCATCGGATATGGTCTGATTTGCCTTAAGAAGTTTTATCCGATTGTCTAACAAATGGTTGTGTGCTTGTTGGTGGACGATTTTAAAATGTTGGTATGAATATTGCTTTTTGTTATGTGTTTTTGGATGGCTATTTTGGGGTCATGATAAAGAGGTGGGAGATGGAGATGAAAAAGACAGATTCAGAGGCGAGTCCGGTGGTGTTCGGTGATCGGGTATTCAGTATCAAGGTGATGCGTGATTACCTGTCGGAGAAAGCGTACAAGTCGCTTTCGACCACGATTTGTTCGGCGAGCACCTTGAATCCGGATATTGCGGACGAGGTGGCCGAGGCGATGATGCGGTGGGCCGTTGAGCGTGGCGCCACGCATTTCACCCATTGGTTCCAGCCGTTGCATGGGGCTACCGCTGAAAAGCATGATTCCTTCCTGTCCCCTGACCGCGAGGGCGGTGCCGTCCTGCAGTTTTCGGGCAAGGAGCTGGTGCAGGGTGAACCGGATGCCTCCAGCTTCCCGTCGGGCGGGTTGCGGGCGACTTTCGAGGCGCGCGGGTACACGGCGTGGGATCCCACCAGTCCCGCCTTCCTGAAGGGTGATGAGAACGGCAAGACGCTGTGCATCCCGACGGTCTTCTGCGGCTATCACGGCGAGGCGTTGGACAAGAAGACCCCGCTGTTGCGATCCATGGAAGCATTGTCCCGGCAGGTCTGCCGGCTCGGTACGTTGTTCGGGATCAAGGCGGACGGGAAGCGCGCCTATGCGACGCTGGGCCCCGAGCAGGAATATTTCCTGGTGGACGCCAAGTATTACGAGGAACGGTTGGACCTGTTGCAGACGGGGCGCACCCTGTTCGGGCGGGCGCCGGCCAAGCACCAGCAGATGGAGGACCACTATTTCGGCGCCATCCGGTCCCGGGTCATGGCGTTCATGCAGGAGTTGGACCGTGACCTGTGGAGTTACGGTGTGCCGGCCAAGACGCGCCACAACGAGGTGTGTCCCGCGCAGTTCGAAATCGCCCCGATCTTCGAGGAACTCAACCTGGCCGTCGACCACAACATGATCGTCATGCAGGTGTTGCGCGAAACGGCGGAACGGCACGGACTGGTCTGTCTGCTGCACGAGAAGCCGTTCGCGGGTGTGAACGGGTCGGGCAAGCACAATAACTGGTCCGTGTGCGGACCGGATGGAAAGAACTGGCTGACGCCGGGCAGCAGCCCGCACGAGAATGCCAAGTTCCTGACGATGATCGTCGCCTTGATGCGTGCCGTCGACCGCCATGCGGATCTGTTGCGGGCGGTGGTGGCAACGGCGGGCAATGACCACCGGTTGGGCGCCAACGAGGCGCCGCCGGCAATCCTGTCGATCTTCCTGGGCGACCAGCTGTCCGACATCATCGACCAGATCGAACAGGGCGGCGCCAAGCGTTCCAAGGATGGCGGCACGATCCGGGTCGGCGTGACCTCCCTGCCGACCCTGCCCCGGGATGCGACGGACCGGAACCGCACGTCGCCGTTTGCCTTTACCGGCAACAAGTTCGAATTCCGCGCGGTCGGATCGAACCAGAACTGCGCCGGGGCCAATGTGGCGCTGAACACCATCGTGGCTGAGGCGCTGGACGAGATCTGCACGCAGATTGAGAAGGACCTTGCCAAGGGTATGGACCTGAACGGTTCCCTGCAGAAGCTCCTGCCGGCGATCGTCAAGGAACACAAGCGGATCATCTTCAACGGCGACAACTATACCGCTGCCTGGAAGAAAGAGGCTGCCCGGCGCGGGTTGCCGAACCTGACCCAGACGCCGGACGCCTTGCGGGCCCTCGTGACGGACAAGGCCATCAAGCTGTTCACCTCCTACAAGGTGTTGACGGAACGGGAACTGCATTCCCGCTACGAGGTCTACCATGAGGCCTACGAGAAGACGATCCGGATCGAGGCCAGTTGTGCCGTGAATATGGTCCGCACCCAGATCCTGCCGGCGGTGTTGAGCTACCAATCGCAGGTGGCGCAGACCGTGACGCGGGTGTCGGCGGCTTCGGGCCGGTCCCAGGCCAACGAGCCGCGGCGCCTGCTGAAAAACCTGGTGGCGGAAACCAACCGCATGATCAAGGCCGTGGACAAGCTGGAGACCCTGATAGGCGGCGGATCGAACCGCAGCGTCCTGGATACCATGCTGCTGGTGCGCAAGTCGGTGGATGCCCTCGAAGGGGTGATGCCGGCCGACCAGTGGCCGCTGGCCACCTACGCGGAAATGATGTTCAAACTCTAGGATGGGATGATTCAGGGTTCAAGGGATGGACCGGCCGCCCATCGCCAGGGCAGCCGGAAAAACCGTGAACCGGACATGCATGATGATCATGAAGGACCCCCGGTTTCATGAACGCGAAAGACGAGGATCACCAGCGGTACGGACTCTACGACCCTGCCAACGAGCATGATGCCTGCGGTGTGGGGTGGTTGGCCGATCTCCAGGGCCGGCGTTCCCATCGCCTGATCGAACAGGGCATCCGTGTGCTCCAGAACCTGGCGCACCGCGGCGCCACCGGCGCCGACAGCCATACCGGTGACGGCGCCGGACTGTTGTTCCAGGTGCCGGACGTTTTTCTGCGGGTTGCCTGCGACCGGTTGGGTTTTGCCCTGCCGCCGGCAGGCCGTTACGGCGTCGCGATGGGGTTCTTTCCTGATGATGCCGCCGGACGCGACACCTGCCGGCGTGCCGTGGAGCAGGCGGCGCGGGATGAGGGGGCGCCGGTCCTGGGCTGGCGCGAGGTGCCGACCGACCGGTCGGTACTGGGCGCCACCGCCCGCCGGGAATGCCCGGTGGTGATGCAGGCGTTCCTGGATGGCGGGAACCTGCCCGGTGAGGCGCTGGAACGCAAGCTGTTCGTGGTCCGGCGCCTGGCCGAGAAGGCCCTGGCGGCCGGCGGGTGCAGTCCCTGTTATTTTCCCAGCGTCTCGGCCCGCACCCTGGTGTACAAGGGGTTGATGATGGCGGACCAGGTGTCCGGTTTCTACCCGGACCTGGGCGATCCTGCCCTTGATACGGCCCTGGTGGTGGTGCATCAGCGTTACAGCACGAATACCTTTCCCTCCTGGCCGCTGGCCCAGCCGTTCCGCCATCTCGCCCACAACGGTGAGATCAACACCCTGCGGGGCAACATCAACCAGATGCGGTCGCGCGAGCGCAACCTGCAATCCGTCCGGTTCGGCGATGACCTGGCGAAGCTCCTGCCGATTCTCCAGGATTCGTGGAGCGATTCCGCCTGCCTGGACGCCGTGTTGGAATTGCTGGTGCAGGGCGGCCGCACACTGGACCATGCCATGCTGATGCTGATCCCGCAGGCGTGGGGAACGAAATATCCCATGGGTCCCGACCTGCGCGGTTTCTTCGAATACCATGCGGGCCTGATGGAACCGTGGGACGGACCCGCCGCCGTCGCGTTCACGGACGGGATACGGGTGGGGTCCCTGCTGGACCGTAACGGCCTGCGGCCCGCCCGTTACACGGTTACCCGCGACGGCTTTGTCGTGATGGCATCGGAGACCGGGGTACTGGACATCCCGGCCGACCAGGTGCTGGAGAAGGGTGCGTTGCGCCCGGGCCAGATCATCATGGCGGACCTGGAACGCGGCCGGTTGATGAAGGACTGTGAAATCAAGATGCACCTGGCGCACCGCCAGCCGTACCGGCGCTGGGTGGAGGAAAACCGTATCGACGTGCATGGATTCTTCAATGCCGTCGGCACGGTTCCCACCGACGAGACCACCCTGCAGCTGCGCATGCGCCGGTTCGGTTACACCCGCGAGGATGTCGACCTGATTCTCCGCGAGATGGCATCCTCCGGCCATGAGCCCCGCGGCTCAATGGGATCCGACCAGCCCCTGGCGGTGTTGTCCGAAAAACCCCAGTTGCTCTACTGGTATTTCAAGCAGTTGTTCGCCCAGGTCACCAACCCGGCGATCGACCCCATCCGCGAGGAACTGGTCATGTCGCTGATGACCTTTCTCGGCAACACGGACCAGATCCTTGACGAGGTGCCCGGCCATGCCCGGCTGGTGAAGCT
>Ga0156641_1098_pt1 | contig 12481 bp, 12 predicted proteins | sample RifOxyC3_FD_110715 | JGI IMG/M metagenome (GOLD analysis project Ga0156641, IMG submission 110715) | Lentisphaerae bacterium RIFOXYC12_FULL_60_16 | reverse complement strand
GCCGTTGCCCTTTTCGAAATGGAAGCCCGCCTTCGCGCGGACGCTTCGGCGTGGCATGCCCGGGTTTACCTCGCGGTCCGGGCAAGTACGCCGGCACCGCGATGGAATATGGAAAAGAGTTGTAGTTGCGGGCGGTGCGGGAGTTCTCGGTGGAGCGGATGGTGGAGGCGTATGAGGCGTTATATGGGGGGTGAGGGGGATGGGAGGGGAGTTGACCGGATATACAGGATGGGGACGGGAGATGGATGGGATGGAGAGAACATCGAACAGCGAACAAGGAACACCGAACGCACAAGGACCGTCACCGATAACGCCGGGAATATTATCGCTGATGAACACGGATGAGGAAAAATTGTTGGCCGCATTAGCGTCTATCGCTGTGTATCCGCGGTTATTCCCTCTGGCTCCGGAACAAACGGAAGGGGTGGATGCGGAGATAGCCTATTGACGGCATCAGTGAACATTGATATATTTGTGTTCACAAATAAACGGGTGGGTGTCGGCAGCAGGAAGCAAGACTATGAACGATAAGCACCAGTACCTGTTGGAGAAGGTCTCGGATTGGCTGGAGAACAAGGGTTACCGGCGTGCCCGGCTGCCCGGCAAACTTGACCAGCCGTTCCATGAGCCGGACGGGAGGTTCATCAAGCGTGGTGCGCCTCCCTTGGTGGTAGAGGCCCGGGTCATAAACTTCTACCGTTCCCGGGACTTCCGCGCCCTGGTTGGAGATGCAATCCTTCGCCATCATCATGGAAAGGCATCCAACCCGGCAGAAGACAGCCTGCTGCTTGCCGTCATGATGAACCGGCCAAGCTCAAAGGTTCAGCAGGATCTCCAGGCCTATGCCCAACGCTACCTGCCCGGGTTGAACTGGTATATCCTGGATGAATCCGGCAAAGGCCATGCATGCCTGAACCACCGGGAGGAGCCCTTGGTGGTTCGGGAGGCCTTTCGTCATGGGATCGAAGGCCGGTCACAGGCATCTTCGGGCAGTATCTTCTCCCCGGGCAACCAGTGGCTGTTCAAGATCCTCCTTCTCGCAGGCATCGACCGGCGATACTGGGGCGGCCCCGACAAACTTCCCGGCAACATCAGCGAGCTGGCAGAAATGTCCAGGGTGTCCCAACCGGCCGTTTCTTCTTTCGTGATGAAGGCGGAGAAGGCCGGGTTTTTGAAACGCGTCTCCTCCGGTTTTGTTGTCCTGCGGCATCAAGACCTGTTGGATGAATGGTTCTATGTCGCCAAAAACCGGCGGAAAGAAGACATGGGGCTACGGTCCCTTTATGGGGATGAAGATCCCGGGCATCTCGTGGAGAAGATCCGGAAGTATTGCCGGAAAGCGGGTGAAGACGAAGATGTGCCGCCCCTGGTTGTTAGCCATCATGTTGCGTGCCACCTGATGAAGGTCGGACGCTCCAATGTGATGTTCGCCAGGCTCTATGCGAACCGTCCCGTGGAACCGATCATGGCCGCCCTGGATCTGGCGCCGGATGACTCCGCAGATCCCCGGTTATTGCTGGCCATTCCACCCCTCAGTCAGTCAATTCGGGCCGGTTATGTGGTGTGCGATGGAGTTCCTGTCTGCGACATCCTTCAGTGCTATCTGGATGTCCGGTCATCCATGGCACGCGGCAGCGAACAGGCCGCGTACATCCTGGATAAGATTTTAGAGCCGCATTTTGAAAGGAACAGCCATGCTGCTGGGGCGTGATTTTGATCCGTTCTTTGCGCAGGTTGTCGGTATTCTGGAGCCGTATCTGCAGGAGGTGTTGTGCATCGGGGGTTGTGCGAATGCCCTCTACCGGTTCCATGCCTTGGCAAGTCCCATGCCTTGGGCGTACCTCGGTACCAAGGATATTGATTTCGCCACTCCGCTGCGGTTTCCGATGAAGGGCGGGAAACCTGTTGCCACGCTCATGAAGGAAGCCCGGTTGGTGGAGGATCTTCAAGGTAGCGGCACGGATGCAGTGATAAAATACAAGCCGCTCGACCCCGATCTCGCTGCGGACTTGGAGTTCCTATGTCCCTTGTCCGGTGCGAAGGGGCAGCGAGGGAATTCCAACCTGGCGGCGTGTGAGGTTCAGGAGGGATTGCATGCTCAACCCCTCCGTTACCTTGATATCCTGTTCTGCAGACCCTGGACGGTCTCCATCGGAAAGATCGCGGAATTCAGGAAACCGGGTGGGTTCCGGGTTCGTGTTCCGAATCCTGCGGCGTATGTCGTGCAGAAAGTTCTGATCCGCGATCAGCGGCGTAGCGATCCGTCGAAGGCGAAGGACTGCTACTACCTGTACGAGATTTCTGTGGTGTTCAGAGATGCCTTGGATCATCTGGCTGCCGAGTTTGCTCAGTTGGCTCCGTTCCTCCCCTCCTGGAAGAAACGGTTTCAGCATGAAGCACGGCACCTGTTTCAATCCCGGCATGCCGAGGGGCCAACGTTGGCCATGCAGGTATACCGGGATGCTGGCAGTCCTCATTCCGTCGGAGGCCGTCCGTTGACCCCAGAGATGATCTACCGCTCGGTCAATAGGCTTCTCGAAAATTGGTGATCGCGAAATGGGGAGGCGCAGAGGTAGCAGAGAGGGACAGCAGCCGCCTGCGCCCAGAGGCTACGGCGCGCCAGGGAGGTTTCGGGTCTTTGTACCGCCCGAGTACGGTTGGAACAAATCCCCGCAACGGTGGCCCCAGAAGAGTTTGGGAGGGGAATGGGGAACCCATGCTTCGCTCAGAAGCTACGCAGGGCAGGTGTTGAAGGTGGAAGGTGCGCAGCATATGGAGGGCGAACGTCCTCGTGAGCCGTCTGGGAGTTTGACGGGATAGACAGGATGGGATGGGAGATCGAACAGCGAACAAGGAACACCGAACGCACAAGTAAAGGGATCGATGACCGTTGGCCGACTCCCATCATTTCGGTAAACGAGAACGGGCGACCCGCCTTCGTTCGGACGCTACGGCGTGGCACGCGAGAGTGGCATACGAGTAACCGAAACCTCTCCTTTCCCCATCCGTCTGCGAACTCCTCTTCGAGGCAACGTTCCGGCTGGTATGGGCTTGGCGTCTGCGCCAAGCGCGGACCGGCCGGAACATCCGGTCTGGTGCGGTTCTCTGCTGCCTCTGCGCCTCCCTGGCGCGCCATAGCTTCTGAGCGACGGCGGCTGCGTGAGATCCCATCCCCTCTGGTCTGAATACTGAACACTGAATACTGAATACTTCCCTTTGCCCTTCCCTTTCCCTACGATGCCCCCATCATGATTCGCGCTTTGGACAAATGGCTGCTCCCCTACTTGGGTTCCATTCTCCGGCGTCCACTCAATCCGCCCCGACCCCGCCACCTGATCTTTTGCGTCGCGGACCATTTCGAGCCGCATGTCGGCCATGCCACCGATGCCGAAGCGCTCCGCCGTGTCACCCGCTGGGTCAACGATTTTCCTGCCATCGTCGACGGCATCCGGGACGCCGACGGCCATCTTCCCTGCCACACGTTCTTTTCCCCGGCCGAGGAATACCACCCCGAAACCCTCACCTTTCTATCCACGCTCGTTGAACAACATCTCGGCGAAGTGGAAATCCACCTGCATCACCGCAACGACACGCCGGAAATCCTGCGTAACCGGTTGACCACCTTTCGCCATATCCTGCGCGAATCCCACGGTCTGCTGGGCGCCGACACCTCCGGCCGCATCCGGTACGGATTCGTGCATGGTAACTGGGCCTTGTGCAATTCGCGGCCAGACCGGGACTGGTGCGGCGTCAACGACGAGCTGGATGTCCTGCGCGAGACGGGATGTTATGCGGATTTCACCTTCCCCTCAGCGCCGTCTCCCACCCAGCCGTGTATCGTCAACCGGATCTACCGGGCACGCAATCGACCGGACCAGCCGCGCAGCCATGACCGCGGAACGCCGGTCCGGGCAACGGGCACCCCTGACCCCGACACCCTCATGCTCATCCAGGGTCCCCTGACGGTGAACTGGCGAAGTCGCAAATTCGGTCTCCTGCCTCGCATCGAGAACGGGGCCATGGCCCACGATAATCCGCCCACGGCCCTTCGGGCCGGCCTATGGGTGCGCCAGGCCATCGGGGTCGAAAGCCGGCCGGACCTGGTCTTCGTGAAGGTGCACACCCACGGCGGATCCTCCGCCAACCAGCAGGTCCTGTTGGGCCCGGTCATGCGCAACTTCTACCGGGACCTGGCCGCCCGTTACAACGACGGGGACCGGTGGCGATTGCATTTCGTTTCCGCCCGGGAATGCTATAACCTGATCCGCGCCGTAGAAGACGGACAAACCGGCGATCCGGGTTCGTTCCGGAATTACGAAATCCAACCACCCCCGGCAGCGGGTTGAAAGGAGAAGTATTCAGTATTCAGAGGTCAGTGTTCAGAGGGAGAGCGGAAAGAGGGGAAGTGTTCAGTTGGGGAAGGGAACTCAGAAGGAGCGACATGATGGAGAAGAATCCGTTTGCTAAAGGGTATCGCGACCTTATCGTTTATCAAAAAGCACGTGAAGTTGCGAAGCTGGTGTTCGCTGTGACGAGTTCGTTCCCCAAGGATGAAATGTATTCACTTATCGACCAGGCACGGCGATCCTCCCGCTCGGTAGGCGCTCAGATTGCGGAGGCATGGGCAAAGCGACGTTACCCGAAACATTTCACGTCAAAACTATCAGACGCCGACGGCGAACAAAACGAAACGCAGCACTGGCTTGACACTTCCGTGGACTGCGGATATTTGAAAGCTCCCCATGCGGCGGAATTGAATGGCAAACTCCAGGAAATCGGCCGAATGCTACAGTGCATGATGGATCGTGCTGGGGAATTTCAGGGCCCCAATGATTCCTGTGTCCATGAAACGGCGCAACCCTATGGTTCATCCACGTTGGACAAATTCTTCTCCCCTCTGGTCTGAATACTGAACACTGAATACTAATCTGATCCCATGCCCCCCTTAATCCTCACCATCCTGATTCCCCTTGGCCTGGTCGCCTACGCCTGGATCATCTATCCGGTGATGGTATGGATCCTGGGATCGCGCAGGCATCCGGAACGGCACGATGTCATCCCGGACCCTGAACTTCCCCCCGTAACGGTATTGGTCCCGGCCCACAACGAGGAGACCGACATCGGTCCCCGTATCCGCAACCTGCTGGCACAGGATTATCCGTCCGACCGTTTGACCGTCCTCATTGGCGTTGATGGTTCGACGGATGGAACCGCATCCAATGCGCGCACTGCCGCCGGCGATACAAACCGCGTACAGGTGATCGAGTTCCACAACCGCCAGGGCAAGACCGCAACCCTCAAGGCGCTGGCACGGCAGGCAACCGCCACCGTGCTGGCCTTCACCGATGCCAACACCCGGTTTGAACCCCACACCATTCGTCGCCTGGTGGAACCCCTGGCGGATCCACGGGTGGGTGGCGTGTGCGGACGCCTGATCCTTCACGACCCCGCACAACCGACTCCTGAAAGCAGTTACTGGGAATTCGAGACCCTCCTTAAGCGCGCCGAAAGCCGGCTGGATTCGTGCCTCGGAGCCAACGGAGCGGTTTATGCCCTGCGGCGTGACAGGTTCTGGCAGGAGATCCCTGACACCACCATCGTGGATGATTTTGTTGTGGGCATGAAGGTGCGCGAGCAGGGATACCGCTTGTTATACCGGGAGGATGCGGTGGCCTATGAACCGTTGCCGGATCTCCGGCATGAATGGCAACGACGGGTACGGATCGGAACGGGCGATTACCAGGCCCTGGCGTTGTGCCGCCGGTGCCTCTCCCCCCGGTACGGGAGGTTTGCCTGGATGTTTGCGTCGCACAAGGTGCTCCGCTGGTTTACCCCGCACCTGGTACTGGCCGGTGTGGTCCTGGCATCCGCCGACGTACTGGCAGGAGCCTGGGACGGACTGCACCCCACCTCCGGGCTGTCGATCATCATCACCCTGGGAAGCGGACTTTTCCTGATGATGTCAGCCGCCGGCAGAAGCCTGGCCCAACACGGCCGATCCCGGCCCGCCATCCTGGTCACCGCCTGGCATTTTCTTGCCATGCAGACCGCCCTGATCATGGGATTTGTGCGATACTGCCGGGGATCGCTGCAGGGCGCCTGGGACCGGACGCCGAGGAAGATTGTGGAACGTGGAAAGTAGAACGTGGAACGTGGGAGCAGAGGGCATGGGACATGGGGGGATGGGGAAGTGTTCCGTCTTCAGAAGAGAGTGTTCAGATGGGGAGAGACGGCGTCGCGGGAGCTCCGCCCTCCAGGGGAGGGGAAATGGGAAGTATTCAGTGTTCAGAGGTCAGTGTTCAGATGGGGAGGGGAGCGGAAGGGATGGGGAGATGGACGGGATGGGAAGGATGAATTGAATGCTTTACATGCATGAATATATGGATGTCATGTCCAGAAAAGCATGGATTATGTGATTAAGCGGGAAATGTTTCTAGATTAACTGATGCGTAATATGCTGGTTATAAACATATTACAAATGATATTGACAAATATGCAATGCTATTGCATATTTACGCTATGTGGATAGATCGTAAAATCAATCGTGTTTTGTTGCGGATGGCGAAGATGTTTCCGGCTGTTCTGATTGCTGGACCAAGGCAGGCTGGAAAGACGGCTTTGCTTCGCCATACATTCCCGCATGCCGCGTATGTCTCGCTTGATAATCCGGCTGTTGCGGATGCCGCACGCACAGCCCCGGATTCGTTTCTTTCAGGGTTCAGAAGGCCGGTCATTATTGACGAGATTCAATATGTGCCGTCCTTGTTCCGGCATCTTAAAGTGGTGATTGATGCGGATCAGTGTCCCGGACAATTTCTCCTGACGGGTTCACAATCTTTTCCCTTGATGCAAGGGGTCTCGGAAAGCCTTGCGGGAAGATGTGGATTGATCCGTTTGAATACGCTGTCCCATGAGGAGATCCGGGCGGTAGCGCCTGATATTGAGCCGGTACGTTGTGTTCATCGGGGAGGATATCCAGCCCTGTATGCCGGCACGGACATGGATGGCGAACTCTGGTACCCGTCGTATGTGGCAACCTATGTCGAACGTGATATACGCAACATGCTGAATGTCCAGGACCTCACGGTCTTTAACCGGCTGGTCCGGGCCTGTGCCGTTCGAACGGCACAGACGCTGAACTACACCGACCTGGCCCGTGATGTGGCCATTGCCCCGAACACAGCTCGCCAGTGGGTCTCCCTGCTGGTGGCGTCGGGACTGATTACGCTGGCGGATTCCTTTCATGCCAATCGTGGCAAACGCCTGATCAAGGCTCCCAAGGTGCATATTTCCGATACGGGGCTGGGTTGTCACCTGGCGGGAATCGTAAGCGAAACGATGTTGATGGGGTCGGCGATGTTCGGCGCGTTCTGGGAATCCTTCGTGGTGGGGCAGGTGGTACGCGCGATCGCGGATACCGGGCTTTCCATTCCAGTCCATCACTGGCGTACGGCGGTCGGGCAGGAAGTCGATATCGTTCTGGAAATCGGCGATTCGCTGATAGCGTTTGAATGCAAGGCGGGGGAACATCCGGACGCAGACGATGCTCGCGGGATTCGGGCTTTCCGGCAGTCACAGGGTTCCAGCCGGGTACATTTTGCCGGGATTGTGAGCCGTTCGCCCGCGGACTATCTGTTGCCGGATGGAACGGAAGTGTTGGGGGTTGGATCGTTACCTGAAAAATTGCGCGAGCTGTTGGGGTGAAGGGAGGAGAGCGGGGCGAGGGGCGAGGGGCGAGAGCGGCATGGCGCATGGGGCAGAGAGCATGGGAGGGGAGAGGGGCGGGGGAAGAGGGTGTGCGGAGCACTGGTAGGGCGAGGTGTCCCTACCGAGCCGTCTGGATTCGGTTGACGATAGCGGGCGATCCCGACTCTCTTTGAGGTCGGGAGATAACGAGCAGGAATTTCCCGAATCGTCCACCGCTCTCGTCGCCCGCTATCGTGTTCCGATCCTCTCCCGCTTTTCTTTTCCGTCTTCCGTTTTCCGTTCCCCGCCACCCTCCTCCGTGTTAGCCTGACTGGTATGCGTCTATTGTTTACCAGCCATTTGTACCCGAACACGGTTGAACCGGGAGAAGCACCTTTCCACCGGCAACTGGTCAAGGCGCTGGGCCGCCAGGTTGACGTGCGGGTTATGGCCCCGGTCCCTGTACGGCCGTTTAAACATCTGCCGCCGGTACTCGAGCAGTTGGACGGTATCGAGGTACGTCATCCCCGGGTGTTTTATACCCCCGGGTTCCTCATCCACCACCATTGGCGCATGTTCCGGCATGCGATTGAACCGGCATTCCGCTCACTGGCCGACACCTGGAGGCCCGACCGGGTGCTGGCCGGGTTCATCTATCCCGATGCCGCGGCCTGGGTCCCCTTGTGTCATTCCATGGGCGTGCCCTGTTCCGTCCGGGTGAATGGTTCGGATTTCCGCCTGCGTTTTCATCAGCCGGCATTCCGCGACCGGATACGCACGACCCTGCTCCAGGCGGATCACGTGTTTGGACATGGCCGCCGGCTGGTCGGGGAGATGACGGCCGCCGGCGTGCCGGCTGACCGGCTGACCGCGGTCTGGAATGGCATTGACCATGACCGGTTCAACCCGCAATCCCGGACGGAAAGCCGCCGACACCTGCTGCAAAACGGACACCCCCGGCTCGCGGATCCGGCGCTACGCCTGGTGCTGGCCGTGGGACATCTCGACCCGGTGAAGGGACAGGATCAACTGCTGAAAGCCTGGCAGCAGGTCGTAGCGGACCGCGCGGATTACGACAATCTGCTGCTGGTGCTGATCGGCGTCGGGAGCAAACGCCGGGACTGGGAAGCCCTGGCCGACCGGTATGGCATCCGGCACCTCGTCTACTTTGCCGGGGCCAGGCCGCACGATGAGATTCCACAGTGGATGAATGCGGCGGATTGCCTGTGCCTGCCCAGCCGGTCGGAAGGAACCCCGAATGTGGTACTCGAATCCCTGGCATGCGGGACCCCGGTGGTGGCAACCGGGGTGGGGGAAGTGCCGGAGCTGCTGAAGGAAGGCATTACCGGTTTTGTCGTGGAGACAGGATCCGGGGATTATGCCGACCCGCTGACCCGGGGGATACTGACGGCGTTGCGGCACCCGTGGGACCGGGCATTGATCTCCGCTTCAGCCGCCGCGTACACATGGGATCGCACCGCACGGGAGATATTGGGGCTTTGATGATTGGGGGGAGCGGAGCGCAGGCAGGGCGCGATCGCCGAGCGCGACGTCTGATAGGGATGAGAGATACACAGGACAGATAAGAGGAACATCGAACAGCGAACAAGGAACACCGAACGCACAAGGAAACACTCTCTGGTCTGAACACTGAATACTCTCTTCTCTTATCTGGTCTGAACACTGAACACTGAACACTGAATACTTTTCCAATCCCTCCTCGTTGCTTCCACGATCGTGCGCAGGGTCTGGACGCGTGATGACCAGTCGGCGTCTGCTACGCGGTTGGATATGGCCAGGTGGTCGGTACGTTGGATCGCGGCATCCAGGGCGGTCAGCCATTCATCCCGGGTCCGGCATAGGATGATGTCCGGCGACATGCCGTGCAATTCCGGGATGTCCGAGGCGACCACGGGTACCCCGGCAGCCAGCAGTTCGAGTGTCTTGACCGGATTAACCGACTGCATGCGTTCCTGCCGCATGTCGTAGGGAATGATGGCGGCGGAGAATGTGCTGCAATACGCGGGTAATTCGGCATGTTCACGGCGTCCGGTGAGCGTTACGTTGGCACAGGCCCGCAAGGCGGATACGTCGGCATACCACTCGCCAATCAGGATGAAGTCCCACTGCGGGCGAGCATGGGCCAGTTGTTCGATCAGGTCGAAATCCACCCAGGCATGCAGGTTCCCGTAGAATCCGATGACCGGCCGGGGTGATGGGCGGAATCGGTCAGGTTGTGCGCCATCATGAAACTGGTTGTAGGCAACGCCATGCGGACTGTAATGCACCCGGTTGCCGGCAACCCGACGGCATTTCTCAACCAGGAACCGGGAAACGGCAAAAACGATATCGGCACGCTGGAGCAGGTCCTGTTCCCTGCGGTCGAGCCAGGCGCCGTCCAGATTGTGAAAGGTGCTCCAGTCGTCCACGCACACATATACCGTGAATGCGCCGGGAGGGATGAGGTCAACCGCGTTGGGGACGAAGCACCAGTATTCCGGGGTCGCAGGGCGGGAAATTGGCGCCTGCAGACGGAACAGCAGGCGGTTGATGGCCCGGCTTGCGGCGGAACGGGCCTGTGGAATCAGCAGGGGGGAGAGGACGCGGATGTTGGGTGTCCCGGTTACGGGCCGGCGGAGGTATCCGGCCAGCCGCCGGAACAGGCGGCGGATATCGGAGGGTGAATTCAGGCGGGGCTTGCGGGTGCCGATGGAATTGACCCAGAGGATTTGCCGGGTGCGGGCCATTTCGTGCAGGATGTGCGTGGTGCAGGTGGGGACGTCGTCCCAGTCCTTGGTGAAGGCGATGATGGCGGGCTGGTGGGTGGGATCAATCATGGTTGGGTTGGCAGGTCCGGTTGGACCCGGCGTGCGAAGCGTTGGTAGGGCGAGCTGTCCCTAGCGAGCCGTCTGGTCCGGTTGGTGGTAGGCAGGCCGTGTGATGAATATGGAAAAGAGTATGGAGTGCGGAGCGCATGGAGGGCGGGCGGCAGAGGGCAAGGGGTAAGGAGCGAAGCACCGGTAGGGCGAGCTGTCCCTAGCGAGCCGTCTGGGGAAGGGGAGGCTCGGTAGGGACACCTCGCCCTACCTGGGAACGGAAGACGGGAAAAGAAAAACGGGAGGGCCTTTTGCAGAATCCCCGGAAAGCCGGTCGGGGTGGAACCCGACCCTCCATGCGCTTCGCAATCCCCAATCATCTTCCCCTCTCCCGCGTTCCACGTTCAACGTTCTACGTTCCACAATGCCCTGGTCTGAACACGCTCATCCCGTTCCCCTATCCACCACCCGGGCCGGGATGCCGACGGCGGTGGCGTTGTCGGGAATATCATCAACCACCACGGCGTTGGCGCCGATCTTGACGTGGTTCCCGATACGGATGTTGCCGATGAGCTTGGCGCCGGCGCCGATAAAGATATCATTGCCCAGTATGGGCGCCTGTCCCTTGTCGGCGCCGATGGTGACCAGGTGTTCAAGGCGGATGTCGGACCCGCCGCGGACCGCGGAATTGATGACCACGCCATAGCTGTGGATGAGGATAAAGCGGGGCCCGAAGACAGCGCCGCGCCCGATGATGCAGCGTCCGAAGAAGGCGTTGAGCTTGTTGAAGATCATGGCGAAGGGGGCCAGCAAGCGGGGGCGGCAGGCCTGCATCAGGCGGTAGAGGATCATGGCGGAGGTGCCGTCCGTCAGCCAGGCCTTGAGGAGGTTGCGTGGTGTGGCGGTGCCGTACAGCCAGCAGGCTTTGGCGTGCACATCCTCCCGCAACAGGGCAAGCAGGTTCATCGGGCGAGCGTAGCATGAGGGGGAGGGGGAGGGGAAGTATTCAGTATTCAGAAGAGAGTGTTCAGTTGAGATGGGGAGATGATTGGTTGATTGGGAAATTGGATGATTTGGTGTGCGAAGCGCATGGAGGGGCGAGCCTGCCCTGAGCGGAGTCGAAGGGCTCCCGCGAGCCCGTCTGGATAGGGATGGGAGTTTGACCGGATAGACAGGATGGGATGGGAGATGGACGGGATGGAGAGAACATCGAACAGCGAACAAGGAACACCGAACGCACAAGGAAAGGGATGGGGGAAGTATTCAGTGTTCAGAAGAGAGTGTTCAGTTAAGGAAGAGATGAGACACTCTGGTCTGAACACTGAAAACTGAACACTGAATACTCGTCTCGTCGCCACACCCTGGCTCCCGCATGACCGGTTGACATGCACTTCGGATTCGACGATATTGGGTCGCATGAAAGCGAGCGTAATAGCAAGGACGTTGGCGTTAAACCGTGAGCTGGAACGCGTAATGGCCATCCTGCTGGAATCTTATGCGCCGCAGTTGGTTTATGTCTATGGGTCAATGGCTAGCGGTAATATTTCCGAATGGTCGGACATTGATCTGGTCATTGTTAAAGAGACGGACAAGCGTTTTCTTGACCGGACGGCAGAGGTGCTGGAATTGCTTTCACCACGAATCGGGATGGATATTGTGGTTTACACGCCTGGCGAATGGTCCGTTCTGTTGCAGAAGCAGCATTTTGTGAGAGAAGAGATTGCCCAAAAGGGTAAGCTTCTATATGCCGCCTGAAGTGAACAACTGGTTCGAATTCGCACGGGAAGACCTGCAGATGGCCCGACTTGCGATTCGTGAAGGTCTATATAATCAGGTTTGCTTTCATGCCCAGCAGGCTGTCGAGAAAATGCTGAAGGGATTGTTGGCACTGGAGAACGGAATCGACGAAGTGTGGGACGAAGCGTAAACGACGAATCGTAGGGACGAAGTGGAGCGACAAAGTGTAGCCTGCGGACGGG
>Ga0156641_1174_pt2 | contig 12603 bp, 11 predicted proteins | sample RifOxyC3_FD_110715 | JGI IMG/M metagenome (GOLD analysis project Ga0156641, IMG submission 110715) | Lentisphaerae bacterium RIFOXYC12_FULL_60_16 | reverse complement strand
CTGCGAAAACCGCCAGCCTCCCGCTCCTCTCGCGCTTTACAGCCTCCCGTTCAACCCGAAAATTTCGTTATTTGGAACCGCTGGAACATGCGCATCGGGGAGCTTGTGCGTTTGCACGAGACGCATCGATTTTACCTCCGCTTGGATGCGGGGCACGTGCCGACTCCAACCGGACCAGACGGACGGCTCGGCGAGCCGTCCCTACCCATGCTTCGTGCCGGCGCACAGCGTGGGGATGCTGGTTCAACCAGGCTCTTCCCACCAGCACGGCTGGGCGGTCTGGATCAGCGCCGGGGCGCCGTCGCATTCCAGCACCACCACATTGGCATGCGCCGAGGGCGGTCGCGCCGGTAAACCGGATACGAAGGTCCGCCGATTGGTCCCCGTCCGGACGGTCAACGTCTTGTCCGAACCCAACAGCCGGGCCGACCGGACCGGAACCGCCAGGTCGGGAATAACCGCCTCGCGGCCGGGCCACTGGTAGAAATACTGGTACACGGTGTTTCCGCGATACCCGCTTCGTCCAGTCTGGTAGTAACCCAGCGGCTTCAACCCGTTCCCGTAGATCGCCTCGCCGTTCACCGCCAGCCACTGCCCCATCTCCCGGAGCCGGACTTGTTCCTCCTTGCGGATGGCGCCATCCGGCTTCGGCCCCACATTGAGCAGGTAATTGCCGCCCTGGTAAGCCGCCTCAATCAGGTGCTGGATCAACTGCGCAGTCGTCTTACGCGGTGGATCATGCCGGATATAGCCCCACCCGTTCGATGAACCGATGGTCATGCAGGTTTCCCAGGCACGCCCATCCTTCTCCGCTTCGATTTTCTGTTCCGGTGTCGTGAAATCCTCGGGTGGGCCGGACCGGTCGTTGATGATGATGCCCGGCTGCAACCGGCGCACCATGGCGTTCAGCTCATGGGACCGCCAGAAATCAATGGCCACTTCCCGGGGCAACCCCGGCCATTTGTGCCGGCACCACTCCCAGTACCAGCCGTCATACCACAACACATCAATCGGCCCGTAATTCGACATCAGTTCTTCCACCTGGCGATGCACCGATTCCACCATCTGCCGCGCACTGTTCGGACACCCCTTGGGATCAAAGAGTCCGGGCTCACGCCAGTCCGCCACGGAATAATAAAAGCCGACCTTCAGCCCCCGGCTCCGGAATGCCTCCGCATATTCCCGCACGAAATCACGACCCGGCCCCTGCCGGACGGAGGTGAAGTCGCCGACACTGTGGGCGGAATCAAACAGGCAATACCCGTCGCAATGCCGGGTGATCATCACCCCGTATTTCATTCCCGCGTCGACTGCCAGGTCGGCCCATTCCCCGGCATTGAACCGGGCCGGCTTGAACCGCTTCGCCAGCCGGGCATATTCCCTGACCGGCCAGTTCTCCATGATCATCACCCATTCCCCGCGCCCCGGCAGGCTGTGAAGCCCCCAGGTGATCATCATCCCGAACCGCGCCTCGTTGAACCACGCCAACCGATCATTCCGGGCCGTCATAAACCCTCCTTATTCCCTTCAATCCCGGACCTCGCCCGCCTGCCCGACAAACGTATCGTGATGTCGTTCCCATATGGACGCCATCCGCCGCACACGCGCCGGATACCGGGTGGCCAGGTTATGCAACTCCGTCCGGTCCGCCTCCATGTCGTACAGTTCCCATTTCCCGCGGTGAACGGACACCAGTTTCCACTTGCCCATCCGGAGCGCCCGATGCCCGATATGCCGGAAGAAAATGCATTCCCGCCTGACCTCGACATCCCGCCGGAGCGCCGGTGCCAGGCTCACTCCGGCCAATGGCGGACGGTTCCTGCCACGCCACTCCGGATCACGTTTCTGCCCCGCAAGATCCAGCATCGTCGGCACAATATCCACCAGGTGACAGGGGGTGTGGCGCAAGGCTCCGTGCGACTTGATCCCCGCCGGCCAGTGCATAATCCACGGCGTGGCAATCCCGCCCTCGTGCACCCACGATTTGTGATAGCGGAATGGGGTGTTGGACGCCGTGGACCATCCGGGTCCCAGGCACAGGTAGGAATCGCCGTCGCCCATCCGGGCACGCTTGTCATGCCCGTCACCGCGGATGATCTGCTCGGCGCTCGCGCCGTTGTCCGATACGAACAGCGTAACCGTGTTCTCCCACTCGCCCATGGCCTTCAGCCGGTCGATCACACGCCCGATCTCGCGGTCCATCCGGTGAATCATCGCCGCATGAATTTCCATCTTCTTCGCCTGGAACGAGCGTTGTGCCGGGGTCAGGCTCCGCCAGCTCACCGCCCAGGGTGCTTCACCCGGTCCGATTTGTTTCGCCAGTTCGTTCGGCTTCAGGTTCCAACGGGGCTTGGTGCGGGGCTGCCGGGGCGAAAGTCCGCCACGCACGATTCCCATCGTTTCCAGTCGCTTCATGCGGGCATCACGCACCGCGTCCCAACCCTGGTCATATTTCCCCCGGTAAGCGTCGATATCTTCCTGCGGCGCATGCAGCGGAAAATGCGGAACCACGAACGCCAGGTACAGGAAGAGCGGCTCTTTCGCATGACTGCGGGCATGTTCCTTGAGAAACGTCACCGCATGGTCCGCGATCGCAGTGGAAGAATAATAGCCGCTGCCCGGCTTGACCGGCGGCAACGGCTGGTCGTCCAAACGGTGGTCCTTGACCTCGAAATTGCGGTCGTAGTCCCGGATGTAGTAGGAACGGTCGAACCCTCCCATGGCAAAGGGCGCCGGGAACTGGTTCACGTGCCACTTGCCGGAATGATACGACCGGTACCCCAGCGGTTTAAGATAATGCGGCAACGGACGTCCCCAATCCGGAAGCTTTCCATCCGCTGGAACCTTGGGCACCTGCTGGTAATAGTTGCCGGTCAGGATACAGGCGCGCGAAGGCCAGCACCGTCCCGCCGAACAACCCTGCGTGAACCGGACCCCATTGGACGCCAACGCGTCAAGGTTCGGGGTGGAAATTTCTCCGCCGTAGCACCCGGCATCCGAGAACCCCATGTCATCCGCCACAATCACCAGGAAATTCGGCTGCTTCATGCCTTGGCTCCCTTTCCGCTTTTTCGCGCGGTCTTGTATGTTGCCGGTTTTTCCCGAACAGTCATGGACGACTCCGGCGGCTCCAGAAACTGACGCATGGATCGGGCAACGTCGGGGCAGGTGCGGAGGATTTTCCCGTCCTCGGTGACAAGGGGAATACCCAGAGAGCGTGCAAGCGTAACGTAGATTGCGTCATAAGCCGTTAACCCCGCGTCTTGAGCGGTCGTCAGGATCGCATCGGGGTTGTCCTCGCGTAACGGGTCCGAGGTGGCGGCGGCGGCGTTGCGATACGCGAGAACGGCACGATCAAGACTCATCAAACCCGCCCGGTGCATCACCAGCAGGCCGTTAAGAACCTCCGCCTTCCAAAGCGGCGGCGACACCCAATCCGGGTCCTGTCGATTGACCTGTTGTGCCATGTCGGACAAGGGGGTTCCACAGACGTAGTTGATCAACAGGTTGGCGTCGGCGACGATCATCGGTTGCCGTCCCTTGCGTCGCGAATAATCTGAACAATCCATTCGCCGCTTACCGGTCTGTCCAGCTTGACGACGGGGGGCGGTACTTCCGCCGGCACCGGTCGTTCAAGTTCCCGTTCCAAAATGGCAATGACTTCGCCATTCATGGATCGGTGATGGACTGCAGCGCGCTGCCGAAGTCTGTCATGCAGAGTCGGCGGCATGTTCTTGATGAGCAAGGCAGACATAGGAAGTTCCTTTCGATACCTATCCGATACCGAAATGGTATAGTCTATCACTGAATCGATCGCAAGCCCGGAGAACCAATCAATACACCGCATCACGGGAACCGACAGCGACCGGGATGATGGTGCGCCCCTCGATCAGAAATTCGATGGTGATGCGGTATGAGAGGTTGATGGAAACGGAATGCAGATCGCCGAGGCGGCCCTTCAACTTATGGAGGCGCAGTGACGGATGGAACGGGTTCAGTTCGAGAAGTTGCAGCGTCTTCTCGTACGGCGGGCGCATGTCCGGATGCTTGCGCAGAAACCGGATCACACGACGGGTGTATGCTTCCGTGAAAACCAGGCTATACATGGCGGTCCAGCCGCTTCAGGTGTGCCTTGACGGAACGGTCCGCAATGCGGCCGGCGGCGTAGTCTGCCCGCGCCTCGCGGACGGCATGGTCGAGCTCGGCCTCCCGGAGCCGGTTGTAGGTTTCCATCTTCATCACCACGTATTGGTCCTTGCCCCGGACCGTGATGATGGCCTGGTCATCTTCGGCCAGCGCAGGCGCCAGCGCCGATACGCCGCGCCGCTTCAATTCGATTGCCGCAACAGTACTCATAAGAGATCTCCTCAATGTATACTTAAGCGTACGGTTCGAATGACGATGTGTCAAGGGGTGAAGTCGGCATGTGCAGGTACCGGACGCCATGGTGATTTTCAAGGCAGGCGTGACGGGGTCAGGCAGGCGGAGGCGGTGGCAAGAAGACGAGGGATGCCCCGTTGGTCTAGCCCGCCGGGTGGCTTTATTCCCTTGTCGTAAAAGTTCCGCATTAGTAGTCTCCCGGCCATGAAGCGCATTCCTCGCCAGACCGTCAAATCCGCCTGGGAGCAGGCCCGGGAGTATGGCATTGATATGTCGCTTCTGGTCGCGAATCTCCGAAAAACGCCTGCCGAACGCCTTCAACAACACAGTCGAGCACTTGAAACGGTTCTGCTGTTACGCGAAGGAATGAAAAAATACCATGGGTGATCTCCCCAACCTGCTGAAGCGACTGATTCAACACAAAGTGGTTTTTGTGGTCGTGGGAGGCTATGCTGCCGTGGCACATGGTTGTTCACTCGTCACCCTGGATGTGGATATCTGCAGCGACTTTTCAGTAGAGAATCTAATGCGGCTTCAGGCTGCGCTGGCCGACCTGTATCCAGTACACCGTATGACACCCAAACGCCTGCCGTTAAGGCTTTCACCGGAGTCTTGCCAGGGATTGGAAAATCTGTATTTGGATACAGACCTCGGTCAACTCGATTGTCTGGGCTCCGTACTCGGAATCGGCGACTTTACTGCTGTGCAAAAACGCAGTGTGCCTATCCGCCTGCCTTGGGGCCGCTGTCGGATTCTGTCGCTCGAAGCCCTGATTGAAGCGAAGCAGGCCATGGACCGTCCTCGGGATAAGGAAGCCATCTTGCAGCTTTCCGCCATCCAAGAGAAACATCAAGCCCCAAAGGACAGGTTGTGAGACGCTGTCACTAGCAGCCTTGAGCGTCTTAAATCACCAGGACACCAAGGCCCGGAATGTTTTCGAAGTCCTTCCGGTTTCGAGTGAGAACCTCCAGGTTATGCTGAACGGCAATGGCGGCAATCCAGACATCCCGGGTGCGGTGCGTGCCGGGGGTTCCCCGGTTGTCCAGGAGGGTGGATAGGCGGCCAAAGGTTGCGGCACTATCCTTGTCGATGACGATGCGCTATTTCTTCCATTCCAGACTAAACTCGGTCGGCTTGGGCGCAAGATGCTCCAGGGTCCCTGAAAACTGGACCGAGGCCCCGGGCGCGAGGGCGGGCTTCGCCGGGCGGAATTCCTTGGTCTCCAGGACGGTTCCATCGTCTACAATAATCTCGATGTTTGGTTCGTTAGTATGCTACGCTGCCGATCGGTAATGTGACCGAACCCGGCACATAACAAGGAGATGATCATGAAAACCGGTATGCGATGGATGGTGTTGATGGCGTGTGTGGCAGGCGTAGCAGGCAGCCGCTTGTGGGCAGGTGAAGGAGATGAGGGTGGCCGTGCCGCGGCCCGGGCAACGAAGGCGGCGGAAATCAAGGAGCATCGGGCGGAAAAAGTTGCCGAGATCAAAAAGAACCGTGAGGCAAAACACGCGGAACATTCAGCCGAATGGACCGCCCGACACAACGATTTCGTGGCCAAGCTGACGGAGCGGCTGAATAAAAGTCAGCACCTCGACGCCGCACAAAAGGCTGAAATCCTGGCGTTTGTTGAGGAACAATACGGCGAGAACGTCGAATACTGGGATGCCCAGCACGCCGAGAACATCGCCCTGCTGGACGCCATCGCCGCCGATCCGAACCTGACCCGGGACCAGATCAAGGCCAAGGTCAAAGCCCACATCGATTCACAGAAGTCCGAGAACCAGGAACACCGGACTGAACAAAAGACCGAACGGCAGGAACACCGGGAAAAGATCAAGAACGAGATCCAGAAATAACCGGCAATACGTCAGCAAGTCCGTGGAGGGGGCCGGCATTGTCCCCTCCACGACTCACACCCCGCTCACCGACCAGCGGGTTGTATTGCCTGGAATGGGTCCCGAGAAAATAAGGTCCTGTACGAGACTTATTCCCGAATTTGTGTTCTTCCGTGAAGCCAGCCTGCCCTGCGGATATCGAAGGTACACCGGCTGTTCATGCTCCCCGCACCTGCTTCAATGCGCGACGACTTGCCGCCAGTTCGGCCGCCAATAGGGGACGACCGTAGATTCTGAACAAGGGAAGATCACCATCCAGTCCGCCGGCCACCACGCCGGTTGTGGCTCCATTGGCGTCACGCAGGTGCGGATTGAAACGCCCCCAGCCATATTGACGATCGCGGCCGCCATCGCACAGTTCGCCATCGACCAGTACGGATATCGTCTTGGGACCACCGTCCACGATGAAGACCACGTGGTGGAGCGTTCCAGCCTTCAGCAGGCCACCATCGGTTTCCCAGGCGGATTCGCACAGGCCGCAGGACCAGCGGCCGCCCGGTTCACCGTAGGTGTGGCCGGCCAGGCTGAGCTTCAGCGTGCCCCGATCGGTAAGCTGGAGCAGGATCCCGCGTCCCTCGACATCGCGACTGTCGAACACCACCTGCCAGGGTTTGAGCGATCGGAAATTCACCAGCAATTCCAGCGTCATGCCGCCACGCGGTGCAATGGCACATGCCTGGCCGGGCAGGGTCGCTCCCGTCGATGGATCCACCCGTCCCCCGCCCCGATTATGCAGGGTTGGCAGATCCGGCATCCGGATGGACCCCTTGCCGTCCGTATGTTCCAGCAACAGGCCGTCACGGGTGGGCCGGGCTTCCGAGGGATCCGCCCACAAGGCTGCAAGCAGTTGCGTATCGAGTTCATGGACCCGTGCGATCGTCTTCTGCGTTTCCGTCAACCAGATCCTGCCGTCCTGTTCAATGAAATCGGGATAACTGATACGCACACCGGGATTGTCGTCATACAGGGCGATTTCCGGTTGGGACCAGTGGATCCGGCCATCGCGTTCGATCCCTCCGCAAAGCCAGACCGGATTCCGGTGCTCGTAACCGACCCAGGAGCGGAGGTTCGGCGCACGGGCCAGCACCTCACCACCATGAAAGTGAAACCAGTACAGGTATTTGCCGTTGGAGAAGCGGCGAACGAAATTGGCCGCGCGCGGGTTTTTCACGCGTCGTCCCCCGGGCGTGTAGGTCATATATTCATGTTCCCACGTGTGGCCGTCATCGCGGCTGTAGGCGTGGCAGGCCCATCCATCGATCGTCCGGTACGTGCCGTAGAGGCCCCCGTCACTCAACGGCGTGACGTTGAATTCACCGGCGATCGGACCGCCGCCGGCGGGTGTGCGCAGGCCCACATCGCCGTCGGGGAGTGTTTCCCACACGTGCCGGGCGGGATCCGGTTCCGTGAGCAGATTGGGACTGCGGAACAGTACCCCTTCATTGTGAACGAAGAACCCTTCGCCGAATCCCCCCACCTTGCTGGCGACGACATAGGCCGCACCATGATGAACGAACGGTTTGCCGACTCCCCAGAAGAACAGGACCTTGCCGCCATACGCGTTCTGCCGGTCGCATTCGAACAGGCGCATGGGGATCTCGAAGCGGTCCCTGGACCAGGTCCTTCCGTTGTCGTCGGAAAACTTGTAGGCATAGACGCCAAGCGAGTCCACGCGAGCATATACGCCCCCGTCCACCGTTTTCACTTCACGCAGGTTGTCCCGGTTATAGGTATAGAACGCATAGATCCGTCCGGTGCCGGGAACCGTGAGCGGCATGACCCAGCTGGCTTCCGGTCCGCTGGCGGGTTCAATGTCGAAAGGCCCTTCCCAGGTCTGTCCCTGGTTGGGACTGCGGTAACTCACCACATGCTGGCCGCCTTCCCCCTCGATGCCCCGCCCCGTGGTCATGGTACAGGTCCAGCTTCCATCCGCATTCACCACGACATAGGGTTCGTCGCAATAACCCTCGCTGGGAATTTCCGTTCCGGTTTCCAAGTGACGCCCGTCCATCAGCATGGTTCAGTCCCTCCCGATGTCGCCTACCTGTGCGGTTTCTCGAGCCCGGCATACTTCACCTGCATCTACCGGCGGCATTTCAAGGAAACCCCGCGGCAGACCCGTAGCCGAATTGACCCGGATACTCACTTCTCCCGGAACTTGTCCGCAGTGATCAGTTCCCAGGGGGCGGAGGGTTTTGAGACGTTCCCGGCCGCGTCCGTGGCCACCAGGAACAGGTACATCGCGACGCCGGGTCGGAACCCACGGACTTCCTGGTTGTCCTTGTATTTCCCCGGCAACTTGTCGGCGCCGCGCCCGTCACGGTAGCGCGACAGGTACAATTCGTACGTGCAGCCTTCCCGCTCGTCGAATCGAACCACCATCCGTCTCCCATCATTGAAGTGCAGCGGTTCGGCAAATTCCTTGATGACCGGCGCCTCGCCGGTGTTCCCGACCAGCATCCGGGTGATCGGGTTCGCTTCGGGCCCTTCCCACTTCGGAACCGGCTTGCGAAGCACATGCTGCGCCACAGCCGCATCCGAGCGGTCTTCCGCCGGTTCGTATTCCGCCACGAGGCCGGCCAGCTGGTAGGTCCGTCCAGGCACCCGTTTCATCTGACCGAGATACTGGACTTCGTTCCGCGCGGTGACGAAGATCTTCTCGAGGGTAAGCGGCAGGTCGACGATGCCATCCCCGCCCTCATGGCCCCACCACGTGGAGTCCAGGTACCGGGCATTGTCATAGGGCCGGTTGGCGGGCAAGGGGAAACGCACGTAGCGCCACCCCTCGAACTTCGCATAGGACCAGGTGAATGTATCGTCGCAGTTCCAGTCATCCCTGGCCCCGATGGAAGTCCAGCGCTCTCCCTTGGCATCGCGCACCTGGTAGGCAATACGCCCCCAGCCTGAGTTGCCCTTCATCCAGACCCCCAACGCGCTCGCCCGGCCCGGAATCGGGGCCGGTTGCTTCAATACCACAGCCCCGTAACGGATCAACAGGGGCCGGTCGCCAACCGGCTGCTCCGCCAGGGTGATGGAGGCGGCGGCGGGGTGACCGGCTTCGTTTCCGTCAAAGGTGGCCGTAAGTTGCGGATCGGTTCCGCGTGCAATGGCGATATGATTGCTTTCGAAACTTCCGACCCGGCTCCCGTCATACTGCCAGTCATTCGCCGAAAAGGCCGGCAGGGCATGCACCGTTTCAGCGGGGCGTTCCGCGTATTGCGGCTCCGGGAACGTGAACCCCTTGAGGCCGTCCGCACCCGTCACCCATACCGGGGAGGGCGACACCGGCACACGGATCGTCCCATTGGCAAGCGGTACCTGCACCGGGTTGCCCATCGAATCCGTGACGGTCACGGGTCCTTTCCCGTCAACGGTGATCGTCGCCTCCACGGTACCCGTCACCCGCCAAAGCGCAAAGACTGCCGCACCTGACCGCGGATGCTTGAACGCCAACGCATACGTGGTCAGGACGCCGGTATCCACCGGTCCGTCCATCTTCATCCCGCAGAGCATGGCCGAGGCCGTGGCAAGCGCGGCCACCGCCGGCTTGGGGCATTCCAGCGGCACCCGGCGGAATACGCCGGCGCCGTAGTGTTCGGCCCCGTAGTAATTCCCCGCATCGCTAGCCACCATACCCGCCTCGAAATTCTCAACGCCGTAGGCCAGCCCCATGAGCCAGTACCGGACCTGGTTCTCCGCCTGTTCCCGCTCCGACAAGGCGCCTTCGTTGGTCGGAAAGAACGGTCCTTCACACCAGGAAATCGGCAGTTGGGGCCGACCCAGCCGCGCAATCTCCTGCCGGACCTGCCACAACTGGTTGATGCAACCGGTCAGCCAGGGAACTTCCGGAGTCAGCTCGAACATCGGGGCATCCATGCCGTACCCGTCGATCAACGCGTTTGGAAATCCGTTGGCCAGGAACCCGATCGTATTCATCGGGGCACCCCATTGCAGGATCAGCTTTGTCCCGGGGGATTCCTTCCGGCACCGTTCCCCCACGGCCTTGAACATCGCCAGCTGGCGATTCAGGTTTTTCAGCGCCGCCTCGCCGAGGACATAGGGTTCGCCTCCGGTATACCGGGGGTCCGGGGTATACGAGTAGTGGTGGTCGTAGTTCCATTCCCCTCCGTAAAAATAGGTCGTCACCGGGAAATTGGTGCTGTCGCTCCGGATCCCCTTCAACTCGGCATCGAGAAATTCCTGCATCTGTTTCGGATCGTTCACGTCCAGCCGATGGTAGTAGCCGACAATCGTATGGGATCCGTTCGGCAGGAAGTCATGCCGCTTGAGCATCGCGGTGTCGAAAAACCCCGCGTGGTTGGGAACACGCCGAATCCCCAGCTTCCGCAACATCGCCAGCACCCGTTCATTCCGCGGACGGTTGCCGGAAAACGGTGTGTAGTGCCCCAGCAGCATCCAGGCCCCGAACCGTGTTTCCGCGGGATCGTTGCCGTACGACCGGCTGTTGCGCGGAAGCCGGACCAGGCTGAGCGTGTTCTCGCGCACCTCATCCCCCGCCGTAACCCGGACAACCAGCTCATGCCAACCCAGCCGCTTCAACTTCGACAGGGCTATTTCCGCCTGTGCACTCTCCCGGGCCGGAACGGCAAGGGTTTCCACGGCCTGGGTCTGTTCGGTCCCGTCATAACTCCGGGTCCGGAGTTCAACGCGCGCCTTGATCCGGTGGCCAGACGTATTGTGAACCGTTACGATCTCCGTCGGGATCTCGGGATCCTCAAACACGTGCCCGTACTGCGTGGGCTCCACCGTGTAACCAAACGTCCCCGCCTCCAGGGTGATGCCGATCACATGCACGGAACTCGGAAGCCCGCCCGGTTGGTATCCGTAATAGATCGGGTCCGGATAACTGCGCAACAAATAAAGGGGCTTCGAGATTTCCATATCCAGGAACTGGTCCCGCATGTCGCTGAACCCGTACAGGGCATCGGTATCCACCGGCACCCGGACCAGGTAGAGCAGTCGTCCGTCCGCCGTCTTCCGATCCAACGGCACAACCCGTCCATCGGCTATCGACGCCGCCGTAATCTCGAAATCACGGCGGGCATCATACCCGGACCCGTCGCGGTAGAAGCGCACGGAGCCGCGGGGCACACCGTTCGTATCATCGTCCAGCCAGGCCAGCAGCCACACGTGGCGGTAATCCCGGTACGGCACCCGGAAGGCCGCCACCGCCGGATCCACGCGAAACGGATTGGGGTAGGCGGCCTGCCCGTTCACATAGCCGGCATCGGGTCCCGCCCCCTCGCTCAACCGGTACCGGAACAGGCTGTTCCCCAGATCGATGCCGGCATTACCCTGACCGGGAAGCCGGACCGGAATTCGTCGACCCTTTACCGGCACCTCGAACCGTTCCCCCACAAGCCGGGGAGATCCGTCCGAACGATAATCATCCAGACGAAGCGGTTCCAGGTCTTCACCGACTTCCGCCTTGGTGATATCGACCGTCTGGACCACGCTGCCCGGCGGCAGAACCAGGGCAAGCCGTACGGGACCTTCCGTGGCGATACGGGATTCAGCAACCAGCCGGTCATCCACCCACACCTGGCGCATCGACGCCGTAAGCACCATGCGCACGACAACCCGTTTTTCATCGAATCCAACCAGGGCGGCATAGTCCGAACCGATCTCGTGGCGATCCCGGTCATCCCAGAGATTCTTCACTGCGGGAAAACGCCACGCATAATTCACCTCGCCGGACGGAGTCTCCCGACTCCCGTAGTAGCGGCTCGAGATGGTATCGGTGGCCATGGCCTTGCCGGACGCCTGGGCTGAGATCCGCAGGCCGGTCCGACTGTCGGGCAACAGGCCGACGGACAGGAGCGGACTCCCGGCGGCATCCGACACCACATTGAGACGGCACCATTGTTTCATCGCCGGCTTCACCCGGATCACCATGTCGACCGGAAACGTGTCCAGGGGCGGGGTCTGAAGCGTCAGGAGCGCTTTATCGGCAGGTGTAATCCCGTTGGATACCGCCGCCGTTCCGGTCACGATCTCCCAACCGGCGGGTGGCGCCGTGAAGTCAAAGGACCCGGGAACGGCTGATACTGAAAGGATACCGGTGACCAGTACCAGCAAGATCGGGAAAAGACGCTTCATGATGGCTCCCCTTTTTATTGGAATGTGATGGGCCACTATCCCATCATACCGGTGACAAGCCAATTCAGAAATACCGGATGGAAAAGGATCCCACCACGGCTAATCCCGTATCGATCGTCCATGCTGCATCAGCGGCAAGCGTAAGGGTGTTGATGGCCGGCAGTGTTCCCGCCCCGTTATGACCCGCGCGTCGATCCGCGCG
>Ga0156641_1023_pt1 | contig 12944 bp, 11 predicted proteins | sample RifOxyC3_FD_110715 | JGI IMG/M metagenome (GOLD analysis project Ga0156641, IMG submission 110715) | Lentisphaerae bacterium RIFOXYC12_FULL_60_16 | reverse complement strand
CGCTTTCCGGCCGGCACCGTTTCATAGGGCACCGGACGGGTTGTCTTTTACCCGCAACCGGCCCCGTCGGAAACAGAAAAATGCATGGATCGTACTTGTATGTCACGCAGGCGCGTATCACCCCGCAATTCACCCGTTTAACGCAGCGTCCAGACGAAGCATTCCTTCCACGAGTTCCTCGTGGGCGTTGGCAAACGGCAGTTCGCCACAGATGAGCGGAACCATGTCCGCCGCATAGCCGCCCCGGGCTGCAGCAGTCTTGTCCGGCGCATACCCGACACTGTCATCCACCAATCCCATGACCAACGGAAACTTCGCACGGGCCCTGGCCTTGATGTCATTCTTGATGGCCTGGAAGGTCTCAAACCCGCTGCCCAACAGTGTCACCGGTCCGATCCGCACCCCATGGAGTTCCGTCTGCGGCTGTAACGGGTCACCCCGCTCCGCGCGCGCGACCAGCCCGCGCAGGGCAATCAGGTACACCGTTTCCATGCGCAGGTTCCATTGGTCCGTTGCGTAGGTGTCGGTGGCTTCATCCAGGTTGACACGCGCTTCCTTCTCGGCCAGCAGGCCGCGCAACTTGTCGAGTCCCCACGCCTTGCGCGTAAACGCCACCCGCTCAATGACACCCCCCACCCGGTCAACCGTTACGGGCCTGGCTTCACTCAATCCCCGGCGTACGGCCCGGGCATAACGCCCCGCGATGACATCCAACGCCAGCAGGGCTTCCTGCTCCGGCTTATGCACCACGCAACTGTTCACATCGCCCTGGGCGCCTTGAAGAAAAAGCCCCACCACGCCATCGCCATCCCGCTCGACCAGATTCGTTGCCACCCCGCAGTAATCGCCATGGATATAGCGCGTATCGGAACAACACACCACCGGATGACACCCGAAATAGCTGGCAAATCCGCGCAGTTTTCCCGTTCCATCCTTGAACGCCAGCACCTGGCACGTGGTGTCGGTCAGCTCCGGCTTTGCCGGGGTCCAGTCCGGCCGGAGACATTCGGTCAACGGCGGCGCATCCTTGTCGTATTCACGGTTCAACCCGACCCCGACACACAGCGCCTCGGCATGTTCCAGCGTGGCCTCGCGCAGATCCCGCACGGCGTCAATGGCGGCACGGGCAATCCGGTTGTGGAGGGTTTCCAGGTAGGGGGCATCCGGCGCACCCCACCCGATGTAAGGGCCGGTGCTTGGTCCGCTGTGGGTATGGGTACAACACACCATGATGGCTTCGTCCACCAGACCGGTGGCTGCCCGCACCTTGGCCCGCACCTTATGCGTGATGCTGAGGTGCAACCCCACCAGGTCACAACTGACCACCACCACCGTGGACCCGTCCTGTTCCACGGCCATGGCCCGCGCCCAGAGCCTGTCCCGGATCCCGATGGAATGCCGGCATCGGAACGGTCCGAACCCGCACAATTCAACCCCCACCCGCGGCGTGATATCCTGCCTGCCGAATCCTGCTTTCATGCGAACAACTCCTTGATCATGGCTTTGACGTTATCCACCACCACATCCAGTGAATCGGGCGCCAGCTTGGCCCAGTAGGTGCAGCTATCATTGGCCTCGTGCCCGCCCCGGGCGCACGCTTCACGCGTGGGCATATACCCCACATACTGCGTGGACATGTGGGCCACCTGCACACAGGCGGCCGGACTCTGCACCTTGATGGCCAGCTGCCCCTCGACAAACGGTTCGCCCGGCAGTCCCACGATGGCGGCATCCCCGATCCGGAACACCTGGATCTCGTAGGGAAACCGCGGCCAGCGTTTCCGGCAATATTCAATGCTCTTCGTGGAGGCCGCCAGAAACCAGTTCACGTCAACCTCGTTACGGGCGGCATCCCACTTCAATGATGGATGGTCACGAAGCACCCGGTCCGCCTCCTGGCGTCGTACATCCGGCACGTCCCGGTAATCCAGCGGAACACAACGCATCCGCCAATCGAGTGTATCGGTCGGCGTAAAGGCCAGCCGTTCCACCACCCGCCGGCTTCGTTCGGCCAGGGCGCCGCCCATCCGGCGGTGGTCCGGCACAAAATCCGGCGTGAAGGCCGGCCAGGGATTCAGGTTACCGCAGCATCCATTCAACACCAGCGATTCCGGCCGGTCCGGAAACGATTCCCGCATGGCGGCCGACCAGGCGCCCGGCCAATCTCCGGAAACGGCGTACTTGTCCGTGGCATACACGTTGACCGGATGACAGGAGAAATGCAGCAGCAGGGCGGCCAGCCGCATGTCATCACCCCGGAACGCCACCACGCCGACTTCCGGATCGAAGGGACCTTCGATGCATCGGATCCCGGTCGGTCCCAACGGCTGGTCGGCTCCCCGGTAGAACCACGGCATGCCGATCGCCCCGTCGGTCCGGATCGCCCGGCGATTGAATGCCAACCCCTCGACCACGGCACGGCCCCACCCCATCTGTACCGGCCTCAAGCATCCGCAGGCCTGCGCAATCGCTTCGAGTGACCGGGTCACGGCCATTTCCCCATAGGCTTTTTCCGCCCCACCGATGTATTCCTTGTCCGGCTCCGGCTGGAAGGGAAAGTCAGGGTCCAACATCAGGTTGCCCAGGCTCGGCGAGGAATGATTCTGCGCGGAATGAACCAGGATCGCCTCCTGCTTGAACCCGAACTGCCGGGCGGCCGCTTCCCGGATGCGCTGCGTATACTCCAACGTCACGCACAACAGGTCCAGGGTCAGCAGGCAGATCCGGCGTTCCCCGGATTCCACCACCAGGGCCCGGGCATACAGGGAGTCAAACACGCTGCGGGCCGGACGATGGATACCCATCCCGTCCCCCGACAGGTGTGTGCCCTGCGCCGGGGTGATGTCCGACCGTCCTGCTCCCGCGCGCATCATCGGTACAACTCCCCGACCGTTTGCACGGTCTGATCCACCAGCGTTTCCAGCGCCCCCGGCGCCAGTTTCGTCCACTTGGCTGGCTTCTCACGGATCTCATGCCCACCGCGCGCATACGAGGCCCGCGGAGCAATGTAACCGGCATAATCGTTGGCGCCATGCGCCACCAGGTTCAGGGCGGCGGGAGACGCCTGCTTGATGGCCAGCTGTGCTTCGACAAACGGCTCGCCGGGCAGGCCGATAAGGGCCGCCGGACCAACCCGGAAGGCCTGGATTTCGTAATCATAATCGGGATGACGTTCCCGTTCCAGTTCCACACTCATCAGCATCGCCGCATCCATCCAGTCCCATTCAGCCTGGCGGGGGTTCTGTTTCTGCCACTGCGGTGCAGGATGATCCCGCAACAACGTTTCTGCCCAGGCCCGGTCTTTAGTATCCGCCTGCTTGATCGGCAGGGGCACATGCCGGACCGCTGAGGCAAGGCCGGTCGACTCCGCAAACCGCAACCCTGGGATCATGGCAGTGACTGTGCGCGTAAGTTCCCGACCCATCCGGCGGTGGTCCGGCACAAAATCCGGCATGAAGGCCGGCCAGGGATTCAGGTTCCCGCAACAGCCGTTTGCCACCAATCCCACGCAACCATCGCCCAGCAGGTGTTCAACACCCGCCGCCCAGGTTCCCGGCCAGTCGGAGGAAATCGCATGCGGCACGGTGGCATACACGTTGACCGGATGACAGGAGAAATGCAGCACCGCCGCCACGAAACGGTCCGTCGTATCCTTCAGCGCCAGCAGGCCGACTTCCGGGTCCACCGGTCCCTCCAGGCAGGCGATGTCGGTTGGCCCAAGCGGTTGCTGGAGGCCGGGATAAAACCACGGCATGGTGATCCCGCCATCCCGTCGGACCCCGCGCCGGTTGAATGCCAGGTCATCCCGAACGGCACGCTCCACCGCCACCCGTACCGGCCGTAATTGCCGGAAGGCGGCGACAGCGGCCTCGATCATGGCCTTCACGGCAAATTCACAATAGGCCGTTTGCGACCCGCGCAGGTATTCATGTTCGGGCGGAATATTCGGCAGGGCATCATCGATCAGGAAGTTACCCACCGGTGGTACCGAATGGATCTGCGGGAACGCCACCATCACGTTGTCCGGCGTGATGCCGCAGGCCGCGTGCACCCCCTCCCGTACCTGCCGCGCCCAGGGAGCCGTCACGATCTCCAGATCCGGCGCCACCAGGCACAGCCGGTGGCCGTCCTGTTCCAGCACCAGGGCGCGGGCATAGATCCGCTCCAGCACCACCTCGCCACCGCGCAAGGTTCCCCAGGTTCCGCCCAGGTGGGTTCCCGGCGCCGGTGTGATGTCAACCTTCGCCGCACCCGCCCGTAACGAACTGTTCGGCATGCTCACCATCAAACCTTTCCCGGACAGCCCGAACGGCACCGCCGGAGGCGTCGCCCTACCAGCGCTTCGCACACCCCTTGTCACGTTCTACGTTCCACCTTCTACTTTTTACTCTTCTTCTCCCAGGCCCGTTTCACGGCGGGAAGATTATCGGACACCTTCCGCACGGCTGCAAGCAGTTGATTGATGTAGGCCGCACGGCCCAGCAGATGCGCATGTCCCAGCAACAGGCAGGTCTCCTCCACACACCGCTCCGTGTTCGGCAACTTGAGATGCTTGTAGTCCTGCATCTTCTTCAGGTCCCGGAACGGAATGGGGCTGGTCCGGTCATACAGGTTCAGCAGCGGGGTGCGGTAAACCGGCCAGTACGGTCCGCCCATGGAACAGCCTTCCGCCGCCAGCGCATGCGCGAAGGCATGCTTGTTGACGCCGCCCGACTTGGCCGGATCATAGTAGCAGGTCAGCGCATAGTAGGCCTGGCGCGTGATGCGCGGATCCCGGCGCGCCACCCGCAACGGTCCGCCGATCGCCTCAAGGCCCTTGCGGAATTGCGTCGCGCGTTGTTCGCGCAGCGCGGTTTGCGCTGCCAGACGCGACAATCCGCCGCGCAGCAGCACCGCCTGCATCTCGTTGAGACGGTAATTGTGCCCGTACCGGTTGGCCGGAGCCAGGTTGTCGAACCAGCTCTTCTTCGGATCCTTCGGCGCCCATCCGACCTGCTTGAGGGCAAATACGGTCTTGTATACGTCAACATCGTTGGTGGTCACCGCCCCGCCTTCGCCGCAGGTCAGCACCTTGCTCTGCTGGAACGAGAAACTGCCGGCATCCCCGATGGCGCCGGCGCCCTTCCCCTTCCACTGGCTGCCATGCTGGTGGGCAACATCCTCCACCACCTTGAGCTTGTGTTTCCGGGCGATCTTCATGATCGCATCCATGTCGCACATGCACCCGTACAGGTGAACCGGGATGATCGCCTTGGTCCGGCGCGTGATGGCTTTCTCGATCGACGCCGGATCAATGGCCAGGGTTTCCGGATCGATATCCACGAATACCACGTTGGCGCCGATATCCATGGCCGCCTGCGCCGTGGCACACCAGGTCATGCCCGGCACGAGCACTTCGTCACCCGGCACCACCCCCACCGCCTGGAGGGCACACTGGAGGGTCACCGTACCGTTGGCCAGTCCGACGGTATACGTCGATCCGATAAACCGGCTGTATTCCTCACAGAACGCCCGTTCATGCTGGCCCAGCCAGCTCCACTTCCCGCTCTTGACCACCTCGGTCATCCACTTGACTTCCTGCGCCCCTGAAATCGGCCACGCCGGAGCGCCTCCGGTAACCGTCTTCGTCCCGCCCTCAACCGCCAGTACTGCCTGCTTCCTGATGGATACCATGGTCCCCTCCAATGATCGATTATTGCACCTGCACAACGTTCAAAACACCCGCATATCACCATATAACGCCTTTTTATCCAACAAACCGTTGTTGCGTTCAGTTATCCGATATTGCTATAGATCCGGGATGTTGCCCGACACCCATCGCACGTTGCTGGTCCACCCGGAACGCTGGGAACTGATTGCCTCGGGTCTGGACCCTGAATCGTCTATCGGCATGGAGGAGCGAGCCTGCCCGTCCCGGAAACGGCGTCGTGGGAACTCCGCCCTCCAAAGCGGAGCGAACAAAGACCCGCATGATATTTCCGATGGTTCCACCTCGATTTCCGGGAAACCTGGACGGCATTTTGCATTGCAAGAAACATCCGGCGAGCCGTCCCCCGAACGCGTCCACTGGTACCGCCGGAACTGCTGGTCGCATTCCCACGCGGAACTGCTGATCGGTTTGGAAGGCACCACCGTGTACGGACTGGGCGACCGCTTTCAGCTGGTCCGGCCGGGCACCGTCATGGCATTCGCGGCGATGGAACCGCATCAAAGCGGATACCCGCCATTCGAACCGGATCTGGCGCATCTCTGGATCAGTCTGATGAAGGACCATTTCACCGCGCGGATCGTCCGTCTGCACCAGGGCCGGATGACATCGTCCGCCATCGGTCCCGGCGTCTTCGAATGGACGAATCCCGGCTGGTTGCTGGAAACTTCCCCGGGACACCCCCCACCCGTCCCCCCCGAATTAAAGGCCTTTCGCCTAAGACGTCTGGCCATGGACCTGGTCCTGGCGATCCTGGAACAGGACACCCTGCCGGCAACCGCCCCGGATTCCGGAAACGATCAACGGCGGCTGATTGAATCGATCCAACAGCATCTCCGGCAAACCGCCGGCCGGGGCGACAGCCTGGATTCCCTGGCGCGCATTGCGGGGTACAGCCGGTTCCATTTTCTCCGGTTGTTCCACCGGGAAACCGGTTACACGGTCCACACCTACGTGGACCGTTGTCGCCGGCATCGGGTCCGGGAACTCATCGCCAGCGGCTGGAGCCGCAAGGCGATTGCCGCCGAGTTGGGCTTCGCCACTCCGCAATCCTTCTCCCGCTGGTACCGGACCCGCGGATAAATCCCTTGAGGCTCGACATGGCCATGCGGAATAATTATGATGGATTGACTGATCGTTTCCACTATATGAACCTTGGTCTTCACAGAACACTTGCCATCCTGTTGTCAGCACTGACGATGGGCGCCCATGGCGCCAACTGGTACGTTGCAACCAATGGAAACAACGGGGCGCACACCAGTTGGTCAAGCGCGTATACCAATATCCAGGATGCGCTGAGCGCGGCGCAGAGCAATGATACGATCCATGTGGCCGGACACCTGTTCAAGCTGACCAACAGTGTCCGCTGGTTGAGCGGCGCATCCCATGTAACCCTCCGCGGGGGCTATGCCGCCACCAACGACGCGGTTCTTCCAGGGACACGGGATCCGGACCGGTGGCCGACTGTGCTGGCGCGACGTTACGGCGCCAGTGCGCCGTACTTCCATGTGATGACCGTTGACCGGGTGACGAATGGAGTCATGGACAGCGTAACCCTGACGGGCGGTTACAAGAACAGTTCCGTCGGCGGCGATGGAGGCGGTGGACTCGATGTGCTCCGTTGCCAGAACCTGCGGGTGGTGTCCTGCATCGTTACCGGCAACCTCGCCACCAAGGGCGGCACGTATGGCGAGGTGCTGGGCGGCGGTATCCGGACCACCAACAGCACCGTCCTGGTCACCAACAGCATCGTAAAATTCAACGAGGCCAGGGGCTGCAGCGGCGGGTATGCGCTGGGTGGCGGACTGGCGGCGATCCTGGGCAGCGTGACGGTCGTCGATACCGTGATTTCAGGCAACAAGGCGTGGGGTTATCTCAACGCCTACGGGAATGATGGCGGCGGCGTGTACAACAAGAACGGCGCCGTGCGCCTGCACAACTGCCTGGTAACCGGCAACCGGGCCACCGAACGCGGGAGCGCGGCGGCCAATGCCTCGGGCACCATGAACCTCTCGAACTGCACACTGGCCAATAACGCACGGGACGGGATATTCCGCGGCGGGGGTACGGTGACCGCAACCAACAGCATTTTGTGGGGTAACGGAGACGATGTCACGGGCGGGATTGCGCTGGCCTGGTGCAATATCCAGGATGGCGACAGCAACGGCGTAAAGGGATGCATCTCGGTTGAGCCGAAGTTCCAGCGCGGCTATTACCTGGCGGCCGACAGCCTGTGCGTCAATGCCGGCACCAACAACGCAGGCGACTGGGGATTGTCGGAACGTACCACCCGGACGGACGGCACACTCGACACCGCGCGCGTGGATCTGGGCTGGCATTATGCGGGCGGGTTGGGATCACTGGAATTCCATGTGTCACCCTCGGGAACGGATACCAATACCGGCCTTGACTGGGCCCATGCCTTACGGTCCGTGACGGCCGCCGTGCGGCTGGCAGGCAACGGTACCCGGATTAATCTGGCATCGGGAACCTACAACCCATCGGTGGAAACCTTCCCGATATCCGTCATCAACAAAACCGGGCTTGAACTGGTCGGGACCAACATGGTCGACACGGTACTGGATGCCACAGGGTCCGGCAAACGCGCCTTGTTCGTCAGCGCTGATGGCGTTCGCCTCGCAGGAATCACCGTCAAAGGCGGCAGTTTCACCACGGCCGACAAGGAGTCGGGAGGCGGCGGCCTGCTGGTCCATGCCGCCGGAGGTGTCGTAATCGCATCGTCCACCATCAAAGAGAACACCTGCACGATGTCAGGGACCTACGGTGTCACCCATGGCGGGGGAATGTTGTCATGGGACAGCGATGTCTTGGTGACCAACTGCACGGTGAGTTATAACAAGAGCCAGGGATGCAGCGGGGGATATGCGTTCGGTGGCGGACTATCCACCCTGAACGGGCACCTGACGGTTGTGGATTCGATCATCAAGCAGAACGAAGCACTGGGCGCTGCCAATGCGACGTATGTGTGGGGCGGAGGGCTTTTCAACTGGGGCGGCGTGGTCCGCCTGCACAACGGGGTGCTGACTGGCAACAAGGCCTACACGGCCAACCCCGGCAAAGATAGTGGAAGCGCAATCAGTGATTATGCAGGTGTTATTTCGGTCTCCTCCCTATATCACGGAATGAACCGGGGGACCGTTCGCACCGCTGCCGGGAACTGCACAATCGTCAATAACAGCCTGCACGGGGTGCGCGCCTCGCCCGGGCCGGGAACCCTGGCCGTGACCAACAGCATCCTGTGGTCCAACGGGGATGACGTGACCGGCTCGGTTGCCCTGGTCTACTGCAATGTGGAGGATGGGGACAACAACGGGACCAACGGGTGCTTCTCGCTGGATCCGGAACTGACCAGCGGCTATTACCTGGCCGACGACAGCCCCTGCGTCGATACCGGAACCAATACCGCGTCGTACTGGGGGCTGGGCGGATATACCACCCGGGTGGACGGTTCCAACGATACGGGCCGGGTGGATATCGGCTGGCATTACCAGCAGGGTCTTGGTTCGTACGAACTGTATGTGTCAACAACCGGCGATGATGGTTTTGCGGGGACGAATTGGACCACGGCCTTGCGGACGATCACCACGGCATTGACGAAGGCGTTGGATGGAACGCGGATCTACCTGGCGGCCGGATCCTACACCCATCCATCGGAAACTTTCCCGCTCACGATATCCGGTGTTACCGGGGTCCGGATCATCGGCACCAACGCCGCCACCACCGTGATCAATGCCGCCGGCGCCAATAAACGGGCCATATCCATTGCGGCGGACGGGGTCCGGCTGGAGCATCTGACAATCCGGGGAGGCAACCTGACGGCCGCCAATAATGCCGATGGCGGCGGGATCAGTGTCGTTGGATGCAATGATGTCCAGTTCCTGTCGTGCGTCATCACCAACAACCTGTGCAACGAGACCCTGACGGGCGCCGTGACCCGGGGTGGCGGTATTCATGCCATGAACAGTTCGTTGACCGTTTCGGATTGCCGGATCGTCAACAACCAGGCGGTCTCGGGTAGCGGAGGGAAAGCCCAGGGAAGCGGCCTCTGCGTCGAGAACGGATCGGCCGTCATATCACGAACCCGGTTTGCAGCGAACGCCGCCTCCGGCTGGGCGAATGCAACCTTCATCGGGACGGCCCTGTATAATGTCGGTGGTGTGGTGCGGGTTGACAACAGCCTTTTCAGCCGCAACACAACGACCAAACTGGCGGGCGGCGTTTACAACGAGTCCGGCACGATGGGCCTCATCAACTGCACGGTGGTGACGAACTCAAGTCCCGGCGTGCAACGGGCCGGCGGAACATTTGCCGTCACCAACGGTATCCTATGGTGGAACGGGGATGATGTCAGCGGCACGGTCAGCGTGGCGTTTTGCGACATCGAGGACGGGGACAACAACGGGATGGACGGCTGTATCAGTCTGAATCCCCTATTCCAAGGTCCGGCGACCAACGATTTCCGGCTGCTAAAAGACACACCCTGCGGGAACCGGGGCAAGCCGATTGCCTGGCTTGCGGACGCCCTGGATCTCGCGGGGGATATCCGGGTCAAGGGCGGACGGATTGACATGGGGTGTTACGAGTCGGACGCCGCCAGCGGCGGCACGCTCTTCATGTTGCGGTAATCGGACCCGACGGACAGACGCGGGAGTGCCTGGGTTAGCCTGACGACACAGCCCCATCCTTGCCGGGCTTTTCCGGCAGAATCATTACCCGAAAGCCGACATTGAAATCGCGCAACGACGGCTGACGGCTGATCCCGCCGTCGTTGCGCAAATAGGCATCACCGCAGGGAGTGCACCAAGACGCACCACGCAGCAGGCGGGTCGCGCCACTCACCTCATCCGTCCACTCCCATACATTCCCACCCACCCCGTATAAACCCCCGTCATTCTTCCCGCTCTGTTCAACGCCGCATGTCACGGGATAATCGTCACGACATACACCTATCTTCTGTGGATACGCGCTCTCCAGCCCGCTGTAGTTCCCATACTTCGGCGGCCATTCGTTGCCCCATGGGTAGATGCGCTTGTCACCGCACTGAGCATACGTCAGCCACTCCGTCCCGCTCGGCAGGCGAGCCTTGAACCCCTGCGCCAACTCGGCTGTGCGGTTCATCCACTCACTCGACCGCCTGAGTTTCTGTATTTCGGAGGACGGGAGGGGGTCCGGCCTTTGCGAGGGCCTCCTCGTTGTGCGTACAGAGCGTCGAGTACGGCGGCGGGGTTCCGCGAGGCAATAGTTAACAGAGCCTTGGCAGGTCCTTCAGGTTGGCGTCGGCCCTGCTCCCAGTTCTGCAAGGTTCGGGCACTCACTCCGATCATCACAGCAAACTCTCCTTGCGACACGTCCAGACGTTCCCGGACCATTCGGATTTCGGGCGCTTTGATCTCGTACATCCGGCTTGGCGCCCGATGTCCGGCTTTGATTTCTCCGGCTTCCTTGATGCTGGCGGACAGTTTAGCAAAGGTCTCGTCTTTCATATCAACCACTCCTTGACCATGTTCCGAAGAAATTTCAGTTGCTCCGGTGTCAGGTCGTCTTGATCCGTTTTCTTGTACGGCAGAAGCATGTAGATGGTCTCGGGGGGATCCCAGTAGTAAATGACCCGCAGAGCGCCACGCTTGCCCCTCCCCGGAAGAGTCCACCGAATCTTCCGCAACCCGCCTCCGCCACGGATGATATCGCCAGCATCCGGCCGGAACATCATCGCTGTCTGCAGCATACGGTATTCTTCATCCGGCAGGAGGTCCTTGATCTCCCTCGTGAACACCGATGTCTCGATAAAGATCATGAAACCAGAATACGCCATTGGCGTATTGAGTCAACTTCTATCTTCATTCCGCCTGTGGCCCAACTAGACGTGCCGACCGCAGGGAGGCAGGTGGAACGATTTGTTGGCTACGGAATCATCTTTACGGAGGCGGGATTGTCACGGTTGGCCAGGCTCCACGGATGGATCCTGTATGACGGGTCAAGGTGCGGAACGAATCGGTGGCGGTGTCAGGGGTCATGGGTTTCTGATTCGGTCCCAGGTACAAGCATCCGATCTCATCGGGCGGAAGCATGGCAATAAGCGTACGTGCTTCATTCAACGCCTTGAGCCAAGACTGCTTCAGGGTCTTGAGATCCAATGGCAATCGCAAACTCAGGCGGTTGAGATCGGCCTGGGTATAGGCGGTATGACGACCTGCATGATCCAACAGGAATTCCGGCGTGAAGCCGGGATCTTTCCCGCAGGCTGCCCACGCCATGGCGCCCAACGAGAGATAGGTCTCATGGAGATGAAGCACATCGACAAAATCACGGATTTCATCGCGCCCCGCCAGGGCCAGGATCTTGTTGATCGCGGCATCGGCTTCATGAAGGCGATATCCGAACCGCTCGTCTTTCTGTACAGGGAAGAAGCGGAAGGCGCTGTCCTGCGCCCATTCAATCTTCAGTTGGTGTTTGCCCATGGTCACAACCGCTCGATGGAAGGTGGGTGTGCGCAGGAGCCACGCGACTTCATAGCCGGCCTGACGCAGGGTGGCCGAGTCCATTTCGGCGCTCTTGGCGATGCTGTCTGCAAGATCGTGAAAGAAGTCAAGATCCTGGGAGAATCGGGGAGTGTTGGCATCGCGATGAATCACGGTGGCTCCCGCCAGATAGCTTTCCGGGCTTCGATGGACGGCAATAAGCTTGAGTACATCCGCTTGAATATCGCTTATCGGCATAGTCTTGCGGCAAGAAGAAACCCTTGTCGCCCTCCATTCTGACGAAGTCCCCGCACAATTTCCGGCACATCGGCAAGCGTAATGTCCATATGTTCACGCATATACCAAAAGCACTGGGAATAAAACATGTTGAACGCCCGTTTTGCATCCCGTAGGCGTACCATGTTTTTCGCGTCTTCCGTGGACAAGCGGCGACGACTTTTCATGCCGCCTTTCCTGCCGATCTGCGCGAGATATTCCCTTACGGATGAGTCTTTCATAACTTTATTTCCTGAAAAACATCATAAGCTGCTTATGATATGCATGCAAGCATGTTGATCACTGTGAATGCTGACCTCTGATCTGAGACACCAGGTGTCGGGTTTCAGGCGAGAAAACGTGTGCCCCCGACAACACATTCCGACCTGACACCCGAAACCTGACACCTCCTCTTTTGCATCGCTCCATCTGGCGGCGTTGAGCCAGTGGTCCCACTGAAGACTGAACACTTCCACCCTCCC
>Ga0156641_1181_pt1 | contig 13080 bp, 11 predicted proteins | sample RifOxyC3_FD_110715 | JGI IMG/M metagenome (GOLD analysis project Ga0156641, IMG submission 110715) | Lentisphaerae bacterium RIFOXYC12_FULL_60_16 | reverse complement strand
AAAGGCTTTTCTGCCGTTCGGAGATCTCGTAAAGGGATTTCAGGGTGTTGAGTTGCGACTGGTAATGGGCCATGTGGTAGTGACGCCAGACCAAGCCCAGGCTGGTGGCCGTTCCCGTAAACAATAAAGCGACGAAACCGATGATCGTCCATAGGCGCTGTTGGATGGGGGCAAAGGCTTCTTCCTGGTCGATGCGGCTAACCAGCAGCCAGGGAGAGTCCGGAACGGGCTGGACACAGGCCAGGACCTGCACGCCACGGTAATCCCTGCCGCTGACCATGCCTTTGGCGCCTTTGATTACCTGGCTGGCGGGAAGGTCGGATCGGTCAAGCGGGAAACGCAGATGCAGGGCGGCGTCCGGGTTGAAACGCAGCGGATTCAGGAACAGCACCTGATCCTGGTCGCGCCGGACCATGAGTGTTTCGGCCGTCCGGCTCGCGGTCGGCCATGTACTGAGGAAGGGGTACAAATAGTATGATGGATCAATTCGCAAGGCCAGGAATCCCCGTAGTGTTGCCGTCGGTGAACGGGTACGGATGGGGATCAGGATCTTCAAATACACCTTGTGATGGGCATCATTCCAGTAAAAGTCCTCGAAAACCGGTTCCCCGTTGGCCAGGTGAGCAATCGTATCGGGGCTGACCGATGAAACGGGACGTTCGGGGCCGTCCGGCAGTATCCAGCGTTTCACGCACTGTGTGTCCAGCAACATGATGCGTTCATAACGGTGATGAATGAGAAATCCCTGCAGTTCATTCTCGATTTGCACCCGGACGCGGATGTCATCCGGGTTATCGAGGAGTCGGGTTGCCAGGTCGATAATGGAAGGGTTGCTGATCAGGATGGCGGCATCGGCAATCCGGTCCTGGCGCCAATGCATCAGTTCCTGAACCTTGAGCTCGGTTATGGCGGTCAGTTCGTCCTCGGTTTTGCTGATATAGCGTTGCTTGAATTCCCGGTATGACAGGTAACCGATAAACAGGAGGCCGGTTGCCAGTATCATGAAGATGAGGAATAAGAAGGTCGGGATTCGCCTGTTTACCATGTCTGGTTCCGACATGACCCGATTCCCCTCATCCCGTGAGAAAGGACATCACGGGAACATCACCTCGCCATATTAGTGCAACAACCGCAGTCATGTCAACGGGGCCCTTGATGCCATGGGGTTGTGGCGGGGGATGATCGGTTGTTGAAAATTGAAGGTTACGACCCGTGGTGACTTGACTTCATTCTGCGTTCCCGTATCATTTCCATTTCATTCAGGCCGCCTGGAGGCGTAAACGGAGGAATAAGATTATGGCAGTTCGCGTAGGCATCAACGGGTTCGGGCGTATTGGTCGGCAGGTATTCAAGGCAATCCGGGATCGTTATCCCAAAACCCTGGAAGTGGTGGCGTTTAACGACCTGGGCGATCTCAAGACCATGGCGCATTTGCTCAAGTATGATTCCAACTACGGTCGTTTCAACGGTACCGTTGAAGTGGGCGCCGATTCACTGATCGTGGACGGAAAGCCGATCAAGGCCCTGAAGGAAACCGATCCGGGCAATATTCCCTGGAAAGACCTGGGAGTCTCCATCGTGGTGGAAAGCACCGGTCTGTTCACCATCAAGCAGGATGGCGTGAACAAGAAGGGCAAAACGGTTCCCGGCGCCGAGAACCACATCACCAAGGGCGGAGCCAGGAAGGTCATAATTTCAGCGCCAGCCCAGGGCGAGGACCTGACGATCGTCATGGGTGTGAACGACAACCAGTACAATCCCGCCACGCACCACGTGGTGTCCAATGCGTCCTGCACCACGAACTGCCTGGCCCCGGCGGCAAAAGTCGTGAACGACAACTTCAAGATCCTGCGCGGATTGATGACCACCATCCACGCGTATACCAACGATCAGAAAATCCTGGATCTTCCGCACAGCGACCTGCGGCGTGCCCGGGCGGCGGCGATGAGCATCATCCCGACGACCACCGGCGCGGCCAAGGCCGTTTCGCTGGTGATTCCGGACCTTAAGGGCAAGTTTGACGGTTACGCCCTGCGGGTTCCGACCTCGACGGTTTCGGTGGTGGATTTCACCGCCCAGATCGAGAAGCCCACGACCACCGAAGCGTTGCGCCAGGCGTTCCGTGATGCCGCGGCCGGGCCGATGAAGGGCATCCTGGCCGCCATTGATGAGCAACTGGTCAGCATCGATTTCAAGGGCGATGCGCACAGTTCGTCGGTCGATCTGCCGTTCACGATGGTGCTCGGCAAGGAGAAGGGCGACTTCATCAAGGTGGTGACCTGGTACGACAATGAATGGGGTTACAGCGTTCGTACCGCCGACCTGGCGAACCTGATGGCATCCAGGCTGTAGTCGATTCGGATCGTCGGATACCGTACGGCCGGCAGAAGCCGGCCGTACGGTGCCGGCTTTTACGGGGTGGAGAAGACGGATGAACAAAAAAACGGTGCGCGATGTTGAATTGAAGGGGCAACGGGTTCTGATGCGGGTGGACTTCAATGTGCCCATCCAGAACCACCAGGTGGATGATGACACGCGTATCCAGGCGGCCCTGCCCACGATCCTGTATGTGCTGGAAAAGGGCGCCAGGCATGTGGTTTTGATGAGCCACCTGGGGCGGCCGGATGGCAAGCCCAATCCTGAATTTTCATTGAAGCCGGTAGCGGAACATCTCCAGAAATTGCTGGGGCGGCCGATCCAGTTTGCAACCGATTGCGTGGGCCCGGCGGTTGCGGCCATGGCGAAGGCCCTGCCGGAAGGCGGCGTCCTGCTGCTCGAGAATCTCCGTTTCTACCTGGAGGAGGAGGGAAAGCCCGCGCTTCCCAAGACCGCCACCGATGACGAGAAACAGGTGGCCAAGAAGGCGCTCAAGGAGAAACAGAAGGCCTTTGCCGCGCAACTGGCCGTGCTGGGTGATGTATATGTGAACGATGCCTTTGGAACCGCGCACCGCGCCCATGCGTCCATTTCCGTGGTGACCCGTCATTTCAAGGACAACGTGGCCGGTTTCCTGATGGAAAAGGAAATCGAGTATCTGGGGAACGCCGTCCTGAATCCCAAGCGCCCCTTCGTGGCGATTCTGGGTGGCGCCAAGATCAGCGGCAAGATCGACGTGCTTATGAACCTGATCGGCAAGGTGGATGCCATCATTGTCGGCGGCGGCATGGTATTCACCTTCTACAAGGCCATGGGTATTCCGGTCGGGAATTCACTGGTTGAAACGGACCGGGTCGAGATAGCGCGGGAGACGCTGGCGAAAGTCAAGGCCGCCAACATCCGTTTCCTGCTGCCGGTGGATCACGTGATCGCCGATGCCTTCAAGGCCGATGCCCGGGTACGGGTTGTCGGCGAGAAGGACATACCGGATGGTTGGATGGCCCTGGATATCGGACCGAAGACCCGTGGCCTGTTCGCCCGTGAAATCCACCAGGCGCAGACCGTTGTATGGAACGGGCCGATGGGATGTTTCGAGATGGAGCCGTTTGCCGAGGGCACCATGGCCATAACCCGGGCGATTGCCGAAGGCGGTTCCCTGAGCATCGTGGGGGGTGGTGACAGCGTGAATGCCGTCAACCGGAGTGGCCTGGCCAACCGGTTTACGCACATCAGCACGGGTGGCGGCGCCAGCCTGGAATTCCTGGAAGGCAAGGAATTACCGGGCGTGGTGGCGTTGAGTGACCGGTAACGGGATGGTTGAGGTTCGGGAGGATGGTCATGGTTGTGAAATTCCGGAAGAAGATCGTGGCGGGCAACTGGAAGATGAATAAGTCGGTTTTGGAGGCGCGCGACCTGGCAACGGGGATTGTGAAGGAACTGGATGGCGCCCTGGATGTGGATGTCGTGCTGTGCCCTCCCTTTACCGCGCTCAAGACCGTGGGTGAAGTGCTGATGGAGACGGCCATTAAACTCGGCGCCCAGAACATGCACTGGGAAGCCAGCGGTGCCTTTACCGGCGAAGTGTCGCCGGCCATGCTGCGCGACCTTTATTGCCATTACGTGATCGTGGGGCATAGCGAACGGCGTCAGTTTTTTTCCGAGACGGATGAGACGGTGAACCGCAAAGTCAAGGCGGCCCAGGCGTCGAACCTGACACCCATCGTTTGCGTGGGGGAAACGCTCCAGGAGCGGCAGGGCGGCCAGATGAAGGACGTCGTTCGGCGGCAGCTGGAACGTGGACTGGCCGGGGTCGATCTCCGCAAGCTGATCGTGGCGTATGAGCCGGTGTGGGCCATCGGGACCGGGGTGAACGCGTCGCCGGACCAGGCGCAGGAAATGCATGCCTGTATCCGGTCGGTGTTGTCGGAAATCGGCGGGAACGATCTCGCCCAGTCGGTCCGCATCCAGTATGGCGGCAGCATGAAGCCGTCCAATGCCAAGGACCTTCTGGCACAGCCGGATATTGATGGCGGCTTGATCGGCGGGGCGGCCCTTGAGGCCCGTTCCTTTGTTGATATTGTGCGGGCGGGTGGCTGACCGGATGGATGGAAAATACGGATAACAACGAGGTGCACTGTGTTGGCGGTGATTAAATTTCTGCTGGTAATGATCGAAGTCGTCGTATGCCTGTTGCTGATCGGGGCGATCCTGATCCAGAAAACCAAGGGGTACGGGATTGGTACCGCACTCGGCGGCGCCGGTGAGACCGTTTTCGGGGCGCATGTGGGTACCGTGCTGACCAAGGCCACGGTTATCCTGGGCATTGTGTTCCTGGTGACGACCGCCTTTCTGGCCCTGGTGGGGGTGCGGCAGGCCAATCGACGGTCTGTCATGGAGGGGGCACCGGTGGCTCCTGTCACGGCACCGGCCATGCCGATGCAGGGGGAACCGGCGGGTGGTGCGCCGGCTATTCCCGCCACGTTGCCGTCGGATGGCATGCCGGCGGCCGATCCTGTTGCGCCATGAGGCGGTCGCCTGGTGGCCGGATCCGCCTGCTGGCAGTTGCCGGCATCCTGCTGGTCAGTCTGCCGGCCTGCGGTCCACGCCCCGTCGACTCCGTCGATTCCGGGAATGTCCTGTACGGAATCACCTCGCGCATCCGGGGATTTGACCCGGTAAAGTCCGGTGATGTTGCCTCGGCCATTGCCATCAGCAAGGTCTACGAGGGACTGCTGCAATACGCCTACCTGGATCGGCCCTATCGGCTGGAGCCCCTGCTGGCGGACGGCATGCCCGTCGTCTCGGCGGATGGTCTGGTTTATACGTTCAAGATCCGGCAGGGAATATATTTCGCGGATGACCCCTGTTTCAACGGTGTGGCGCGTGAATTGCAGGCGGACGATTTCGTCTACGCCATCAAGCGCGTCGCGGATGTAAAGACCGAGTCAACCGGGTTTTGGGCGTTCAACGACCGGATCGAGGGATTGGATGCCTTCAAGGAGGCTTCCTCCGGACCGGATCTGACGGATTATGACCGGCCGGTTTCCGGTTTACAGGCGATTGACCGCTACACCTTCCAGATCCGGCTGACCCGTCCATACCCCCAACTGCTGTGGATCCTGACCCTGCATTACGCCTGTGCGATTCCGCATGAGGCGGTGCGGTATTACGGGGAGGAATTTCTGAATCATCCGGTTGGAACGGGGCCGTATATCCTGAAATCCTGGCAGCGGAATTACCGCGTGGAGTTTGTCCGCAATCCCGTATGGGGCAGGACCGGCCGTACGGACCGTTATCCGGAACACGCTGAAGCGGGGGATGCGGCCGAAGGTCTGCTCGAGGATGCCGGCCAGCCGGTTCCTTTCATTGACCGGATCGTCCAGTACGTGATCGATGATGCCTCAACCCAGTGGTTGAAGTTTGTGGCCGGCGAGGTGGAGTCGTCCGGGATTTCGCGGGATAACTGGGAAGCTGTCATCACCCCCCAGAAGGATCTTGCCGGACACCTCGAGCGGCGGGGAATACGGCTCTACCGGACCCCCACGCTGGATGTATACTATGTGGGGTTCAACATGGATGATCCGGTGGTGGGCCCCAACCTGAAATTACGCCGGGCATTGACGTGCGCCTTTGATTCGGAGCAATGGGTCAAGTTCTACAACGACCGCATTACCCGGGCCAGGGGCCCGATTCCTCCGGGCGTTGCCGGATATGATGATGAGCCCGCCTTGTTCCCCTTCGATCTTGACCGGGCGCGTACGTTGCTGGCGGAGGCGGGGTTCCCTGAAGGGGTTGATCGGGTGACCGGGCAACGCCTTAAATTGACGCTGGAACTTGGCAGTTCGGATTCGAGTACGCGTGAATCGGTGGAATTGATGATGGGGTTCTTCAGGAAAATCGGCGTTACGCTGGTTCCGAGCTACAACAACTGGCCGACCTTCCTGTCGAAAATGGACCGTCGGCAATGCCAGCTGTATCTGCTGGGATGGGTGGCCGATTATCCGGATGCCGAGAACTTCCTCCAGCTGTTTTATGGGCCGAACCAGTCCCCCGGCCCCAACCACAGCAACTACATCAATCCGGAGTTTGATCGCCTGTATGAAGCCGTACGCACGATGCCGGACAGTCCCGAACGAACGGCCCGGTACCGGACCATGGCCCGGATGATCATGGATGACGCTCCCTGGATCTTCATGCATCATCCGATGGATTACAGCCTCCAGCACCGGTGGGTCCATAACTACAAGCCGCATGATTTTCCGTATGGCATGGTCAAGTATTACCGCCTTGATCCGGCGGACCGGCAGGCGTGGAAGGAACAATTCAGCTTCGTGCACTGGTTGGAGTGAAGGACGGGACGGCAATGCGAGCGTATATCTGGCGACGCATCTTGTACATGATACCGATGGTGTTCGGGATCATCCTGGTAACCTTCTTCCTGTTCAATGTCGCCGGGGGCGATCCGGCGCTGATGAAACTCGGCAAGAACGCCACGGCCCAGTCGTTGGAGCAATACGATGCCCAGCGGGGATATGATAAGCCGTTGTTTGCCGGCCGTTGGGGCCGGACACGGGCCTGGACGGAAATGGAGCCTGACCGGCATGCCGGATCCTGGCGTTTGGTGAAGGGCGTTGCCTGGACCAACACCGGCGGGGGACGGGTGGTCCTGCCCGGCGGCCAGTCGTACGGGGTGCCCATGGCCTTCCGGCCGCGGCCCGGCACCTACCGGTGGATCATGGAATACCGCCTGGTGCCGGCGGATGATGGAACCCTGCCGTCCGTCGAGTGGGTGTCCGGGCAGGCCCGGATGCTGTTGCCGCAGGCGACCGGCTGGCGTTCGCAGGCAATGGTCTGGCAGGTTGTCGGCGATGAAACCGGAATGATCTCCCGTTTGTCCGTTCCGGCCGGGACCCTGGAAATCCGGGCGATGACGCTGAAACGCCGCAACGCACATTGGCTCGATTCGCAGCTGGTATTCTATCTCGGGCAACTGGCCCGGGGTGATTTTGGGGTGTCGCATGACACCAACGAGCGGATTTCCCGGATGATGTTGCGGGGGATCGGCCCTTCGCTGATGTTGACCGTGCCGATCTTTTTTGTGGGACTGGTGGTCAGCATTTCGCTGGCCCTGTTGTGCGCGTTTTTCAGGAACACCTGGCTGGATCGCTTTTTTGTCCTGGTGTCCGTGGTGCTGATGAGCGTGAATTACCTGGTCTGGATCATCTTCGGACAGTATTTCCTGGGATACCGCCTGCGCTGGTTTCCGGTATGGGGTTTCGAGTCGTGGCGCTACCTGCTGTTGCCGGTGCTGATCGGGGTGATCAGCGGATTGGGCGGCAGCCTTCGTTTCTACCGCACCGTGATGCTCGATGAAATGTACCGGGATTATGTCCGGACGGCCTTTGCCAAGGGGGCGGGCCGCGGCCGGGTGCTGTTTGTTCATGTGTTGCGCAATGCCATGATCCCCGTGATGACCAATGTGGTCATGAGCATCCCCTTCCTTTACACCGGCAGCCTGCTGCTGGAACGGCTGTTCGGCATACCCGGCCTGGGCAATATGGCCTACGAAGGCATCATGAATTCGGATGTGGATGTGATCCGTGCCGTGGTGTTTGTAGGCGCGGTGATCTATGTGTTTGCCAACCTCCTGACGGATATCAGCTATGCCTGGGTGGATCCGAGGGTGCGCCTTAAATGAACGTGACCAACACAACCCTGCGCACGGAACGTGGCGGAAACTCCCTCTGGAAGGATGCCTTCCGGCGTCTGCGCCGCAACCCCCTGGTGGTCCTTTCCTTCGGGGTGGTGGTGGTCTTCACGTTGGCGGCCATCTACGGATCGGTTGTGCACTGGCGCTACCGGATACTCGACGCCGAAATGCCGGCGCGCCTTCAGCCGGTCAAGCAACTGGCGATCCGGATCCTGCGGGCGGAGTCGGTTCGGGGGCAGGAGCCGGTCTATATCCGCCAGGACCTTGACCAGCGGTACCAGCCGCCAAGCCGTCGGCACCTGATGGGGACGGACGGGTTGGGGCGGGACGTCTTTCACCGGTTGGTGCAGGGTACCCGGATCGCCTTCCAGGTGGGGGTTATCACGTCCCTGATCGCCATTCCGATCGGGGTCATTCTGGGATGCCTGGCGGGGTATTTCGGCAAGCGCGTGGATGACGTGATTGTCTGGTTGTATTCGACTTTCGACTGCATGCCGTCGCTGTTGTTCATCATTGCGATAGCCATGATTGCCCGTAAGGGACTGATGGGCGTCTACCTGGGAATTGGGCTAACCAGTTGGGTGCATCTCTGCCGCCTGATGCGGGGGGAGGTGCTCAAGCACCGGCAGTTGGGATATGTACAGGCGGCACGCGCCCTGGGTGCAGGACCGTTTCGCATCCTGTTCATCCATATCCTGCCGAACCTGATGCACCTGGTAATCATCAACTTCTCCATCCGGTTTCCCGCCGCGGTTCAGACCGAGGTGATTATGAGCTTCCTCGGAATCGGCGTGCAGGATGAACCGTCCTGGGGTATCATGATCAGCAATGCACGACTCCGGTTATGGGAGGGAATCTGGTGGGAACTGGGATTCACCACGCTGATCATACTGGCCGTGGTGCTTGCATTCAACCTGCTGGGCGACGCCTTGCGCGATGCCCTGGACCCGCGGTTGCGTGTCACCGGGGATCATGACTAGCAACGGAAAGCAAACCATGGAATCGCTCTTGAAACAGGTGCAGGGACCGGATGACCTCAAGCGGTTTGACGCCCGGCAGCTGGAGGGCGTCGCGGCTGAATTGCGTGAAGCGATCATCGAGCATGTCAGCCATACGGGGGGACACCTGGCGGCCAACCTGGGCGTGGTTGAATTGACGGTGGCCCTCTTGCGGGTGTTCTCCCCGCCCGTGGATAAAATCATCTGGGATACCAGTCACCAGACTTACGCCTACAAGATGTTGACCGGCCGGCGTGACCGCATGGAGACCTTGCGGCAGTTTGGCGGGTTGTCGGGCTTTCTTAACCGGGATGAGAGTCCCTGTGATGCGTTCGGGGCCGGCCATGCCGGGACCGCGCTGTCCGCGGGTCTGGGCATGGCGGTGGCCCGGGACCGGCTGGGCGGCAAGGAATCCGTGGTGGTGGTGCTGGGGGATGGCTCGGCGGGATGCGGCATTTCCTTTGAAGCGTTGAACAACCTGGCCGGTTCCACCCGCCAGTTGATCGTCGTGTTGAACGACAACAAGATGTCCATCGATGCCAATGTCGGCGCCATGTCCCGTTACCTCGGGTCGCTGCTGACCAGTCCCCGGTACAACCGATGGAAACGAACGGTGGAGCAGGCGGCCTTGCAGATGCGTATGGGCGCCTTGCGGGGAATTTATTACCGGTTGGAAGAGGCGCTGAAGAGCCTGTTTGTGCGCAACGTGCTGTTTGAGGAGTTCGGCCTTCGCTATATCGGGCCTGTCAACGGGCACAACCTGCCGGCCTTGCTGGATGCCCTTCAGATTGCGGCGGAATCCGACAAGCCGATCCTGTTGCATGTCGCCACCCAGAAGGGTCGGGGATATGCCTATGCCGAGGATAAACCGGGCAAGTGGCATGGCACCCAGGCGTTTGATGTTGAAACCGGTGAACCGCTGGAGGCGCCGGGGCTCCCGGGTTATTCGAGCGTGTTCGGCACCGTCATGGAACAATTGGGGGGTGAATATCCGAACCTGGTGGCCGTGACGGCCGCCATGGCGGCCGGCACCGGATTGACCCGTTTCAAGGCGCGGTATCCCGAACGGTTTTTCGACGTCGGCATATCGGAGGAACATGCCGTTATCTTTGCGGCCGGCATGGCGGCACGCGGCCTGGTGCCCGTGGTGGCCATCTATTCGACTTTTTTCCAGCGTTCCGTGGATTGCGTGATCCATGATGTTTGCCTCCAGAAACTTCCGGTTATATTCTGCCTGGATCGTGCCGGGATTGTCGGCGAAGACGGCCCGACCCATCACGGGGTGTTTGATATCGCGTTGTTGCGGACCATTCCCGGGCTGGTCATCATGCAACCGGCGGATGAGGCCGAACTTGCCGCCATGCTGAAAACCGCGGTGCTGCTCAAACAACCCGTGGTGATTCGTTATCCCAAGGGTCCGGGATCCGGGAAAGCCGTTCCGCTTTCCCTGGAACCCCTTCCCCTCGGGCAGGCCGGGGTGGTGCGCGAAGGCCATGATATCCAGATTTGGGCGCTGGGCGACCGGGTTGCCAGGGCCATCCAGGCGGCCGATGAATTGGAGAAGCTCGGTATCCATGCCGGGGTTGTCAACGCCCGCTTCGTGCAACCGCTGGACGAAGCACTGCTGATGCGCCAGGCGTCGGTCGCACGGTGCATCGTAACCCTCGAGAACGGTAATGTTGCCGGTGGATTTGGTGAGGTCGTTCGATCGGCCCTGGCCCGGAAGAATTATCGGGGCGAGATTCGTCTGTTCGGATGGCCGCAACAATTCATTCCCCATGGCAGCCAGGAAATCCTCGAAGCAACGTTCGGACAGGATGTGCCATCCATTGTCTCCTTCATCCGGGAATGGCACGCCCGTCCGGTGCCGACGCCCGTATGAAACAGCGTTTGGATCTGTTGATGGTTGAACGCGGCCTTGCCGAGTCCCGTACCCTGGCGCAACGCCTGATCGGAGCCGGCCAGGTGTATACCGGTGACCGGCGTTTGGACAAGGCCGGGGTGTCGGTGGATGCGCATATTCCGCTGGAAGTCCGGACCGGACTTCCCTTTGTAAGCCGGGGCGGTCAGAAACTGGCTGCTGCCTGGGAATCCTTCCATCTGGAGGTTGGCGGCAAGGTGTGCGTGGATATCGGCGCCTCGACCGGCGGATTTACCGATTGCCTGCTCCAGCGGGGGGCATCGCGGGTGTATGCGGTGGATGTCGGGTACGGCCAACTGCATTGGAAATTGCGGCAGGATCCGCGCGTCACGGTGATGGAAGAGGTCAATGCCCGTTACCTGGATGCATCCATGTTTCCGGAACGCCCCACAGTGGCCGTGGTGGATGTCTCCTTCATCTCCTTGACCCTTGTACTGCCGGCTGTTATACAAGTTCTATCGATACCGGCGGAATTGGTCACCTTGATCAAGCCCCAGTTTGAAGCGGGGCGTGACCAGGTCGGGAAGGGCGGGGTGGTCCGTGATCCCGTGGTGCATCGGACCGTGGTTGAACGGATCCTGGCGTTCGGACGTGATACCCTGGGCTTGGAGTGTGCGGGAACCTGTGAATCACCGCTGAAGGGGCCGGCCGGCAATACGGAGTTCCTGGCCTACTGGCGGTGGAACGGGAGACGGGAAGGAAACACGTGAAACGACTGGTGGTCATAGCCAATCCCTCGAAGCCGCAGGCCGGCCGTGTGGTGGCGCGCATAGCCGACGTTGCACGCAAACTGGACGTGCATCTCGTGGCAGACCGGGAAACGGCACGGTTGTTGCCGGGCTTATGCCCGGTCTCCTTGTCGGAACTGCCGCGGTCGATCGACGCCGTGATCGCCTGTGGTGGCGATGGCACCGTGCTGCGTACCGCCCGTGAATTGGCCGGGCGCGATTGTCCGGTGATGGGCGTCAATCTCGGCGGGTTGGGATTTCTCACGAGCGTGACCGAATCGGATGTTGAGCAGGCCCTGGAAGAACTTGTGGAGGACCGGTGCGTGGTGACCGAGCGTTCCCTGGCGGAAATTACCGTCCGACGTGGCAAGCGCATCGTGGCAACGGAACGCGCCTTGAACGAGGTGGTGATCGGCCGGCTGACCTCTTCGCGTGTGCTTACGCTGGAAGCCTGGATCGAGCAGGAATCCGTCACCTCCTACCGTTGTGATGGTTTGATTGTGGCGACACCGACCGGCAGCACCGGCCATTCCCTGTCGGCGGGTGGCCCCATTCTTACGCCGGAGGTTCACGCCTTCGTGTTGACCCTGATATGCCCACACACCCTTACCTGGCGGCCGGTGGTGGTGCCCGATGACCGTGCCATTACCGTGCGCATCATGACCGATGTGGCGCAGCAGGTAACCGTGGACGGGCAGGTGAACCACCCGCTCCGGATCGGCGATGCGGTGTGCATCCGGAGAAGTGCTCGGGGCATCCGTTTCCTGCACCGCCCGGATTACAGTCATTTCGCCGTCTTACGCCAGAAGCTGCAATGGGCCGGTTCGGTTGTGCAGGATGCTGCCCGGAAATCGCCGCGTAACAAATCCCATCAATAAAGGTAGGGTGCTTTCGCCGAAAGCGCCGCGGACGGCTCGTTGAGCCGTCCCTACCATGCCGTAAACTTACGTCGTCAAATTTCGTTTTTCGATCTGATTGCGTGGCGCCGTTTCGTGCACCGTTTCATGCAGAGGGAACAGCGCTCATCACTGCACCATTGACAGGAATTGCAGTCGCGGCAGGGATGTTTCTTTTCCCGGTTCGGCTGGTCGGCCGGAACGAACAACTTGCCGGGCATCCCCTTGACCTTCACGAACGGCATGTGACCCTAACCTTTCGGCTGGACAGGCGATTGCCGGGCAATCGCCTGCAGGGCGGATTCATAAACGAGGCGGATGGACACCTGGTGGCGCTGTGCGGCGTTGACACAGTCGGAATGCTCGGGAGCCTGGGTGACGATGCCGTCTTTCCAGAGGCCCTGCTTGACCGGGATGTCACCGTAGGGCGTGGTGACAGTGATCATCCGGC
>Ga0156641_1123_pt4 | contig 13105 bp, 14 predicted proteins | sample RifOxyC3_FD_110715 | JGI IMG/M metagenome (GOLD analysis project Ga0156641, IMG submission 110715) | Lentisphaerae bacterium RIFOXYC12_FULL_60_16 | reverse complement strand
GGTTCTGGCTTTACAACCATCGCCAATGGAGGATGTGTCATGTCTGGAAGTTGTATGCAACCCGGGATCCGGCTGCTGATAATCTTGTTGTTGATGGGCGGTTTGGCCGGAACCTGCCCGGCCCAGGAAACCGCCACATCTGAAACCACTGCCGCGTCATCCGCCGTGGCGTTCACGGTGAATAATGTCTGGATGATGACGGCCACCTTCCTGGTGTTCGTCATGCACCTGGGATTTGCCACGGTTGAAACCGGCCTGACCCGCGCCAAGAACACGGTGAATATCCTGTTCAAGAACACGGTTACGCCCGCGATCGGCCTGCTGACATTCGCCCTGGTCGGGTTCAACCTCATGTATCCCGGCGACCACTGGCTGTCCGGCCACGTGGTCGGTTTCGGCGGATGGGGCCTACACCTGCCCGAAGGCGGCACAACCAGCGCCTACAATCCCGGATACACCTACTGGACGGATTTCCTGTTCCAGGGGATGTTCGCGGCCACGGCCGCCACCATCGTGTCCGGCGCCGTGGCGGAACGGATCAAGCTCAGCGCCTACATGATCTTTACCGCCATTTATGTCGCCCTGGTCTACCCGCTGGCCGGCTCCTGGAAATGGGGCGGCGGCTGGCTGAATGACCTGGGTTTCCACGATTTCGCCGGATCAACCCTCGTCCACTCCGTGGGCGGCTGGGCGGCGCTGGCCGGCGTAATCCTGCTGGGACCCCGCCTGGGCAAGTACGTCAACGGCCGGATCAAACCGATCATGGGACATAACCTCCCACTGGCCACCATCGGCGTGTTCCTGCTGTGGCTCGGATGGTTCGGATTCAACGGCGGATCCGTACTCTCGGCGGATCCCGGCGCGGTTTCCTATGTGCTGGTCACCACGTCCCTCTCAGCGGGCGCGGGCATCATCACCGCCATGCTGACCTCCTGGATCATCCAGAAGAAACCCGATCTTTCCATGATTCTCAACGGATGCCTGGCGGGACTGGTGGGCATCACCGCCGGCGCCGACATCGTTTCGATTCCCGCCACCATCCTGATCGGCGGCGTCTCGGGCATCCTGGTGGTGCTGTCGGTGCTCGGATTCGACCGGCTTCGCCTGGACGACCCGGTGGGCGCCCTGTCGGTCCACCTGGTCTGCGGCGTCTGGGGAACACTGGCCGTGGGCCTGTTCGCACCGGGCAAATCGCTGGCCATCCAGGCGCTGGGCGTCGTGTCATACGGGGCATTCTGCCTGGTCAGCGCCTTCGTCATTTTCGGCCTGATGAAAGCCACCCTGGGGATCCGCGTGAGCGAGGAGGAGGAACTGCGCGGGCTCGACATCGGCGAACACGGCATGGAGGCCTACAGCGGATTCCAGATCTTCACCAGCCAGTAAATTGCAACCACCAGGAGAACCATCATGAAACTCATCGTAGCTTACATACAACCGGAACGACTGAACGCGGTCAAACAGGCGCTGTACGAGGCGGAAGTGTTCAAGCTGTCCGTCACCAATGCGCTGGGCTGCGGCCAGCAAAAGGGCTACCACGAAACCTACCGCGGGGCGGACGTGGAGGTCAACCTGCTCAAGAAGGTGCGGATCGAGATCGCCGTGAACGAGGCCTTCGTCAAGCCCACCGTGGACGCCCTGATCAAGGGCGCCCGCACCGGCAAGATCGGCGACGGCAAGATCTTCATCTCCGATCTCACGGACTGCATCCGCATCCGCACCGGCGAAACCGGCCACGACGCAATCGGGTAACAACCCGCATCGTGTTCAACCCGCCGGGACGGTTCATGCAGTCCCGGCGGTTGCACGACCTCCGGCGCCTTATACTTCACTCAGGCCATACTGGAAACCCCGCCGCAGTTCGCAGGGAATGGGGACGTTCTAGGTAATATTGATGATCAATTATTTAACTAGAACGTCCCCTTTATACTTTATCTTACCTTTATCCTTCAACTTGTCGGTTGAAATGTAGCTTGAAATTCCATGTATCAAGCCGGATGTTGCACCTGTCGTTTAGCATGGAGGTTTACGACACGATATGCTGAAGTTTTTTCCTTTGCCCGCAAATGATCGACCAAAGTTTTCAGGTCATACTGGTAACGAGCGGATATCGCATCCTTCGCCTTCCAGACTTCCTGCATGATGTCATCTTTCATATTCTTCTCCCATCAGCTCCAGCGGAGTACATATTTCCGGACACGTATACCCGTGAACCACACATACGCTTCGCATGAGAGGCTTCATCTCGGCATTATCAATATGCCGGCAATTCCATGTGAGCAAATAATCGACGCCGTGATAGGCCGTAACCGCAACATGGAGCGCATCACTGGTTGCCTTTTGGGGCAACGCCCCCTCTTTTAATAATGCCTGCGCAAGCGTGATAACGGGATCGGGCATCGTTAAGTGCGGAATATCAGCGAGGCTTGCCATGCGTCGCTTCGCCGCTTCAGGATCTCCTTGACTAACCTCGTCGACAACCAGTTGCGATGTATAGAGTTCATAGCCGTGACGACGTCTTTCCCACCAGACACTGGTTGCATTCTGCCAAGCAGCCACGATTAAGTCCCTTGCCGGTAACGCAGTCAGATAACTGGCTATAGACGTCTCTATGTAAACCGTTTTCATGAGTTGACTATATCAGTTTTCTGGATAATGAAGAAGTCTTTTCATTTTCCAGATCTGAAAACCGAATACTGAACACTAACCTCTGGCGGTGTCATGGTGTGGGAATGGGGACGTTCTAGGTAATATTCTGGTATAGTCCGCATACCGCACAAAACTCCTCCAAAATGCTCGATTTGCCCTTCCGATTCGCATGCCGATACCGATCCTTGATCCGCGCCAGATATTCCCGTTTCGATTGACTGACCATAGGTTGATGTACCTCCTCCTTCGGTAACATCAATTATGGCGCAACCCCCCATTTACTCACCTCTCCTTATAATGGGATTATGGGCGGAAACAACAGATTGCCGGACTAAACATCCGCATATCCGCACGGTTACTTCACCCTATTGCCCGGATTTTATAACAGCCCTCAGACCTAACGTTAACGCTCCACCAACTATGGGACAATCATGAACCCGTGCAAACACATGATAGACCTTCTGGCATCTTATCATCGATACCTTCAGGCATTGTTCTATGCAAAACCAACCATCGAACGATACCTTTACGAAGCTCGTGATTTCGTCCGATACGCCGGGCACCATCACAAAACCGGGCTCATATCCATCCAGCCTAAAGACCTTGAAGCTTGGGAACAGTCCACGGTCAATTCCGGGCGTTACCAGATAAAAAGCATAATAACACGCATGCGGGGACTTCGGGCCTTCTTCCGTTTTATGGTCGAATTAGAAATACTCCCCCGGGACCCCTTCACAGGTTTTGTTTTCCCCATCCCACCCATCACCTTGCCGCGTGATATTCTAACCTACGCGGAAGTCATGCGATTGATCCGCATTTCCGGCGGTAATTCTCCCGTTCTTTTCCAGAACCGGCTAATCATTGAGGTCCTCTACGCCACCGGTGTGCGGGTTTCGGAATTGTGCAATTTAAATATCGGCGATGTCGACTTCTCTCAGGGTATCCTTCGAATACAGCATGGCAAGGGAGGCAAGGATCGATCCGTCCCTTTAGGGCCGGGAACTCTCACCGGTATCCGCCAACTCCTTAAATACCGCAAGGCCGTTTCCGAACAACTCGATTCCGGAAACCCGTTATTCTTAACCATTCGGGGCGATCGAATGAGACAATTCAAAGTGTTGGATCTGGTTAAACGATCGTGTTCAACGCTTGCAATTCAGAAAAACATCACGCCTCACGCACTTCGCCACACCTGCGCCACCCACATGCTTTTACGGGGTGCCGGCATCTTCCAAATAAAGGAATTACTGGGACACTCCGATATTTCCACAACCCAGATCTATACCCGTGTGGCACCATACGATATGCAACGCACCCATACCGCCAAACATCCACGGGAACGGTATATAAGGGGATTAAACCGGATGTGGACCCACCAGCTAAAGAGTTCGCTTCATTTCCTGGACAAGAACGCCCGCGTTGACACCCGGGAACCATACCATATCCGTCCTGCAGTGTTCATCTGCTAGCGGCCGTTCGGGCTACGGTTTTATACCCAGGGATGCGGGATTTGACCCCGACACGCAAGAAAGGCTTGTCGCCTACCGTGAACACCTTCGCCTGCTGAATCGAAGTGAACGAACCATCCTTACCCACATCTCCCGGTTATGCACGTTTTTCAGTTTCACACGCTCACAGGGGATCACCGCTTGTTGCAAGATTACGCGGTCAACCATCCTTGCATATCGGGAACATCTGCTTACCGGGATCACCCACAGGCATCCCCGGCACGGCGCTTCGGTTCATAACCAATACTTGGCGGTTGTCATAAGCTTCTTCCGATATCTCGCCTTTCGGGACATCACGGCCTGTAATCCGACTACCGGCATCCGGTACGCCCGCGAATCGAAGCCCCTGCCCAAACCCCCTTTATCCCGACCGGCCATGCGCGCTATTCTTGGTCAACCGGTGATTGACACCATCCTTGGGTTACGCGACCGGGCAATCCTGGAAGTTCTCTATTCCTGCGGATTAAGGAAAAGCGAGTTGATTGCCCTTACAACGGACGCATTAAATCTGGAGGAAGGTTGGGTTTCGGTCTGGGCAGGCAAAGGGAACAAAGACCGAGTCGTTCCAATCGGGCGAATGGCCCGTTTGTTTGTTAAACAGTATTTGACGCTCGCCCGGCCCCGGCTGGCTGTCACTGCACCTTCAATCCGAAATCTATTTCTGAGTTCAAAAGGTTGTCCATTTTCAAAAAACGCATTGCTGCTGATTATACAGAAATACGCAGCCCGTGCAGGTCTCGGGGCACAACAAATCACCCCCCATTCATTTCGTCATGCATTTGCAACGCATCTCATTCAGAATGGAGCGAGTCTTCGCCATGTACAGGAAATGTTGGGTCACAGCAAGATATCATCCACACAGATCTACATCCATTTAACGATTAAGGACATTAAACGTACCCATCAACGAACGCACCCGCTTGGGTAAACGGCAAATTCACTGGGTCATTGCGGCAGAAGACGTCTGAGCCAAAACCTTCGGTTTCACCAAGAATACCGGCAGCGAGATTAATGTCTGGCCCATCGAATTTTCGCTGGTCGGGAAGATATATGCGATGCCGGTAATAGTAGTGTTTGCCAACCGGGTCCCATTCGCGCCCTTGGAAGAGATAACGGTTCTCAACCGTTTCAAAGGTGTTCGTCGAGTTCCACTGCACATTGCCCCAGACATCATATTGATATTGATTGACGATATTACCGGTATCGTCCGCGATCTGAATGACCGTCCCCGCCTGGTCGCATAAATTGCCATTTACTGAAGTTGTCGTAGCGGTTGGAGCGTAAGGTAGTCAGATGTGTGTCGATTACATTGTTAGTAGCACTATGCCAATATGTTGCCTAGAACGTCCCCTTATATGCTTATACGCCTATGGAAGCCAGATCGAGGGTGTCGTTACGGTTGATATCCTGGCCGGAACGAATCTGGTTACCCAGCGAATCGTATGCGTACAGGCTGATAGGTCTTGGTCCAGGCGGGGCCGTCATCACGTATGATGCGGATTGCACCCCGTAGTGGGGATAAGTATATTCCCGCATCCCGTCCAACCGCCGACGCATCATGAACACAAGGAGCCCCCGTTATGCCGGTTGCCGAATTCATCACCAATCGGCAGATTTATGACCGGGTAATCATTGACCGGATCCCGGCAGCCGTGAAGTTCCTCTGGCTGGCCACCTCCGACCTGAAGGATCTGCATGTCAGCCGCGGCAAACGCATGGTGCCGTTTCTCGCCATCCTTTCCACACTGGTCAACCGGGGTGTCGCGGTCCGGCTTCTCCATGCCGGGGAACCCGGCCCCGCCTTCCGGAAGGATTTCGACCGCTACCCGAACCTGATCGACGGCATGGAACGTATCCGCTGCCCCCGTGTACACTTCAAATGCGTGGTCGTGGACGGACAATTCGCCTATAGCGGGAGCGCCAACCTGACCGGCGCCGGCATGGGCGCCAAGAGCAACCGGAACCGCAATTTCGAGTCGGGCTTCCTGACGGAAGACCCCATCCTCGTACAGGCGGTCATGGACCAGTTCGACGGCATCTGGATGGGGACGGAATGCACCGCCTGCGGGCGTAAACCGTATTGCTCCGACTATGACGAGTTGCTGGCCCGGCGGGGAAACAACGGCTAACCCGTACCCGTCACGCCACCGGCAGCCGGAACCCGTCGCGCAGCTTCAAAATTGTTCCGCCACTTCCCGTGCAATCCGCACCCAGTCCCACATGCGCTCGGGATGGTTCCGGCAGGTATGCGTGTCCTTGAGGATCATCTCAACCACGCAGTCGCGCGTCTGTTCGCAAAATTCCGTCAGGATGGCGCGCACGCGGCCGGGATCCCAGACCTCGCCCGCCACGATGGCCGGATTCGGTTTCCAGCTGAAGATGCACCGGTTCCCCAGCTTCTCCGCCGACATCGCCACGTTGGCCCAGGGGGAAATGGAAACCCGGCGAAGACGGGGGACATGCCGGAAGATCGCATCCAGCTTGAGGTGCAGGGGTTCACAGCATCCGTAACAGTTCAACCCGAACAATTCCAGAAACCGCTTCTCATGCTGAAGCGCAAACTCCTCGTGCATCTCCGGCGAAACTTCAGAGAATATCTGGGCGGTGGCAAATCCCCAGAGATCCATGGGCCGGACACGCTTCCCGTCATAATCCGGGCCTGGAAGCTCCGTTGAATAAGAGGTTCCGCCCGACCCCACGTATTGGTTTCGATTGCACAACCTGAAGACCCCCATCTCCTCGAACGCCTTGGCCATCCCGATATGGCCGTCCACGATCCGGCGTACCGCCCGGTGGACCATTTCAGGATGATCCAGAAGATCCATGAACAGGTTGTCGATTCCCCGCAGCGTGGCATAGTGGTCGAGGGGCGCAATCCCGTAGTTGCCGGCCCCGCGCCGTTCCACAGCCAGGATTCCATCAAAGAGTTCATGCATGACCGCCTCGATCCGGGCGGTCTCATCCCAATCGACACGGAGCTGCGGCAACACCAACCGGTCCACATCCGCTTCCGACCGGATGACCGGTTCAATATGGTAGGCGCCCGTTGCCGCCGCGGGCCGCTTCGTCTCCCCCTGCAACCCCCACCCGGTATCCCAGTTGATGATCGGGGTCCCGACAACCGCCTCGATCACATTGTCATCCGGAAGATGCTCCGCATAGTACAGTCGAACCCGGAAATCCCGCTCCAGCCGACGTGCAAACTCGGACGTACCGGTGAGCTGGGTGTCCGGCAGCATTTCACGCCACGAACCTTCCGGAAAGATCAGGACCATCGGCCGGACCCGCTCCAGTCCGTTATGTCGCCTCCAGTGATCGGCTTTCACCTCCTGCTCCGGTTCAGCGGCGACAGCCGCCACCCGCTTCGCCAGATCCCGCAAGGTCTTCGCTTCTTTTTTTGAACAGGTCGTATCCATCATGCCCACCATATCGTTGCCATCAGCGGTTGATCATGGGGCACCAGACGCCGGCACTGCAGGACCTGGCATGCCCCGCGCCGGGTCACCGTTGTATCCGATGTCTGCCGCCATTTGCCCGCGGCATCGAGCACCTCGATGCGCCGAACCTTTCGCCGGTCGGCCAGCGTGAACTCGACTTCCGGCCAGGCATCCAACGTCAGGTTGAATAGTCCCACCAGCGTGAACGCCTCCGTGTCCTTGCGGAAAGCAAGCGGGTACACGCCGCCGTTAACCTGCAAGGGGACCCGTCCCCCCGCCAGCCAGCGCACCGCACCCTGCAACTGCCGGCGGCGGAACGTATGATTGAACGCCACGCCATAGGCCGACGCCCAATCCAAACCATGCACCACCACCCGTCCCCCCATCCGGTTGCGGAAGGCGATCATGCAGGGATGGTGACGCCGGGCATCCGGATCCACGATCCAACTCGCTACCTTCGCGCCGGGCGCCGGCTTCATCACGCTCAAGCTGGGCCGCCCGCCCAATCCGGGGATCGTCAGCGTGAGGTAATCCCGGTCATGTCCGCCAAACAATCGGTAATTGAACTCTTCGGCTGAAAACGCGCCGAGCGTATCGATATTCACCGGTTTGTCCGCCGACTTGATCCCGATGTCCGGCCCGAACCCGCGTTCCACCAGTACACCGGCGGCCGTGGCATCCAGCAGCAAGCCCTGCTTCAGCATGCCACGGATCGCATCATCCCCGTAAGCCCGCAGGGTCTGCCCCGTAGCCGTCACAACGTTTGAATCCTCATAGGTCGTGGCAATACCATGCGTTTCCAACGCCTGCATGGCTTCCGAACCGTCTTCCATCAGTCCCCAATAGTGGGCCTTGGCCGGCAACCGCTTGACATACGAGGAACGCTCGTGATGCAGCAATTGCACCCCGCGGTAGGTGCCGGGCACCTGGGCGCGTTCGGCCAGGGCATTGAGCCAGGGCTTCTTTTCCGCCAGGATACGGCCGAACACCGGCTCGTCCTCCATCGGGGTGCCGGCATGATCGAACAGGTTCATCGTGACCCCGTGCGACCCGTAGGCAAAGGAAACCGCCATCTCCAGGAAGGTAAACGTGGCGCTCTTCGAATACTGGGTGAAAGGAACACTCTCCACCTCGGTCTGCTCGATCGTCTGTTCCGGCATGCAGGACCGCGTGATCTTGATGGAGTCGTGCGAGTAGTAGAACCCGCGCAGGGAATCCTCGTTGTAGTTGCCCATCGGCGGACGGCTGTACAGGGGCTGACCATCGGCCATGGCCAGCCCGAATTCCTTCCAGCGCCGCCCTTCCAGGCAATGCACCCGCGGTCCGCTGGACATGAGCCCCAGGCGGGTGTCCGGCGACACGGCATGCACCACCTTCGACAGGAACGACACGGTCTCGATCATGAATTCGGCCTGCATGTCGAGATAGACCTTGCGCCAGGGATGCGGAACGCCCGGCTTGAGCATGGCGGCAACCAACTGCTCGCGGGTCACGGGCTGCCCGACCCGCTTCGAAAATTCCCGCATGTGGTCCGGACAGAAACACCCGAACCGGGCCGGAGCATGGTTGAAGGTCCGGATGTCATCCTCCACCCAGATCACGTGGGGCCGGGCCTGCGCATACAACCGCCAGATTTTCGCCACATGCCGCCGCCAGGCCGGCGACAACGGGCAGGCACAACACGTGCAGACCGTTCCGTCATGCCCCACCACGGTGCGCAATCCCGGCACCTGTTTGCGCGCATCGCGTCCGCGATCGCAATGTCCCACCGTAATCCAGGGATTGATGGAAAACCGGATCCCGAGCCGGTCCATGGCCCGCTTGATCTCGAACAGCCGGGGCTGATACCGCTTGACCCACCCGTAGGGCGGCTGGCCGTGCGTGAATTCCTCGGTGTCCACCTTGATGATCACCTCGTCGACGCCATACCGGGGAAGCGCCACCTCCAACTCGCGCAGATTCTTCTTGAAGCTCCAAGTCGGCAACGTCCGCCGCAACGCATACCAGGCATGAACCGCTTGCTGCTTTTTCTTCGTGCTCATCCGATTCCTCCACGTTCTACCAAAACCAGTCACCAGTCAGTGTCCGGTGCGCTCATAGAGCGCGGCTACATCCGAAACCATGTGGCACCGCTCTGTGAGCGGTCCCCTGGTTTCCCGTTTTCCTCTGAATACTGACCTCTGAAAACTGAACACTTCCCCTCCGCCGCCCCTCCCCCCACACCCGCGCAATCTATTCGACAGGCAACCGGTATGGCAAGTAATGTTCCGGCCTTGAACACCAACCGGCATTGATACGGAGAACCCGCATGAATCTCAACGAACAAACCCTCCACATCCACAACCGCATTCACCGCCCGCTCCACGCCCAGCCGGTGACCACCGGTGTCCCCTGGCCAAAAGGCATATTCAAAGACCCCGGAGAAATCGTCGCCCATGACGGGACCGGCCGGCTTATCCCCGCCGCCTTCACCGTGCTGAACCGCTGGCCGGACGGTTCCATCCAATGGATGCTGGCGGACCTGCCGGTCACTTTCGACCCCTCCGGAAACCAGGCAATCCGCCTCGCCCCCGTACAGGGCAAAAATGCGCCTCAACCCGCCCATCACATCACCTCCCGCACCGAATCCAACGTCATCGAGGCAACCAACGGCCTGGTGAATCTCCGGGTGTCGGCTACTCCCGGTCCCGTGGTGACCCGCTGGCAGACCGGCGGCCAGGACCTGGTCCAAACAGACCAGTTTGACATCACCTTCCAGGATGCCGCCGGAAAATCCTATTCGCTGTGCGCAGGACCCCGCCGTATCACCCTGGAACACGCCAATCCCTGCCGTACCGTCATCCGCGTGGACGGCAAACATGCCGCCGCCGATGGCCATGCCCTCCTGGATTACTATCTCCGGTTCGAACTGTTCGCCGGCCGGGCCGACATCCGCGTGACGCACGCCTTCCGCAACCGCGAGACCGACATCCCCGGCATATCCATTCAGACCCTGCAGGTCCACCTGCCCACCACCCTTCCGGCGGATGCCACGCGCTGTTTCACCGCCAACAACCTGACCCGCCATTACCTGACCCGTGCCCTGCGCGTGAAGGAGAACCCCTGCATCGTCGCCTCCGACACCGGCGACCTGGAACATTACGTCACGTCGCACCAGGCCAATGCGCGGGCCGATTGTTTCGTAAGCAACCCGGAAGTCCTGCATGACCCCCCGGAGACCAAGCCCTGGTTCCTGCGCGATCCCAAGTTTCGCCTGCAGGCCGGCGGCAACAAGTGCGTCTGGCCCTACCTGGCACTGCTGGGTTCCAGAGGCGGCGCACTGGTCTCCATCGAGGCCATGACTTCCCTGCATCCCAAGGCGCTCACCGTCGACGGCTCCACCTTCCGGCTCGATCTCTGGCCGGACTGGGCGGGCCCCCTCGCCATCACCCAGGGCGCCGGCCGGTCCCACGCGTTCCGGGTCGGTCCCCTGCCCGCCGGCATTTCGGACGAGGACATGCAGACCGCCTACCTGTCCTGGGAATTCGGCGGCGTTCACACGCACGTGCCATCCGCCTCCACGCTGGAAATCTCACCCGACCTCGACCATGTGCGCCGCTGCGAAGTCTTCGCCATCCACCGCCTGCCCGCCTTCGAGCCGGACAAGCATTTCCTGTTCGAGCGCAAGATCATGGATGCCTGGATCGGCGTCAGTTACGGCCAGCTCGGCGCCATGGACCAGGTGGCGCCGCACACGGCGTCGGGCCTGTGGAGTTTCGGCGACAAGGGCGCCGGCAACAACGAGGAAATGCACGGCCTGGTGTATTTCCAGAACTACCTGCGGAGCGGCAACTGGGGATGCGCCGAGTACGGGCTGAACCTGGCCCGTCACATCATGGAAGTGGACTTCGTCGACTACAGTACCGACACCTTCCAGAACGGCGGCCAGGTATCGCATTGCCTGAACCACAACGACGGCGCCGCCTACCCGTCCCACATGTGGTTTACCGAACTGCTGTTCGCCTACGTGCTCACCGGCGATGCGGAATACCGGAACACCGCCCTGCGCATCTGTGAGAACCTCCTGCACTGGATTGAGGATCCCGAAGGATTCGATATCATCAGCGCCGATCAGCGTGAAGCCGGCCAGCCGCTGATCAACCTCACCTGGTGCTATCATTTCAATCCGGATGCCCGCTACCTCGCCGGATGCCGGAAAATCATCGACGGGCTCATGGATAAGTCCCGCCGCTTCGGCCGCATGCTCGATCCGAAGCCCATCGCCTCGCCGGTCAAGGTCTGCAGCTACGGCGACTATGCGTCATGGGAAGGCATGTTCTGGTTCTGGGAAATCACCCGCGACGAAACCGTGCGCGCCTTCATGCTCAAGGAATTCGAGTGGCGGATCACCCCGGCCTTCAGCGGCGTGCATGGGTTCCACCGGTCCACCGACTACAACCCGGCCGCCTACGCCTATTACCTCACCGGCGACCGCAACTGGCTGGAACGGGTGGCCTATCCTTTCCAGGCCGCCTTCCGCGCCGCCAAGTGGCCGATCGGCTGGGTCCATGCGATGTATTACATCAAACTCGCCTTCGATTCCGGCATCGTGAAGGACCCGGACATCCTGGTGCAGTAAGCGGAATAAGCAACTCGCTCATAGCGGCGGATTCAGAATCCGTAGCCGTTGCTGCCCCGCAAAAGATGATGCTTGAACATCTTGACATCATTTCATTCTTTCGGCAACCTGCCGCCATGAGAACAACATTAACCATCGACAATGACCTGCTGGCTGCCGCCAGAAGTCTGGCGCGGGCCCGGTCCTTAACGCTGGGCCAGGCGCTGTCTGAACTGGCGCGACGGGGACTGTCCGCAACGGCGAGACTCAACAAAGGCCGGCGGGGCACGGGTTTCCCGGTGTTCACAGTCCCGCGTGATGCGCATCGCATCACCCTCGAGGATGTGCACCGGGCGGAGGATGAAGCATGAAGGTGAGCTTGCTTGATGTAAACTTGTTGATCGCGCTGGCCTGGCCCTCTCACATTCATCACCGGGATGCCCAGGCCTGGTTTTCCCGGAGCGCGGCTGGCGGTTGGGCAACCTGTCCTCTGACCCAGTGCGCGTTCGTCCGGATCTCGGCCAATCGGAAGATCATTCCCGAGGCTGTCACTCCCAGGGAGGCGTTAACCTTATTGGGCAAGATGATCAGCCTGGAAACCCATTCCTTCTGGAAGGATGACCTCACGGTTCTGGATAAGCACATCCCGGCAGCCCTTTTGGTCGGCCACCGACAAATCACCGATGCCTATCTGTTGGGTTTGGCATTGCACCATGACGGGCAACTCGTGACCTTCGACGGGGGCATATTGGATTTGTTGCCGTCCAACAGTTCCCATCGCAAGGCGCTCCATATTGTAGAGCCCCGGCTGATCTGAAATCAACACGGTAATAAACGAACGGATGCAGACGATGCCGTATGCTTGCGTGCAGCTCAAACGGGAGGATTCTGTATGTGGCAACAACTTTCTGATGCGC
>Ga0156641_1180_pt1 | contig 13146 bp, 9 predicted proteins | sample RifOxyC3_FD_110715 | JGI IMG/M metagenome (GOLD analysis project Ga0156641, IMG submission 110715) | Lentisphaerae bacterium RIFOXYC12_FULL_60_16 | reverse complement strand
CTCCGTATTCTCGTCAGGCACTGGAATGGCGAACTCGATTCCCTGTGGATGGCATCCGCCGCCTGATTCAGGTCAATGAATCAGGGATGCGCCCCACCGCGAGCGGGGAGCGAGGTCAAGTACGCCGGGGTTTGTTTTGAGTTGTCACGGCCGGTCCCGGTGTGAAACTATCCGGTTGGATTTGTCCACTTACACCGTGTGATGATCCCCATGTGTACAATAGGGATGGGGTTCGTGCCTATGGTTCGAAAGTTTTATCGGTGGCTTCGCCATTTGATCATGGCGCGAAGCGGCCTGGAGCCGGCAGATGCGTATGTTCTGTCGCGCAGCGGACGACCGGTCCGGGATGATCGGGCCCTGGCCATCCCATTACCCAACCTGACCGGCAGCCTGCTCCCCGTGCTGCGACAGTTCATTAACGGCTACGGGTGGGGGAAGACCTGCCTGCTGGTATCGGAAAGCCGGCAGGTCCAGTCGGAGCTTGCCCTCCTGTATCCGGACGTGTCATTCAAGGTGACGGATTATTTTCCGGACTTAATGCAAGGGGGGGCGGATATCCTGTGGGATGTCTGCGAAACACCGCCCCCTTCGCTTCGCAAGGGATCTTTTGATTCCATCCTCTGCCAGGCATTGCTGGAACATGTGATTGCGCCTGCGCAAGCCATCCAACATTGCCTCGAGTTACTGGTACCCGGCGGGCATCTCTATATCATGACGCATACGCCCTCATTCCATTACCACGGGTATCCGAAGGACTACGTCCGGTTCCACACCGATTACTTTGAGGATCTTCCGGGATACATGGCGCGGTCGGCCGGGCTCACCGTTGAGCTGGTGGAGTTGTACGCCAAGGGGGGTGCCGTGTATGCCTGTTATGAACGGGTTGACCATCCCTCACCAGCACTCAATCCGCCCTATAACTGATGGCACGGATGGCCCTACGATTGACCGGACAGGCAGGCGGTTGCAGGGTGTTTGCACGTCGAAAACCCCGAAAGTCGTTTGACGTTTTTTTGACGGTTTTTACCCCCTGAAACCGCCTTTTTGTGCCGTTATACGCCTTTTTTGGGGGTTGCTTGTTTTCATGCTATCCGGTTGCAATCTGTTAAGATTTAACGACTTACAACTGGAGGCGCGAACCGGAATTGAACCGGTGTACCAGGTTTTGCAGACCCGTGCCTAACCTCTCGGCCATCGCGCCAGAAACGCCCGACAACGCTCACGCCTTCTTGGTCTTGACCGCCTTGGCTTTCTCATTCAGGCGGCGGACCCGGCGTAACGAACGTTGTCGCTTCAATCGAGCTCTTAATTGTTGTCCCATATCCTTATCTCCTTATCACATATCCAACGCACCGTCAATCAGGTTACCACCCCAAAACCCGCACGCTTCTCATTCCGCTGCTCCAACTCACGCCGATAGGCATCACAATCACGTGACGCCGCCACGCCAGATTCAATCGCCGCACGGGCCACCGCCAGCGGAATCTCCACAAACAACCGTCGGTCAAAAGGCTTGGGAATGACGTAATCCCGCCCAAAGGCCAGATCCGGCACCCCATACATGTCCCGCACATCCTGCGGTACCGGTTCCCGCGCCAGCAACGCCAGGGCATCGGCCGCCGCCTGCTTCATCGCCATGCTGATCGTACGCGCCCGGACATCCAACGCCCCCCGGAAAAGGAAGGGAAACCCCAGCACATTGTTGACCTGATTGGCATAATCCGAACGCCCGGTTGCCATCAGATATGGCTGGCCACCCAGGCATTCCGCCACCACTTCGGGCCGGACTTCCGGGTCGGGATTGGCCATCGCGAAAATCCCGGGATACGTCCCCATGCGCCGGATGTCCCCGCTCTTCACGCAATTGGCAACCGACACGCCGATGAAAACATCCGCACCCGTCATGGCATCCGCCAGGGTGACGGCGGTCGTGTCAACCGCATGTTCCAGTTTCTTACCGCTCAACCCGGAACGTGAACGACGGATCACGCCCTTCGAATCGCACATCGTCACGGACCGGCAACCGGCTGCCTTGAGCATGTCGGCAATGCGCATGCCGGCGGCCCCGGCCCCATTGATCACCACCTTCAATTCATCCAGCCGGTTTCCGCGCAATCGCGCAAAGTTCATCACCCCGGCCAGGGTGATCACCGCCGTACCCCACTGATCATCATGAAAGACCGGAATATCCAGCATGGCATCCAGCCGGTCCTCGATCTCAAAACAGGCCGGTGCCGCAATATCCTCGAGATTGATACCGCCATACATCGGCGCCATTGCCGCCACGGCGTCAATCACACGCTGGGGATCAGTCGGACCCGTGTTCGCGCCACCCTGGCGGCAATGGTCCAACGGAACCGGCCACCCGTCAACATCACCAAACGCCTTGAACAAGACGGCCTTGCCTTCCATCACTGGAATGCTGGCCGTGGCACCCAGATCACCCAATCCCAGGATCGCCGTACCATCCGTGACAACCGCCACCAGATTGGCCTTCGCCGTGTAACGGAAGGCTGCACCCGGATCACGGGCAAGCTCCTTCACCGCCAGCGCAACCCCCGGGGTATAGGCCAGGCACAAATCATCAACTCCGGCCAAACGGCGGGTCAGACGCAATCCTATCTTACCACCCAGATGATAATCCAATACCGCTTCCAGCATCGGTGTCATAGCTTTCTCAACTGCCTTTCAAACGGTTCCAGGCCAGCACCGCGGCACCAGCCAGATTCGCATTCAAATTCCGCTCCGAGAACCAGGACAACTTCAACGATGCATGCAGCCTCCTGGCCCGCATCACCGATTCCGCTTCCGGCCCGAACCAAGGCAGGGCCCGGCTGGGCTTCCCCCCCACATAAATCGCGATGCCATCCGGACAATTCCCCCGCGGGCCGGAACGGAAATGGAATTCCGCCGCCGCGGCCAGCGCCCGCCCGAACATCAGGTCCGTCCGGCGGACCACCGGACATCCCTGTTCCGCCAACCGGTCAATCACACGCCCGGCATTCGACGGAGTTTCCAACGCCTGCCGTTCTTCGGGCGTCAAACGGGCGAGATCATACCCGTCTGCAGCGGCCAGGGTACGGAATATCCGCCACCGGCCATTACCCGAAACAAACAACTCGGCCCGCACACAATCCAACCGTCCGTTGGGCCCGGCAAGCCGTCCTCCGGGCCATTCCCGTTCCGCCATGCAAATCCGCTCAAAACCCTCCCACGAACCGCCCAGCGAGGCCAGTTCCACCCCCATACGCTCCCGGGAAAGGGGAATGGCATAGCCCGGCTCATTGGAATAATGCAGGGTGTCATCATCCCCATCCCAATCCACGGCGGGATACCGCACCTGCCCGTCCGCCGAGATCCAGGCCCCGCCCCATCCACCGCCAAACACCCAATACAACAATTCCGTCCGGGCATGGCTCCATTCCGCCAACCCGCCGGCATCCGCATCGTTGACGACACACACGGACAATCCAAAAGCCTGTTCCATCATCGGGACAAACGGCACATGGTCGAGAAACGGCAGGTTATTGCAACGCACCGTGCCGTCGGAACAGGCAAATCCCGGCATGGCAACCCCCGCACCGATCAGCGGGGGCGATCCTGAACCCTTCACCAGGTCACGCAAGGCGCCGGCCAGTTCCCCCACCATGACCACGGGGGAACGGCCATAACGCTCGATGGGCAAAAGACTTTCACCCAGGAGGTTACCCTCCCGGGTGAACAGCCCCATCTTCGCGCCACTGCCGGCACCAATATCAATGCCGACGGCACACTCGCTGGAAACCGGTTTCATCGTAGCGGCCGAAACCGCCTTACAGGGCCACCGGATCGAGATTCCGCGCTTCAATATCCTTGAAGTAATTGGCGGTCGCCACCTTGAGTTCCGCCGTCGCTTCATCATCACAGATGATGATGGACTTCGGGTGCAGTTGCAGCACCGACGCCGTCCACATGTGGTTCACGCCGTCTTCCACGATCTTCTGGAGGGCGTGGGCCTTCTTGTAGCCGTTGACGATCAGGATCACTTCATCGGACCCGGTCACCGTTCCGACACCGACGGTCAACGCCAGCTTCGGCACCTTGGTCACATCGTTGTCGAAGAAACGGGAATTGGCCAGAATCGTGTCATACGTCAGGGTCTTGACGCGCGTGCGCGAAACCAGCGAGGAACCCGGTTCATTGAAGGCGATGTGGCCATCCGGCCCCACCCCGCCGAGGAACAGCTTGATACCGCCGAGCTTGCGGATCTTCGCTTCATAATTCGCGCATTCCTTCACGAGGTCCTTGGCATTGCCGTTCAGGATGTTGACATTCTGCTTGGGAATATCAATGTGGCTGAACAGGTTCTTCCACATGAACGAGTGGTAGCTCTCGGAATGATCCTTCGGAATGTTGACGTATTCGTCCATATTGAACGTGACCACGTTCTTGAAGCTCACCTTGCGCGCCTTGCACAGGCGGGCGAGTTCCTGGTACGTCCCGATCGGGGACGATCCGGTGGGAAGCCCCAGCACAAAGGGTTTCTTGGCCGTCGGCTTGGCGTTGTTGATGCGCCGGGCAATATATGCCGCGGTCCACTTGCTGATCTTCTCGTAGTTGGGTTGAATGATTACTCTCATGGAACTGCCTTTCTTGTTTTAACGATCACGATGCTTTTACCCGTTACACCTTCCATGCCTTGCACGGAACGTCACACCAGCCGATTGACAACCGCGTCAAAACGCTGATCCACCTTGTTTCCATCATCCTTGAGTTTCCGGACGAATTTATTGGTTTCAAAGGCCCCGCGTACCGCGACAAAATCGGCATCGCCGTTGCCGTCGATCCCGAACCCCGTCCGCGTGGCGCCTTCAAATTCCTTCTGCGCATCACCCGCCACCATGTTCAGGAGCTTGTGCGAGGCCTGTTTCCATTTCTCAAGGAACGCCTTCACGCCCTCTGCCGGTTCGGCGGCCAGGTCACGACCGGTAATCTCCCGGTAGGACGCCAGGCACCAGTTCCACGCGTCTTCGCGGTATGCCGCATGAATCACCTTGAAGGCCGCCAGCAGGTCTTCCTGGGAAGCGATGCGTCCCGCCGTCAGGTCCGCAACCAGGCGGTCCAGCCGGCTCTTCCGGCACAACAGGCCGCACACGTCCAGCCATTCCCCGGTACCGGGTTCCCCGGCGGCGGCCGGCTTCAGGACCTCCCGCAGACCCTTGCCTGCGTTCGCCTCGAAACGGGCCACCAGCACATCGCCGAAATACTTCTCGAGCGCCAGGGCGTAATAGCGGCGGCAGGTCTTGAGCAACAGGCGCTTGATCTGGATGCCGCGGCAGGTCACGTATTCCGCGCTGCGTTCCGCCGCATCCCCCAGTTCCTGCAGCAGCCGGCTTCCGCGGATCATCTTCTGCGCGGTGTAGGGCGACAGCACATCGAAGATCAACTGGTCCAGCTTGTCCGCCGACTTGCGGCGGTCCCGGGCCGGCCACTTCTCACCATCCCGCAAGGTCCCGACGGTGAAGAAATTCATGCCCGGCGTCAGCGTCGATTTGCCGCCTTCCTCGTTGATGTACGAGAACGGAAAGTCCGATGTGTCAAAGTTGGCGTAGTGCTTGCCCATCACGGCGGTAAAGGCGCCCACCCGCGACGGCCACAGGAGATAGGAAAACGAACCGGTCTTCGATCCCCGCTCCATGATCCCCTGATGCAACGGCCCCAGCTTGTACATGTGGTTGGACTGGTTGGTGCCACTCCCCGCGTTGTAAAAAGAGGTACACGCCGCAATCATCAGGGTCGACCGGTGATGCGTGACCGAATAAGGCCCCGCAAACCACGAGCAGGCTTCCGAATGGAAGCCTTCACAGTTGGCGAACATCGCCGTGTTCTCACAGGAGAACTGCTTGCCCACCCTGGAGCCTTCACCCACCAGGCTGGCGCCCACCAGGGCTCCATCCGTCACACTGACGCCTTGCTGGATGATGAAATGCTCGGCAATCACACCCGTGCCGACCGTACTGGGGGCCTGCTTCGACGAGTCCACAGTGCCTTCCAACAACCGGGTGGCGCCATCGATCCGGGCATAGGCGCCGATGCGGACATTGCGGATCTCATTCACATTCCGGATGAGCGCACCCTCGCCAATCGACGCCGTCGACGCCTTGCGTTGCGCGGCACACCGGTCGGCCAGATGGTTCAATTGCTTGATCAGTTCCGCCTGGTCCCGGTACATGACGCTCAAGTAGGCAATCTGCGCGCTGGTCCGGTCGGTCATGCGCAGTTCGCGCCCGCCACCCTCGTTGAACACGGCAATTTCATGCCCGTTACCGAACGTGGTTTCCCCCACGCAGACCACCAAACCGACATTCTCGATCAACACCTGCGCCCCGATATCGAGGTTGACCAGTCCGCCGCGAACCCCGGAAATATAACACCCGTCCCCCACCCGTACATCCTGCAACCGGGCATCCCGGATCCCGGGAACACGCCGGACACCATCTCCCGCATCAGGAAACGTACCATCGAGTCGGCCGATATCAACCGTTCCGGCAAACATCGTATGGCGGACACGCAGGGGGTCGAAGCCGTCGGTCACCCGAACCGTACCCCACGCCTCCGCCGAACATCCCTGCCGCTCCAACGTTTCAATTTCCTGTCGTGTCAATGCTCGCATGGTCATATGGTCTCTCTGCCTGTACGGTTGCGTACCCCATCGCACGGGAGCCGGGGCGGCCTCGCCCCGGTCCTTATCCGTTCTCAGAACGTGGTTACAGCTTCCGGATGTAACCACGCGCTATGAGCGCCTTCCGCTCCGGATACACCGGCGCTCCGTTACTTGCCGGCCAGCACCTTATCGATGAACCGGACCGCATCGCCGACGGTTTTCACGGCCAACGCAGCATCCTCGTCCATCTCGATGTCAAACGCTTCCTCAAACGATGCGACCAGTTCTATGGATTGAACCGATTCGGCACCCAGGTCTTCAACAAAACGGGCGCTTTCCACAACCTTCGACGCATCCACCTTCAGCAGGTCCGCCGTCACCTTCTTGATCCGTTCCAATGTGCTTGCCATAGCTGTTCTCCTTGGTTTGTAACCTTACAAGCGCTTCAACCTATGTTTCATCCGTGGCAGGGCGCGATCATCAAGCGCGCCGGCCCCATGTATCCGCCGGTCCGAGGTCGGGCCGGCTCAAACGACACGCAAACTCATCCCGGATTCCCGGATGCCATCTGGAAGGTGTCCCGTGCAATCGCCAATTCTTCATTGGTCGGGATCACCAGAATCTTCACCTTCGAGGAATCCGCATGAATGCTGCCTTCGCGTCCCACCACCTCGTCATTGCGTTTGAGATCCAGCACCACGCCCAGGTTTTCCATGTTTTCAAGGGCCTGGCGTCGCGTAACCGGCGCGCGTTCGCCGATTCCACCGGTAAACACGATCGCATCACACCCGTTCAACACGGCCATGTAGGAACCGATATACTTGCGCAACCGGTACGCAAACATCTCCAGGGCCAGCGCGGCACGCCGGTCGCCGGCTGCCGCCTTCTGTTCCAGGTCACGCATGTCGTTGGATGTGCCGGAGATCCCCAGCACCCCGGACTTCTTGTTGCACAGCTTGTCGATATCGTCCGCCGTATAGCCCTTGCGGATCAGGTAAAAGATGATAGCCGGATCGAAATCCCCCGTCCGGGTTCCCATGATCAACCCCTCCAGCGGGGTCAACCCCATGGAGGTATCCACCGATTTGCCCGCCCGGACGGCCGCCATGGAACTGCCGTTGCCGAGGTGGCAGGTGATCGCGTTGATATCATATTTACCGCGGCCGAGCATCGTGGCCGCGCGCCGGGCGACATACCGGTGCGAGGTGCCGTGGAACCCGTACCGCCGGACCCTGAACTTCTCATACAATTCATACGGAAGGGCATACAGGTAGGCGGCCTCGGGAATCGTCTGGTGAAAGGCCGTGTCAAAACAGGCCACCTGCGGAATGGCGCCCAGCGTCTTGCGGGCGGCCCGGATACCCACCAGGTTCGGCGGGTTGTGCAAGGGCGCCAGGTCCGCGAACTGTTCAATGGATTTTTCCAGCGCGTCATCAATGACCACCGATCCGGAAACCGCTTCGGCGCCATGCACCACGCGGTGCCCGCAGGCCCCGATTTCCGCCAGGGACTTGATCGCGCCCTTGGCCGGGTCCGTCAACATCCGTTCGATCATGCGAAGGCCATGCTCGTGATCCCGGACCGGTTCCTCCAGCTTGATCTCACGTCCGCCTTCGGCCTTCTGGGCGGAAACCGATTTCGCCTCCCCGATCCGTTCCACCATTCCCTTGGCCAGGATCGTTTCGGCCGGCATGTCAAACAGTTGGTACTTGATCGACGAACTGCCGCAATTGAACACCAGAACCTTCATGTATCGTCTACCCTTCTTCGATTGCGTTCTAGGCGCCTTGCGCCTGGACCGAAGTGATCGCCGTCACACCGATCAAGTCTTCAACACTGGCGCCGCGCGACATATCGTTGGCGGGCTTGGCAAACCCCTGCAAAATCGGCCCCAGCGCCTGGGCACCGCCCAGCCATTGGACCAGCTTGTAGGCGATGTTGCCGGCATCGAGATCGGGAAACACCAGCACGTTAGCCTTGCCGGCCACGGCACTGTCCTTCACCTTCTTGGCCGCCACGCTGGCAACCAAGGCGGCATCCCCCTGCAACTCACCGTCCATCGCGATCGACGGATCGATCGCGCGCGCCAACTGCAACGCCTCCACCACCTTGTCGGCATCCGCATGGCTGGCCGACCCCTTGGTGGAAAAGGAAAGAAACGCCACCTTGGGGTCCATCCCCAGCAGGTTCCGCGCGTTGCGGGCCGAGGCCACGCCGATCTCGGCCAGTTGGCGGGCGGTCGGCTGGATGTTCACGGCACAATCGGCAAAAACAATCGGGACATCCTTCTGCCCCTGGAAATTCGGAATGATCATCACGAAGAAACTCGACGGGGTCGACATGCCTTTCTGGAACCCCACCGTCAGGGCGGCCGCCTGGATCATGGAGGCTGTCGCGTTGGCAACACCACCGACCAACCCGTCGGCATCCCCCATCTTCAGCATCATGCCGCCGAACGCCAGCGGCTTGCGGACCAGCTTGGCCGCCACGGCAACCTTCATCCCGCGGCTGGCGGCATACGCCTCCGCATATCGGTTTGCATACGCCGGATCCTGCGGAGACACCACCTGCACACCCTTCAGGGAGACTTTTTGCTCGGCGGCCAGCCGGCCGACTGCATCCGTATCCCCCACCACGATCGGACGGGCGATGCCGAGTTCCTGGGCCTTTGCCGCCGCCTTGATGATCCGGGCATCATCACCTTCCGGGAAAACCACCCGGGCCGGTTTCCGTTTCGCCTGTTCCATGAACCGTTGGACCAAATCCATCGCATCACCCCTGTTATAGAAAGCATCCACCCGGCGGACCTGACACGCCGAAAAATCGAACCGTGAAGGTACCGGCACTGAACATCGAATTCAAGCGTTTTTTCCACCGCCTTGCTTACCGCATCAAGGGCAACACCCTCACACTTGCTCCCCTGGAGGGCGGCGCGTGGGGGACGGGAGGGGTGCAGGTGGAACGTTGAAGGTTGAACGTGGGATGTGGGGAACGTGACAGGAGCGAGGCGCCGGCAGACACTGTCCCGGTCGATGGTGCAGGGGTGAATCCAATGGAGTCATTTACCGCCCACTATCGTGTCTGTCCCATAAGCTTTCGCTCCTGGTAGCTGTCACGGACCTGGGATTCCGAGCGCGGATAATCATATAACCGAATTTCGTCAATCCAGCCGCGAAAGGCCTGGTTGGCATGTGCGTTTTCATAAGCGGAATTGTATCGCATGCCGTTTGCTTTGGCAAAGAAAGCTTCGGGGGTCACGAGACCTGTACCATACTGAAGTCCAGGCTTTCAGGAGAACGGAGATTGTGTATAAATCAGGCACATGAATGACATGAAACGATTACGGGAAGAACCGGTGGTTCCGAAGGTCAGTTGGATTTTTTATTTGTGCTTCCTGTTTTCCGGATCTGCCGGGTTGGTATACGAGATACTCTGGGAACGATATTTATCGCTTTTTCTCGGGAACAGCGGCCTTGCGCAGATGATCGTGCTGGCGACGTTCATGGGGGGCATGGCACTTGGCAGCCATCTGTTCGGACGCGTGGCCGACCGCCAGACCAATCCCGTTAAGTTGTATGCCTTCCTGGAACTGGCTGCCGGCCTGTATGCAGCCCTGTTTCCAATCCTGATTGTCCATGCCCGTACCGTCTTCCTGTGGGCTGCCACGGCATTTCCCTTCGAAAGCGTTGCCATGACCGGGCTTAAACTGACAACGTGTGTCGGCACCATCCTCCTTCCGTCCATATTGATGGGTGGGACGTTGCCGGCGATGACACGGTGGCTGGTGCGCCAGGCGGATGATACCGGGCTCATGGTGGCACGCCTGTATTTTGTCAACAGTGCCGGAGCCGTAATCGGATGCCTCTTGTCGGCGTTTGTGTTGATCCCCTGGTTGGGGCTCGATGCGTCACTCCTGGTTGGCGGTTTGGCGGGTGTAGGGGCGGGGCTCGTTGCCTGGATATTCTCGGCGCATCTTCCGCTGCTTATGCCAGCCGGACCGGCGTCGTCGGTTTTGGAAACGCAACCGGCAACGATCGGTTCCGGGCCGGGTGCACTTCGGGCACTGCTCGGGATAGCGGCGGTTTCGGGTGCTGTCTCGATGTTTTATGAAGTCGCCTGGATCCGGATGCTCGTCCTGGTGGTGGGTTCATCCAGTTATGCCTTTGCCCTGATGCTGGCTACGTTTATTCTTGGATTGAGCCTGGGCGGGTTCGCCCTGTCGTTCCGCCGGTGGCGTGATTACGCTGCCGTGCTGGCAGTTTGCGAATTGGGGGTTGGTATCACCGTGCTTGCCTCGATCGGCTTTTATGTCAGACTTCCATTCTGGTTCAATCAGATTGCCTCGCAACTGGTCCGTGATTCGGAGACTTTTGGCACCTTTCAGGTGGTAGTCTTCCTGTTGTGTGCGGGGGTGATGCTGGTGCCGACCATTTTACAGGGTGCCACATTCCCGGCGGCGGTCCACCTGTTTGCACGGGGGAGCCGGCATACCGGAACCGCCGTGGGAACCGTGCTCGCGTTCAACACGGTCGGGGTTCTGGCAGGGTCGATACTGGCCACCACGGTGGGACTTCCGGTCCTGGGCCTCAAATCGACGCTGGAAATAGGCGTGGTGCTCAACGGTTGCCTGGCCATCCTGGTTGTCTGGATTTGGTCGACACCGGGACTCCGGACCCGGCGCCTTGCTGCGACTGCCGCCCTGCTGATGGTAGCCGGCGGATGGTATCTGGCCCGGCTTGGGAACTGGAATGTGGCCGTGATGAATGCCGGCGCCTACCGCTGGCGGCACCGGATAGCTTCCTTTGACTATTTTGTCAAGATGGCCGAGTCCTCTCCGATTCTTTTTCACCGCGACGGGACGGCCGGATCGGTGATGGTTCGAAGCCGTGGCCACGGGCCGTCAGCCGAACGTCTGCTGGTGATCAATGGCAAGGTGGATGCTTCTTCACAACAGGATATACCCACCCAGAAAATGCTCGGACTGTTGCCGATACTCCAGGCCAGGGATCCGAAGCGGGTGCTCGTGGTGGGAGTGGGAAGCGGAGCGACGATCGGTACGGTGCTGGCCTGTCCGCAGGTGGAGTCGGTGGATGCACTGGATATCTCGCCTGACGTGGTTACGGCCAGCCGTTTCTTTGGTGACGTGAATCGGGAATACTGGAAGGATCCGCGGGTTCGGATTGTCTGTGAGGACGCAAAGACCTTTCTCCAGGTGGGGAGAATTCCGTACGATGTGATCATCAGCGAACCGTCCAATCCGTGGATGAGCGGGATACCCAACGTGTTTTCCACGGAATTTTTCATGGCGTGTCGTCAACGCCTGGCACCGGACGGTCTGATGGTCCAATGGGTACAGACCTATGAAATGGACAACTTATGTTTCTTCACCATCCTGGACACGTTTAGCGGAATCTTTCCCTGCTACACGATTTGGAATCCGTTAAGAACGGACACGCTTATCATCGGGTCCGTTTTGCCGGTTCACCCGGACTTCACCCGGATGCAGGACCGGTTGTCCAGTCCTGCCATGGTCGACGAGTGCCGCATGATGGGTGTCCAGTCCCTGTTTCCGATCCTGTTGACCCAGGTGGCAAATTATGCAGAGGTTCCGGCCAGGGTTCCCTGGATCGGACTGCGCCATTCCGATGCGTTCCCCATACTCGAACGCATGGCGGCTGAAGGATTCTACACCGGTGTTACCGTGGACGGGGTCCGGTGGCTGGATCAACGTCCCTTGAGTTCCCGGGCCGGAAGGTTGTGGATTACTGACTATATCAGGGGGCAGGTTCCTTCAACCGCTGAATGGCAGAATGCCTACCGGTATGTCGTACAGAACGATTCAATCTGGCCGGGGCTTCGTGCCGTGGCAGCGAGAGAATGGTATCGGCTGGATGCGTCGAATGACGAGGCGCGCCTGGCCTTTATTCTTGAAACCGGGATGGATCCGGACGCTTCGTCCTCGACGGCGAAGCTGCAATCACCCCTTACACCTGCCGGTTACCAGGTGGCGGTGGAGCGTTGCCGATTGCGGTTCGCGCAGTATGTCCGGGAACGGCATTGCCTGCAGCTTCCGGACAGTACCGGGCTGGCACGGGAACTGAGGGTCCTGCTGGATGCCTCACAAACGAACGAGCAGGCACGTTTGCACTATTGGCTGGGATGCCTCCTGGCGGATACCGGGCAGTATGCGGATGCCGCGGAACAACTTGCCACCTCACTGGACCTGGTGACAAAGGTCGGGGAACCGGTTCCGTATTTTGCGGATCTGGCGGAGTCTCTATCGGATTGCTGGATCCGCACCGGCCGGCCCGGAGCTGCGCATGACCTGGTGGAGGAACTCGTCCGGCAGGGCAAGGGCGGGCTGCGGTCACGCATCATCCTTACCAAAGTGAATAATGCCGGGTTCAAGGGCGATTAGGATAGGGGCGCATCCCTGATTCATTGACCTGAATCAGGCGGCGGATGCCATCCACAGGGAATCGAGTTCGCCATTCCAGTGCCTG
>Ga0156641_1043_pt2 | contig 13233 bp, 12 predicted proteins | sample RifOxyC3_FD_110715 | JGI IMG/M metagenome (GOLD analysis project Ga0156641, IMG submission 110715) | Lentisphaerae bacterium RIFOXYC12_FULL_60_16 | reverse complement strand
ATTCAATCCGCATGGGAACTCCAGGTCTCCGGCAACTGCGGCAAGGTTATTCTCCATCCGTGGGAATAAGCAGGCGGTTGATGCCGGCAACCGTTGGGTTAACAATGTGAATTACGCTTGTCGCCATTCCTTTCGAGGTTTAGTGTTCAGCCATGAAAAATTTTCCCATGGTCATCCGTCCTGCTGAATTCCACGACGTGGAATCCATATTTCGCCTGATCAAGCACTACCCGAACGAACTGCTGCCACGCGCCATCAGCGATATCGTCCAGAACATCGACCGTTTCCTGGTGGGTGAAATGAACGGCAAGGTCGTAGGCACCGTATCCTGGCAGATCCTGCCGGAGATCGGAGCCGATAAAGCGCCTTCCGTGGAAATCAAATCCGTCGCCATCGAGAACAGCCTGCGCAGGAAGGGACTCGGCCAGGCACTGGTCCAAGGGGCCATCAACCGTATCCGTACGATCCAACCGTGTCAGATCATCGTCCTGACATTCACACCGGATTTCTTCGCCTCCATGGGATTCAAGGTCGTCTCGAAACGGAAACTTATTCACAAGATTTACGCCGGTTGTATCAACTGCACCAAGTACGATTCGCCGTTCACGTGTCCGGAAGTTGCCATGGCGCTGGTCCTTTCCCCGTCCACCACCGTGAAGCGAAGCATAACCAAGCGAAAAGCAACAACATGATGCGGCGTTTACTGAAGTTCTGCGCCGGGCTGCTGCTGATACCCATCCTCCTGGTTGTCGGCATCCATCTGTACCTGCAATATGGCCTCACCGGACTCATCCATCGCACCGTGCTGCCCGAAGCACGCCGCAAGGCCAACATCACGATCGATCTTGATCATGCTTCCGTGAACCTGCTCCGGGGACGCGCCGACATCAACGGATTCCGGCTCGGTAATCCACCGGGATTCATCGAATCCGATCTTTTCACCCTTCAGCATGCCCATCTATCCACTGCCCTGACACCCTGGTTACGAAAGGCCATTCACATCCGGGACTGCCGGATCGAGGGTTTGACAATCCAACTCATTCGCCAGGCAGATGGAACGATGAATTTTGGACGGTTCAACATTCCGGAAACGACAACCCACCGGCAACCGGGGCCACCACCACCCGAAACTCCACGGGACATCCCGACTCCCGGTGAGGTGCCGGATCAACCGCCCGACGCTCCGCCTGAACCTCCCGTACACCCTTCCGATTTACCGCCCTTTCGCGTGGATCAGGCGTCCCTCACCGCCACGATCATCTGGATCGATCACCAGTCCAAACCGGACCTTACACGCCTGGAAACACGCTGGACGGCCGACCTGAAGGGCATTCAAAGCCGTTCATGGGATCCCGCATCCGCGTGGGGGTCCCTGGTCATCACCGCCCACCAGGCCGCGCAGCCGGAAACAGAAATCACCACGCTTCGACTTGATGTGGCGCCGCTGGCCAACCCCATGCAGGCAAGCTTTACCTTGCAGGGAACCCTGGCCGCTACGGATCTTCCGGGCATGACGTCCACCATTCACCAAGCCGGAATCCAGTGCAACGCCGTATCCGCTTCCGTCAATCTTTCGGCCGAGGAGGGACGATTTAAATCCGGATCACGGGTGACCGTGCACCTGTCCCGTCCCGTGTTAACGGACAAACTGGCCCGTAAAATCAAACTCAAGAACGTCAAGCTCCCCGACCCGCTGGTTGTACCCGTCCCCGTCAGCGGCACACTGGAAAAACCGGTGTTCGATTTCGCTTCGGCCCTGGTCTCAACGGCCCTGCAGGTAGCGGTACAGGGGTTGACAGGCGACCGGATCGAATCCTCTCTGGACGGTTTGTTTAAATCCTTCGAGAAAAGCCTCAACCGTAAACCATCATCCCCCTGAACCATTGCCGGCAAACGGGGCGCGGCGGTTCAGTAAAATCCCGCCCGTTGCCGTCGCAACAGGTCGGGGGGAAGTTCCGTAATGAAACGCGACGGTTCACAGGGCATCACCCCCCCGTCACGCATGCGCCGGACCGCCGGCACACAGAAGCACAGTTCGGTCTTGGCGCGGGTCAACGCCACGTAAAAGAGCCGCCGTTCTTCCGCCTCGCCGTCCGCGGATTCCTGGACCGAACGCGGCGACGGAAACATGCCCTCCGTCATCCAGAGCACGATGACCGCCGGCCATTCCAGTCCCTTGGCCTGGTGAATCGTGCTTAACCGGACACGCTTTAAATCCTGTTTATCAACGGCATCCGCCTCGGCGTCGAGGTTGGTCATCAAGGCGACTTCACTCAACAAGGCCTCCGTGGATTCAAAACGATCGGCATGGGTGATCAACTCATCCACATCCTGCAGTCGTTGTTCCGCGTTTTCAAATGTGTTCAAGGCATGCCGCTCATAGAATGCCTCGACAAACCCCTTGAGTACGACGGACGCATGCCGCCCCATCGGCTCATAACGTGCCATGACCCGTGCAATCGCCTTCCAGGCATCAACCGCATCGCCTTTCAGCGCACGGGTGATGCGCCCCATCGTGACTTCATCCGTGGCCGGCAGACGGCCACCAAGCGATTGCCACAATTTTAACGCGGTGCGCTCACCGACCCCCGGCAAGAGGCTCAACAAACGCACAAAGGCCAATTCATCACCGGCATGTTCAACCAGGCGCAGAGGCGCCAGAACATCCTTGATGTGGGCCTGTTCGAAAAAACGGACACCGGAGGTGATCGTGTAGGCAACCCGTTCGCGGGTTAATTCCATCTGCAGTTCCATGGCATGATAATGGGCCCGGTATAGAATGGCGATGTCATCGGGGGCATAACCGTCACGCCGTAATCGGCGGAGATAATCCACGACAAAACGCGCCTGTTCTCCGCCATCCCGAACCATGGCCAGCAGGGGGCGCTGGTAGGCAGACCGGGTGGCCCGCAAGGTTTTCTGGAACTGATCAGGATTCCCCCGGATACAGGCGTTTGCCACAGCCAGAACCTCGGGAACACTCCGGTAATTGGTTTCCAATTTAATGATGCGCGTATCGGCATAACGGTCGGGAAATGAGAGGATGTTGCGGAAATCAGCCCCTCGCCAGGCGTAAATGCTCTGAAAATCGTCCCCCACCACCATGATGTTTCGATGGCGGGCGGCAACCCGGTCAACCAGGCTGGCCTGGACCGGATTGGTATCCTGATACTCATCGACAAGTACATGCAGGAAACGATCCAGATACGGGGTCATCTCCCCGGCATGTTCGACAAACAGTCGCAACCCGTTGACCAGCAAATCATCAAAATCCATCGACTGAAGGCGCTGTTTGGCGGCGGCATAATCCTTCAAGACCTTGAGTACGGCATCCGGATCAACATCGGCCTCATCCAGGCGTTCCGCGATGATCGCCTCAACGGACCGACTGCAGTTGGCTGCCCGGCTGACGCAATCCAACAGGACGTCCGGTTTTGGAAATTCACGATGGTTCAGCTTCCGGTCCTTCACGCACCGGCCCACCAGCGACCGTGCATCGTCCCGGTCAAGAATGGTATAATTCGAAGCGAAACCTATCCGCTCGGCATGACGGCGCAGCAGGCGATTACACAGATGGTGAAAGGTTCCACCCCATATGCCCGAGGATGGCGTGGTAAGCAGGCTGGCTGCCCGTTCCAGCATTTCGCGGGCCGCCTTGTTGGTAAAGGTCAACAGCAGGACACGGCTTGGCGGAACCCCCTGAGCCGCCAGCCAGGCCAGGCGATAGACCAGGGTCCGGGTTTTGCCGGTCCCGGCGGCGGCCAGCACCAGGAGCGGGCCTTCCCCTGCCGTTACCGCGGCATATTGCTCGGCATTCAGCGCCTTCTCGAAATCCACCGCCGTCGACAACCGATTCATGCCGGGTCTGCCGCCAATTCCGCCAGGGTAAGCCGGGCAACACCGGAGCCTGTCCCAACAACCAGCCCCAGGGCCTGCTGGATACGGGGATCCAGCGAGGAGAGGCCAAGCTGTGCGGGAGCCGTTCCCAACTGCATCAAGGCCTGCCCCACATCATGAACCGAGACCTGATCCGGCAGTCGACACAATACCACCCCCGGAGTTTCTCCGGACAATTCGCCCAGCAATCCAGCCCGGACCAGATCGTCAATCACCTCGTTGAGCAAACGGACCGGGACCCCCTGGCGACGTGCAAAGGCCTGGGCATCGAACGGTCTGCTTCCCGTGCTGATGGCGCGGGCCGCCTCAACCAACACCGCCAGTGCCAGATGTAACCGGGCTTCAATACTGGCACGGCGGGCACCCTGTTCCATGCGATAGGTTTTCCAGTTCTGGACGGAAAACGCCACTTCCGCACCGAACAGGATGATCTGCCAGCTGACATACACCCAGGCCAGTATGATTGGAACCAGGGCGAAACTGCCATAAATCCGGCCGTAATTTGCGACCCACAGTTGGATCGTCGCACAGATCCAGAGCCAGGCAATAAACAGGATACTCGTCACCATGCCGCCCAGACATGCCGATTTGACCCGTACATGGGTATTCGGCATGAACGCCAGAACAAAGGCAAAGGCCATGGTCGTCCAGCCCAGCACCGTTACATGCTTGATGGCATCCGAAAGCAGGAAGGATCGAAGCATTCCCGTATATTGATCCGAAAGAAAACGCGAGGCAAAATCGACAAGGGGCAGCGAAGAAGCCGCAATCATCAGGAATGGCAGCACTACGAGGACGCTGAGATAATCGGTAAATCGACGCCACAAAGATCGCCCCACCGGCACACCCCATACCCGGTTGAAAGTCGCTTCAACCGTCCCCAGCACTTGAATGACCGTCCAGATCAGCACCACCAGACCCACACCTCCAAGCGCCGTAAAGCTGATATTCGCCACCCGGTCAAACATCTCATCCACCATGCGATTGATCCGGCGTGCCAACTCGGTGCCATCAAGATTTTCGGATTGATCCCGCCGCATGCCTGCCGGTGGAACGGGGGACGTGCGGAACCACCCCTTGCCGGGGGATGCCGGAACCGATGGGCCATCAACCCGGACATCAGCGACCGGATCCGTGGCTTCCTGGACCTGGACAAATCGACCCGTCCACTCCGAAACCACGGATCCAATCTTCTGACGGGCCAATTCATCGCCGCCAAACACCCGGGCCAGGGCCAGGGCAAGCGCCAGCACCGGTACAATGGACATCAGGGTACTGAAGGTAAGGGCCGAGGCATGCAGGGGGCATTCATCTTCATGGAAGCCGCGGATGACCAGGTGTACAATCCGAACCAAAGCCACCCACCATCGCCGGAACGTCGGCAGGGACGCAAGCTCGATGTCCCACACGTCATTCGTCACAAATTGCCAGGCCTGCCTGGAAGCATGTCCGATGGATTGCCGCATCAGATTTTCCTTTCCTTGAACAAGGCCCATGCGGCCAGTGTTTTGGCATCCCGAATCTGGCCCTTTCCGATGGCCCGCTCCAGGGCGTCGGACGTCCAGTACTCCACCGCAAGCGATTCATCGTCATCGAGTGATAATTCACCGCCGACAGGCGCAAGGTCCACCAGGTATACATGAATCTGTTCATCGCTGTAGCCGGGAGCCAGGCAAAGGGTTCCCAGTTTCTCCATGCGGCAAATGTCATAGCCGGTCTCTTCACGGACCTCCCGGCGAATGCACTGATCAGGCGTCTCGCCCGGATCCAGGGTGCCGGCAACAATTTCCAGCAAATCCGCATTGACCGGTAAGCGATACTGGCGTACCAGGACAAAGGTGCCGTCACCGCGGCGTGCCAGCGCGGCAACCGCCCCGGGATGCCGCACCACCTCCCGCATGGCAGTCCGTCCGTTGTCAAGGGTGACGGCCACCGTCTCAACGGTCAGCAGGCGTCCGCGAAAAACAATCGACGATGTGCCGGTGCGTTCCATCAGGAGGCATCCCCGTCTTCACCCGATTCAAGCCGCCCACGGTAGAGCTGCTCATAATACTCCCGGTAGACGCCGGTCCGTATCCGCTCCCACCATTTCCGGTTCGCCACATACCATTCCACCGTACGGCTCAGGGCCGGTTCAAAATCATAAACCGGTTTCCAGCCCAATTCCCGCTTGATCCGGGATGCGTCGATGGCATACCGCCGATCATGGCCCGGCCGGTCTTCCACATACCGGATCAAGGTCTCGGGCTTCCCGAGACAACGGAGTATTCCCCGGACCACATCCAGGTTCGGGATATCGTGATCGCCACCCACATTGTAGATCATTCCGGTCTTGCCGTTGCGCAGCACACAATCAATGGCGGCACAGTGATCCGTGACAAAAATCCAATCCCGGACATGTTGACCGTCCCCGTAAACGGGCAGGGGTTTATCCTCCATGGCGTTTGCGATCATCAGGGGAATCAATTTTTCAGGGAACTGATAGGGACCAAAATTGTTCGAGCACCGGGTGATCACCGCATCCAGGCCATGGGAACGGCAGGCGGCCCGAACCATCAGGTCGGCGGCCGCCTTGGTGGCGGCATACGGATTGTTGGGTTGAATGGGTGAACTTTCAGAAAAACGCCCCTGTTCGCCAAGGCTGCCGTACACTTCATCGGTGGAAACCTGCATGAACCTCCCCACCCCGTTCATCCGGACGGCATCCATCAACATCTGGACACCGGCCACATTGGTCTGGATGAACACATCGGCCCCCATATGCAAACTGCGATCCACGTGACTTTCGGCGGCAAAATTCACCACGGCATCGAACGCATGGGAACGGAACAGGGATTCCACATCCTCCATCGCCGCAATATTCCCGCGTACGAACACATGGCGGGGATCGGTTTCCAGGTCCTGGAGGTTTTCAAGATTGCCGGCATAGGTCAATGCGTCGAAATTCACCACGTTCACGTCCGGATACCGGGCCAGCATGTAGCGCACAAAATTGCTGCCGATAAAACCCGCACCTCCCGTTACCAGAATCTTCATAGACCGGCTCCTGCTTTTTCGGATGTTTCGGAAATAAACGCCTTCAACCCGGCCCGCCAATCCGGCATGTCCTCACCCGTGATGACACGGTACCGGTCTTTGCACAACACGGCATTCGCGGGACGGCGTGCCGGCAACGGATACCCGGAGGTGGGAATCGGCTCAAGCTTCGGTTCCAGGCCGGCTTCAGCCGCAATGGCACGTGCATATTCCCACCAACTGCACTGACCGGAAGCCGACACATGGACCGTACCGGTCGCAAGGGCATCCATCAAACACAGGATTGCCCGGGCCAGGTGTACCGTATACGTGGGACAGGTAAATTGATCGTCAACCACACGGACCGGCCATGGTCCCTCCTTTAGCCGACGTTGTATGGCACCTGCAAAATGCCGGCCATGCAAGCCAAACAATGCCTGTGTCCGTACGACCAGGGCATCGGGAAGCACGCCAAAAACCGCCTGTTCCCCTTCCAGTTTGCTCTGTCCATAGACGTTAAGCGGGGCAACCGGGTCCGATTCCCGGTACGGCCCATTGAACCCGTCAAAAACATAATCCGTACTGACATGAACCAGGTGCGCTTTGCGCGAAGCCGCCCAACGGGCAACACGCCCGGCACCCTCCCGGTTGACGGCCATGGCAAGCTCGTGTTCGGTTTCAGCACGATCCACCGCCGTATAGGCAGCGCAATTGATCACCCACCGGGCGGTTGGAAGATCATCCCAATTCTGGTCACGGGTCACATCAAGCGCAGGCAAGTCACGTGCCAGGACATTCATTCCCCGCGCTTTCAACACGGCAACCATGTCATGTCCCAACATCCCGTTGGCACCTACCACCAGCACCTGCATCACACAACCTCCCCACCATTACGCACCCCGCTACGTTAAACAGAACCAACCATGCACGCAATCCGCCTTTTCATCAATCGCAGGGACATGGATCATCAGCGCTCAACTCCTGCCCGTCATATACGGTCCATTCAGGCGCAGTACAGGGTAGACCTTTTCGGGGTTACGCCGTATAGTCCTCCCACCTGTTTGAAAGGGAATAAACCGTGAGTATACCCGAAAAGGTTTCCGGGCCTGTCCCGGAGGTGGAATCCATCATTGCCGGCATCCGGCAGCGGATACAGGAAGCGGGTGGCGATCCATCCCCTACCGCAACCCCGGCCACGGACGTCCCCGGTCTTGACAATGCCAACCTGCAAGCCGGTTTGCATCTCGCCATGGTATCCAGTGACGGAGGCAACCGCTTGCGGCATCCCTTCCTGAGCGCCTTCCGGAGGGCCTGTTACCGCCTGTTGGGATTGACCTGTCTTCATGCCGGTGTATTGCGCACGCTCAATGAACTGGCACGCCTTTCGGTATCCGAGCAGGAACGCCGCCTGACCCGGCTCGAAGCGGAAATCCACGCCCTGCGCCAGGGGGAAAAACGGTGAACGTGGCGTTTGTCGCCCCCTTTTACGGGGCACAAGCTTCCGGCGGCGCTGAAACGGCATGCCGCCAGATTGCCATCCACCTGAACCGTTCCGGCATCGAAGTTGAAATCTACACCACCTGCGCACGCGACCTGCAACAGGACTGGTCCACCCTCCATTATCCGGCCGGCACGCACCGTGAGGATGATCTTCCGGTTCACCGGTTCCGGACTCCCCGGCTTCGCTTGGACCGTTTCGGCGCATTGAACGGCCGCCTGATCCGCCGCGAGCCGCTCTCCCGGAGTGAGGAAGAGCAATTCATGGCTTTTCACGTGACCAGTTTCGATCTCCTGCGAGCCCTGGCTGCCAACGGAAACCGGCACGATTGGATCTGCTTCATCCCCTATCTTTTCGGCACCACGTATCACGGATCCCGCCTCTTCCCGGAACGTTCCATCCTCATCCCCTGCCTCCACGACGAAGGCTATGCGCACATGCAGATCGTCCACGACATGTTTCACCAGGCGGCGAAACTGGCATTTAATGCACCCTCCGAACAAGCGCTGGCCCAATCGCTTTACAAGGTCGACCCGGCTCGTTGCGTCGTCACCGGAATCGGCATTGATACCGGGATTCATGGACAGGCGGAGCGTTTTCGTTCCCGCTTCAATATCCAGGCCCCCTTCATCCTCTATGCCGGACGAAAAGATACCACCAAGAATGTCCATACGCTCGTCAACCATTTTGCCGCCTATCTCGGCGCGCACCCCCAATCCCCGTTACGCCTGCTCATGATAGGACCGGGAACCGTCCCTATCCCGACCGGGATGAAGGACCGGATCACGGATCTTGGATTCGTCTCCGAAACGGACAAGCAGGACGCCTACGCAGCAGCCTGGGCGCTTTGTCAGCCCTCCCGCAACGAAAGTTTCTCAATCGTCATGATGGAGGCATGGCTCCACGGCACCCCCTCCCTCGTCCATGGCGATTGCGCCGTCACGCGCGGCCATGTAGTCCAGTCCGGCGGCGGACTGTATTTCAACACCCCGGCTGAGTTTTCCGCCTGCATCGATCAATGGACGAAAGACCCTGCCCTGCATGACGCCATGGGCGCCGCCGGCCGGCGCTATGTAGGTGAACAATACGCCTGGGAACGTGTCGTTGCACGGTACCGCCACGACGTTTTCGGGTTGCCGGCATGAACCAGGCCCGGCAGAACATTCCGGAATGCCGGCGGCAGGTTTCAGACTGGACAATTTCCTCCGAAATCCAAACACTCCTGGCTGGGTTTCACAATCCGGAAGACGGGAGACTGACATGAATCATCGTGAACGCACCATGGCGATCCTCCACTACGAAAAGGCAGACCGGCTGCCCATCGTCCATTTCGGGTTCTGGCGTGAAACACTCGAACGCTGGGCACGGGAAGGCCACCTTTCCAAGGAACTGGCAGAATCCCAGGCCGATGGTAATCCGGCCGACAAAACCATAGAAACGAAGCTGGGCTTCGACTTCAACTGGCAGAACATGTTCTATATCCACCACTCGATACGGCCGGCATTCACCTCGGAAGTGCTCCGGCAATTCGAGGATGGAACGCGCCACGAACGCAACGCGCAAGGGGTCGTGGTGGTGTGCAAACCCGAGGCCGGATCAATTCCTGCCGAAATATCCCATACACTCACGGATCGGGCATCCTGGGAAGAACACTACCGCTGGCGTTATCAATGGCATGTTGACCGCTTACTCGACGTTGGTGTTCGCGATGGTTCCCGCATGATCCCCTTCCGGGACGGCGGACTTGAATTGCTGAAAAAGAACCAGCGTACCTGCCCCCTCGGCCTGCATTGTGGCAGCCTCTTCGGGGAAATCCGGAACATCCTGGGGGTGGAAGGATCCAGTTATCTTTACGCAGACGATGAATCGCTGTTCGATGAAATCATCCAGACAGTCGGCGATCTATGCTATCAAGGGGTCAAGACCGCGCTTGAATCCGGCGCAAAATTCGATTTCGGTCATTTTTGGGAGGATATCTGTTTCAAGAACGGTCCACTCATCATCCCCTCCGTGTTCCATGAAAAAGTCGGCCCGCACTACCGGCGCATTACGCAACTCCTGGCACAACATGAAATCGACATCGTCTCGCTTGACTGCGACGGGCAGATCGATGCCCTTATCCCGACGTGGATCGAAAACGGGGTCAACACGATGTTCCCGATCGAGGTGGGAACCTGGGATGCCAGCATCCTCCCATGGCGCGAACGATACGGCCGCGCATTACGGGGCGTCGGCGGCATGAATAAGGTTGTCTTCAGCCGGGACCGGAACGCGGTTGACCGGGAAATCGAACGATTGAAGCCCTTGGTGGCTTTGGGCGGATACATCCCCTGCCCGGACCATCGGTTGGCGCCGGATTCACAATGGGACTTGGTCCGTTACTATACCGACCGTATGCATGCCGTGTTTGGTTGACTCACGTTTGCATAGAGGAAAAAACTGATGTCGACGATTATCGACCGCCCGTTCCAAACCACCATGAGTATCCTGCTCCTGGTGGCCCTGACACAAACCATGGGGATACTCCTTTACCTGTCCGGACATGCCTGGGGTCTGCTCCTGACGGTTGGAGTTGCCGCGGCGATACAAACACTCACCCTGATCCTGGTCTGGTATACCCTGAAACTGGTTTTTCACATGGGCCGCGAGTTAGTGGCAGCTCAAGCCAATCAACCGCCGATCCACAAGGAGAATTAACCCCGCCATGACAGCCGATTCATTCGCCTTTTCACCATCGATCTATCATCGCCGACGCATGCAGGAGATCCATCCGGCACTCACCTTTGACCCGGCTGACCCGACCGGTTGGCAGCGTCGTCTCCGCGCCCGTTTCAAGATCCTTCTGGGTTACGATCCACCCGTCCAGCGTATTCCATTGTCCCCGAAAACACGCTGGAAACAGTCCTTTCAGACCGGCACGGTGGAAAAGATCGTCTTTCATAGCGAACCCGGTGTCGATGTTCCGGCCTACGTCTGCCTGCCCGCACGGGCAAAACCACCGTACCGGTTTTTCATCTGTCTGCAGGGGCACTCCACCGGGATGCACAACTCGATCGGCGTGGCGATCGATGATGAAACCCGCCCCATCAAGGTCGCCGGCGACCGCAATTTTGCCATCGGGTGCATGCGCCGGGGAATCGCGGCCCTGTGCATCGAACAACGGTCCTTCGGTGAACGCCGCGAGAAAATCCAGCAACAGGCCTCCTCCCACCCCTGCCACGACGCGGTCATGCAGGCCATCCAGCTGGGGACCACACTCGGCGCCGAACGCGTGTTCGACGTCGACCGGGGAATCGACTATCTGGCGGCACGGGGCGACTGCGACATGAAACGCATCGGCATCATGGGCAATTCCGGAGGCGGAACCGTGACGATCTTTGCCGCCGCACTTCTCCCGCGAATTGCCGTTGCCATGCCCAGCTGTTCCTTCTGCACCTATCGCGATTCCATCATGCAGATCTATCATTGCGGCGATAACTATGTCCCCGGAATTGCCCGTTGGGCTGAATCCGCGGATGTGCTCGGTCTGTTCGCTCCCCGACCCGTTGTGATTGTTGCCGGAAAATCCGACCCCATATTCCCCTTATGCGGGGTTCGTAAAGCCTATGCTGACCTGCGCCGGATTTACCGGGCATTCGGGGCGGAAGATCAGTGCAAACTCGTTGTCGGTCGTGGTGGCCATCGTTTTTATGCGGCGGCGGCCTGGCGCACCATGAATCCTCCACATTAAGAAAGGGAATCGACCATGATCCGATTGGGTGTAGTGGGACACGGCGGAAGGGCCGCGGGCGTCATTCAACATGCCTTGCGCACGGTTGATCCGGAACTGCGGGTGGTGGCAATTGTCGATCCCGACGAGGCCGGGGCACGTTCGCGCCTCGCCGAATGCGACCGACCGGAGGTTGTTTTCTACCGCTCGCTGGACGTCATGGTCCGCAAGGCAAAACTCGACGGCCTGATGATCGGCACGCGGTGCAATCTACACACGCCACTGGCCATTCAAGCCGCCCGCTATGACATACCCCTCTATCTGGAGAAACCCGTAGCCGTCAGCATGCAACAGGCGACCAGCCTTGAACGTGCCTTCCGGAAAAGCCGCTGTCCCGTGGTGGTCAGCTTTCCCCTGCGGGTATCCCCACTGTGCGAACTGGCACGCCGCTACATTCTGGACGATGCCGTTGGAAATCCCGTGCACATCAATGCCATCAACTATGTACCCTACGGAAGGTGCTACTGGGAGGATGGATACCGCAACTACCCGGTCACCCAGGGTCTATTCCTGCAAAAGGCCACGCATGATCTCGACTATATGATGTACCTGATGGGCAGCCCGATTGTGCGGGTAAGTGCCATGGCCACCTTCCACAAGGTGTTCGGGGGGAAGAAAAAACCCGGGCTCCGCTGTTCAGCCTGCAAGGATTCCGACACCTGCCGGGAAAGCCCGGTTTACCGGCACCGGCATGGCGTTGGAAATGCCAATGATCACCTCTGCCTCTTCAGCGTGGATTGCGGATCCCTTGAAACCGGAACCAATGAGGATTGTTCCAGCGCACTCGTGGAGTTCGCATCCGGTGCGCATGGTGTTTATACCCAGGTGTTCTACATTCGCTTCGATGCGGCGGCCAGAGGCGCCACGGTCAGCGGATACAACGGAACCGTCGCGTTCGACTGGTACAAGAATGAACTCAGGCGCATCCGCCACCACGAACCCTTCACCGCCGTGGAAAAGGCCACCGGGTCCGCCAGCCATTTCGGCGGTGATGCCGAACTGGCGCAGGATTTCATCGGTATCATCCGGGGCACGATCCGGAAAAGCCGTACCC
>Ga0156641_1026_pt1 | contig 13514 bp, 10 predicted proteins | sample RifOxyC3_FD_110715 | JGI IMG/M metagenome (GOLD analysis project Ga0156641, IMG submission 110715) | Lentisphaerae bacterium RIFOXYC12_FULL_60_16 | reverse complement strand
CAGGACGGCGGACAGCCCGGCCGATCGGACCAGGTTGGAATCGGTTAAATAATCGCGCATCTTTCAGCTCTTCCAAACGGCGGCAATCTATCCGCGCAACCGGACAGGATCAACGTCACAAGCTGCCAGCGAGCGAGCGCTGGCGGGCCAGCAGACCTTCCACGTGCAGGCGGAGCCCCTCCATGACCGGCGTGCCCGGCACGTGCAACCCGGCCTCCTGCAGGCGGCGCAGATCGTTGATGCGATGGCAGATGAACGGCGCCTGGTCCGGATGATCTTTCAGGTAGCCGGACACCGGCACGTCGGTGATGGTCAACCCGACCCCCAGCACATCCGCCACGATCCGGTAATACCGCCGCGATTCAATGATGTCGGGTCCCGCCACGTTGAAGATCGCACCACACGCCCGGCGGACGCCTGCCGCGCTGATGATGGTCCGCGCCAAATCATCCACATACAGGGGTTGTTGCAGGAAATGACCACCCCCCACCAGTCCCAGCGGTTCACCCTTGCGCAGGCGGTCGATCAGCTTCGGATCCCGTCCATGCAACGGCAGACATCCCAATTCCGAGGTGGGGCCATAGATGTGACAGGGTCGGAAAATCGTCCATTCCATCCGGCCGGTATCGCCATTCAACAGTTCCAATTCGCAGAGCCGTTTGCGGCGACCATAATCCGCGCTTCCCGTCATGCCTTCAACCCAACAGACGGCATCCTCCGGTTGTGGGAAGGTGCGGTGTTCCGGCGAATAGACAAAGTCCGTGGAGATGAACACCAGGTGACCAGCCCGATCGCGAAACAGCGCGATATCCTGCCGGACATCGGGAACATCGAACCCGATGCAATCCACCACCAGGTCCCAGGTCATGGACTGCCCGGCGATCAACGCCGCCATGGCGGCCGGATCATGGCGATCCGCCACCAGTGCCTTCACGCCGGGGATCACGAGTCGTTTTCCCCGCGTCAGGGTCCAGACCGCATGGTGCTGGGCCAGCGCCGCCCGCGCCACCGCTCCGCTGACATGCCCGCTCCCGCCGATGATGAGTGTGTTCATGATGGGTGATTTTCGATTTTCGATGGTTGATTGCGGAAATGGTCGAGGCGCACCCGTGTCATGCGGTCACGCGGGCCGCCATGTGGAGGAATAAAGCCGGTTGTCACGCCTTCTCCCATCGAATTTTCATCACCGGATTTTGCCTTCTTTCTGCAACTCCAACAGCACTCGTCGAACAATACCTAATTCCGTACGTAATTTAAGCGGTAATACCTATTTCAGCTTCCGCCGCTGGGTAGATTGGCCGCGACCGAGGCATTCGATACGACTGCCCTTCAATTTTTGCAGACGGCGGGATTGGATGAGTTCGAGGGTCTTCATCACGGGACACACTGTACGCCAGGACCGGTATCCCGTCCAGCGCAGGAAACAACGGCAGTGCCCTCTCAGATGAACAGGGTCATGTCGGCTCCGGTGGATTCGCCGAGGAAGGCGGCCACGCCGCCGAATTCCACGCCATCCACCAGTTCCTCCTGCTTGATGCCCATCACATCCATCGACATCGTGCAGGCGACGAGCTTGACCCCCGCCTTGCGCGCCTGGTCCATCAGCGCCGGCAAACTATCGACCCCCTTGTGCTGCATGACGTGTTTCATCATCGTGGTGCCGGCACCCAGCATGTGCATCTTGGACAGCGTCAGCGCCCGCGCACCGTTGGGCATCATCCAGCCGAACATCCGGTCGATCAACGTCTTTCCCGCCGCCTGCGGCCCGCCCTTGCGCAGGGCGTTCAAACCCCAGAAGGTGAAGAACAGGGTCACCTCACTGCCCATGCTCACCGCGCCGTTCGCGATGATAAAGGCCGCCAGCACGCGGTCCAGATCACCCGAGAAAACCACCATGGTCTTCTTGTTCGTGCGTGAACACGTCGCCGACCCCTCCGGAGGGGTACTACCGGACTGTCCCTTGCGGATCGTGACCGAAACCCCGGCACTTTCAGTTTTCACGGTTACGAGTTCATGCCCGTGCTGCAGGCACCAGGCTTTCACATCCGCCCCGAACCCACGGTCGGATGCCTGCACCTTCACCTCGTCGCCCGGCGCCATGTCGCGCAAGGCCCCGGTCAAATGCCGGATGGGCGCCGGACACTGCATGCCACGCACATCGAGTTCCTTGACCGTACCGGTGGCAGCCGGCCTGGCGCCCGGCGCGGTTTGCTCCTCGGCATACGGAATGACGGGCGGTTCGGGTTCACCCTTGCACACACCCGCGCCGTGCCAGGAACAGAAGGTCATGGTGCCACCCGCCAGGGTACAGGCCTTGAATCCCCGCTGCTTGAGCACACGGTAGGCCAGGTAGCTGCGGAACCCCACCTTGCAATACACCCGGATCATCCGGTCACGCGGCAGGGTGTCCAGCGACGCGCGCAATTTTCCCAGCGGAAGGTTGATCGCGCCCGGAATATGCCAGGCCTGAAACTCCACCGCCGAGCGCACGTCGAGGATCACATCCTGCGCGGTCCGGTCGGGGAAATCCTCGGCATACCACAGTTCCAATTCACCCTGCAGCAGGTTGGCGCCGATGTACCCGGCCATGTTGACGGGATCCTTGGCGGACCCGTATGGCGGGGCATACGCCAGTTCCAGATTCTGCAGCTGATCGATGGTTAGTCCGGCCTGCAGGGCCGTGGCCAGGACATCCAGACGCTTGTCCACACCATCATAGCCCACCACCTGGGCGCCGAGCAGTTTGCCGGTGTCCGGCGCGAACAGCACTTTCATGTGCAGCGGCGCGGTGCCCGGATAATAACCCGCATGCCCCGACGGATGCAGGTAGATCTTCCGGTACGCGATGCCGGCTTTGTTGAGCGTCCGCTCCGAGGCGCCGGTGGCGCCCCCGGTCATATCAAACACCTTTACCACCGACGTTCCGAAGGTGATCCGGCAGGCTTGCGGACGGCCCAGCAGATTGTCGGCCACACGCCGTCCCTGCCGGTTGGCCGGGCCCGCCAGCGGGATCTGCGCCGGCAACCCCGTCACCCCGTCGATCACCTCGACGGCATCGCCCGCCGCATAAATGTCGGGATCGGATGTCTGCAGATGGTCGTTGACCTGGATGCCGCCCCGCGCCCCGACGGACAACCCGGCAAGTCTGGCCAGCGAGGAATCCGGCTTCACGCCCGCCGACAGCATCACCACGTCCGCCGCCAGGGTCTTGCCGTTGTTCAATTCCACGTCCACGCCGCCATCCGCGCGTTCGCGGAATGCCGCAGCGGCCACCCCCAGGTGCAACCGCACCCCTTTCCACTGCATGTGCGTTTCCATCTCCCGCGCCATTTCCCGGTCCAGTGGCGGCAGGATCTGGTCCTGCAGTTCCACCAGGTCAACGGTCAGCCCGCGGGCATGCAGGGACTCCGCCATTTCCACCCCGATATAGCCCCCGCCGATCACCACGGCGGTTTTTGCGCCGTCATCGACCGCCGCCTTGATCCGGTCCATGTCCGCCACGTTCCGCAGGACCATCACCCGGGAATGCCCAATGCCCGGAAGGCTGGGAACCAGCGGGACGGCGCCCGGACACAACACCAGCTTGTCGTAGGATTCGGCATAGCTGCGGTTGGTCGCAAGTTCACGGATGGTCACCTGTTTGCCGGCCCGGTCAATGGACATCACCTCATGCCCGATCCGCACATCCAGGCCGAGCGAACCCCGCAGGCTCTCCGGGGTTTGCAACAGCAGCGCGTCCCGGGTCCGGATGGCCCCGCCGATATGGTACGGCAATCCGCAATTGGCAAACGACACATGATCTCCCCGTTCCAGCACCACGATTTCGGCGGTTTCATCCAGCCGCCGTGCCCGTGCCGCCGCCGACATCCCCGCCGCCACGCCTCCCACCACAACCAGTTTCATCGTTCCGTCCCCTTTCTCCGGATGCAATCCAGGATCGTCACCGCATGCGGGTTCGCAATCGCATACCACACTTCCCGGCTTTTCCGGTCAGCCCGCACCAACCCCGCCCGCCGCATGCGGGCCAGGTGTCCCGAGATCACCGCCTGGCCCAGGGCGGTTACCCGGACCAGTTCGTGGACCGGCAGGCTGCCCTTCCGGTCCAGCACATCCAAAATGCGCAAACGGTCCGCGTGCGCCAGGGCCTGCAGGGCCTCCGCCATACCCGCCAGTAAATCCGGCCGCAACGCCTTCGCACCTTTAGTTGTGCAAGTATTCATGCGTTCATAATATTGATATATCATGATATGTCAATATATTATCGGTGCAAACCGGGTTGCCGGGCGGATGGTGATTTTCCTCCGTGACAAACCGGGCACCCGGCGTATGATTCGGCCCAACGCACCTTAAGGAATGTGCGGGTATTCACAGGCCGGCCGGTTGCCGGGAAAGGATATTCATGAATCGGATGCGGACGTTTCTGGCGGTTGTTGTTACCGGACTGTGCGTATTGGCGCCGCTTGCCAGCCAGGCGATCAACACCGCCGTTTCACTGGACGTGGCCAGCGCCTACGTCTTCCGCGGTGCAACCTACAACGACAGTTGGGTGCTCCAGCCGGCCCTGGAAGTCAACCGCTTCCTGCCGGAAACATACGGCGATCTCGCCTTCGGAACCTGGGCCAACTTCGATTTCGACGACTACCCGGTGTTGGACATTGAGAAGCACAAGTTCTCCGAGGTGGATTATTACACGTATTATACCCTGCCGGTCAAAGCGGCCGGCATCACGCTCGGTTACAACACCTACACCTATCCCGAAGCCGACGATATCGAGGATGATGTCGACGTGTCGCTGGCGGTCGGTCTCAATTGCCTGCTGGCGCCCACGGTCACCGCCTATTACGGGATCGACGGCGGCATTGACAAGTCCCTCTACGTGAAAACCGCCGTCAGCCACGATTTCACCATCAACGATGACCTATCCATCAATACGGCCGCCGCGCTGGGTTACCTGTCGATTGATGAAGGCGACGATGGCCTGTCCAACGTCTCGGCCACCCTGGGCGTCACCTACAAGATCGTCAGCGCCTCCCTGACTTATTTCGGGCAGCCCGACGATGATCTGCTTCCGGATGTCGAAGATGGCGGATTGTACGATGTCGATCTGGTCGCCAACTTCAATATCAGCTATTCGTTCTGACAACCGCACGTGGCCGGGCGGGCTCCCGGGCGCCTGGACATCCGGCTCGCGTGGACGCTCGCCCTTCAAACCAAACCGGCCCGGGGTCGGGCCGGCTCCAGTCAGACCTTTCATACGGCAATGGACGGCACCGGCTTGGAGGGCGAGACTCCCGGCGAGCCGTCCCTACCATGCGGTGAACTTATGTCGCCAGGTTCAAGAGGCGGATCGCGTTTTCACGTGCAATCTTGCGGAAGGCACTCTCGCTGAGCAGGCCCCGCTTCCGCAGGTCGAGCAGGAATCCGGCCAGCGGCAGGGCCTGGGTGGCAAAACAGATGTCCGTCCCGAACAACAGGCGGTCCTGGAACTCATGCAGGAAACGCGCCGCATGGTCCGGATCCCGTGACAAGGCGTTGAATCCGCTGCCCGCGGAAAGATCACCCAGCAGGTTCGGATATCGCCGGAACAGTTTCGGGACCACCCCTTCCGACCGGACAGGATACCGGGGATAACGGCCGCGGTCCGCCGGCGTATCCAGGGTTCCGATTTCCGCCCAGAAAGCCGGCCCATGTCCCAGGATCTTCAATGTCGGGAACCGGGCCAGCGTGCGTTCCAACTGGGGGAGGCCGGGATCATCGTAGAACCCGTAGGTTCCGCCGATCCGGTCGGCAATGTCGAATATGAACGGGAACCCGGCGGCTTCACAATGGGCAAACAGGTTCTGGCAACGCGGATCCTCGAACGGCAGGTTGGGCATTACCTCGCCCATGCCCTTCACCCCGCGCGTACGGTAATGGTCCAGCCAGCGGTTGAACGGGGCGGAGGGTGAATTGGTCATGCCGCGCGGATCGAGGTTGCAGAAGGGAATGAACCGGCCATTTGACCGTTCGCACATGTCGAGGATGTCCTCGTTTGACTGCGGGAGGTAGGTCTCCGGACCGATCAGCGGCAGCAGCACCCCGCGCTCGATCTCCAGTTCATCATACCGGGCCAGCACCTCGTCCGGTGTGGCGAACACGATGTTTCCATCAGCCGCCGGACAACCGGCCCGGTAGGCGTGTGCGTGGATGTCGATGAACATGGGTTTATCCGTGTTCCGGTGCATACGCCTGCCCGATGAAGACGGCGGACAACAGGGTGAAGACATAGGCCTGGATCAAGGCCACGCCAACCTCAAGCAGGTAGACAAACAGGGCCAGGGGGATCACCGGCAGTGCCCTTAATCCGTATACAAGGATCAGCCCGAGCAGGGAAAACAGCACCAGATGTCCCGCCAGCTCGTTGGCAAACAACCGGATGGTGAGGGCAAACGCCCGGATCAGCAAGCCGACCATTTCCAGCGGCACCAGGATCAACAGGATCGGCCACGGGACCCCCCGCGGGGCAAAATTCGAAAAGAAACCCGTGACCCCATGCCGGATCATGGCCCCGAAAACCATGAATCCCAGCGTGATCGTGGCCAGGCCGCCCGTCACGTTGACATTACTGGTAGCCACCATGAAACACGGTACCAACCCCAGCAGGTTCATGATCAGGATGAATGAGAAGAAGGTGCAAAACAGGGGCGTAAACCGGCGGCCATCCTCCTCGCCGAGGTTGGGAATGGCCACATGATCGCGGATGAACAACACAAACACTTCGGCCAGGTTGGCCAGCCCGGTCGGCACCGGTGCTGCCGGTCGCCGCCGGACGCTGAACCACATCAACGCCAGCAACACCAGCGCGGAAAGCACCACCATGGCGCCATGATGCGTCAGGAAGGGGGGCACCAGGTGGGACATCACCGACCCGGGATCGAAGGGCGTGTCCGCCGTATGATGCAGGATGACCGACTGCACGGCATCATCGACCTCGAGAACCACGTCCGCTGACCCGTTGGTGATCATTCCGGGTCCTTCGGCGCCGGCGGGGGTGCCGGTCGACCGATTGCGCCCGGGTCCAGATGCCGGACCCATTTCCAGGTATCATAAAACCCGACCAGCAGTCCCGCGAACAATCCCATGATCAGCCAGTACGGATAGGTGTCGGACCACTTGTCGAGGCGGTATCCCAGGTATCCAAAGATGGCCATGGAGACGGCCATGACCGTCCCGATGCTGGCCAACGGGCCCCACACATTCGCAAGGCTCCGGGGCTTTTCCCGGATCACAGGTTGAGCATCATCCGGCGGGTTCATAACATGTACGTCCAATCGCATCCATACTAGCCACGTCGCCGGTTCAACCGCAAATGTTTTCGGACGGGTTCACCGTGCACCGTCGAAGGGCCTGCCCTACCATGTGGGACTTCCCCAACTGAACACTGGCCTCTGAACACTTTCCCCGGGCGGTTACTTGCCGCTGAATGAATCCCCTTCCAGCAATCCCGGGGTCAATACGCAGCGCATCTGTTCCACCGTGCGGCAGGCCATCAGGGCCTGCCGTCCATTGGCATCCAGACATTTGGTCATGGTGGCCATGAATTGAAGATGCGGGGAGGCCCCGCTACGCGGCGAGAGGGTCAGGACGAAGATCGTGGAGGGCCGGCCATCGTGGGCGCCGAAGTCGATGCCGGACGGCTTGATGCCGACCGCACAGACCAGCCGGTGAACGGCCGTCGTCCGGGCATGGGGAATGGCCAGGCCGTCATGCATGCCGGTGGAGAGACTCTGTTCGCGGGCCAGCACATCGGCCCGGGCCATGGCCGGATCGTCGATCAACCCCGCCTGGTTCAGCGCGGCCAGCAGTTCGTCGATGACCGCCGTCTTTTCCGACGCCTTGAGCGAGGGCACCATCACGTACCGGTTGAGGGCGGTTGCCAGGCTGTTGCCGGCGGATGACAGGTCGGGCAGGGTGGCGGACCGGTTGATCCGGACCATATCGTTCAGATTGACGGGACGGCGTAATTCACTGACCGTACGCTCAAACTCCGCCAGCACCTCGAACATGGCCGTGCTGACAAAGATGCGCTGGGCATGTTCACAGTCAAAAATCATGTCAGGCCCTGTTCTTCGGAACCGGATGGTCACCGTATCCTTCATCAGCTGGTACAGGTTGGTCTCGTAATCGAGGTTATGGACGAAGAACCCTTCGTCCTCGAATGCCTGCTTCAACTTGTTGGTCAGCAGTTCGGCCGTCTCTTCCGTCGGGAAATGATACACGATGGGTTCGGATACGGCCTGTTGTACCTCCCGCCGCAGACCGCTGCGGGGTGAGGCGAACTGCCAGACCAGCAGGGGCGGCGCCGCCAGGGTGGTGGCAAGGGTCATCAACACGCCGACGCCGAACACTTCGGGCGAGAGCAGGCCGGCGGACAACCCGATGCCGGCAATGATCAGGGCAACTTCCCCGCGCGGCACCATGCCGACACCGATCCGCAGGGCTCCCCGCACATTGAAGTTGCAGATCATGGCCGGAAGCCCGCACCCGACGATTTTTGCCAGCACGGCCAGCACCGTGTAGATGAGCCCGAACATCAGGATCCGGCCATCCATCAGGATACGCACATCCACCAGCATGCCCATGACCGTGAAAAAGACCGGAACCAGCAGGTGGTAAACCGGGTGCAGGTGCTCCTGGATGACATGGCTGATATCCGTCCGGGAAAGGGACAATCCCATGACGTAGGCGCCGATGATCATGGCCAGGCTGGCTTCCTCGAACAACCCGGCGAGGATCAGCGCAAACCCGAGCGCCATGATGGCGATGGCCGAGCGTTCCTTGAAGTATTTCAGCAGCCCGCTGATACGCCGGGATGCAACCAGCCCGATAACCGTCGCACCCAGCCAGATGCCCACCGCCTTGACGGCCACCACCCCGATATGGCCCCACTGGATGCCGCCGCCGTCATGGGTGGCGGATATGATGCCCAGCCCGACCGCCAGCATGATGATGCCGAGCACATCATCAATGACGGCGCCGGCCAGGATCGTGACCCCTTCCGGAGAATCGAGCTTACGTTTCTCGGAAAGGATCCGCGCCGTAATGCCCACGGAGGTGGCGGTCGACATGATGCCGAGAAATATGCAGGCGGGAGACAACATCGTGAACTCGCCCGGCATCAACTTCGGCAGGAGCACCACGCCCAGCAGGCTTCCGGCCAGATACGAGGCGATCACACCGCCCAGCCCCACCAGGGTGCCGGGCAACGAGTACCGGATGAACATCGCGATGTTGGTTTCCAGACCAACCATGAACAGCAGCACGATCGAAGCGATGGAACACAGGCCGTACAGTTCGGGACTTACCGGAAAGGTCGGGCTGAAAACGGGGAAGATGCCATGCGGGAATCCCGGGATTGCGATTCCGCCCAGGAGAAAGGGGCCGACCAGGATCCCGGCCGCCAATTCCCCAAGCACCCCGGGCATTTTCATTTTCTCGAACAGCATGTTGCCGATCCGGGCCACCACCAGAATGATGCCCAACTGGATGACCAGCATCATCATGCGGTGGGTCATGTTGGCCTCCGGGGCGGCCCCGGAAGCATGGCCTTCGGCGGCCAGCAACACAACCGGCATCAGGATCAGAACGACCATCGCGGACAGTTTCCTTCCAAGGCATTTCACGGGTGTACTCCTTCGTGGGGGAAAAACCGGAACATAGAGCGCTTAAAATATTCCGGCGTCAAGCGGATATAAGGTTGGCATAACCGGCTGACTTGAATATTATGATGATCGACGGAACATATATGGCGGATTGCAGCCCCCGGAGGTTTCCATGAACCATCTCAAGATGATACACGAATTCCTGCAGGATCATCGCAATCCCGAGGAAATTCCGCCCACCGGGTTTCCGTTTGTCACCATCACCCGCCAGGCCGCCGCCGGCGGACACCTGCTGGCCCATGTCATAACCACCGATCTCCTGAAGTTCTTCGATGATGACATCATGCAGGGCTGGCATGTGTTCGACCGCGAACTCTGCGAACTGATCGCCCAGGATCCCGAGCTGGAAACCACCATGGAATCCCTGCTGGCCGAACGGTACCGCTCGGAATTCAGCGATTTCATGGAAAGCCTCTTCACCGGCCGGTCCAAGCAGTACATGCTCCAGAAAAAGACCTTCAAGGTGGTGCGCCTGCTGGCCACCGTCGGCAAGGTGATCATCGTCGGGCGCGGCGCCCAGTGCGTCACCCAGGACATGCCCCACGGCATCCACGTCCACGTGATGGCCCCGATCGACCAGCGGACCCGCTGGATGATGCGCAAATTCAACATCCGCAAGGACGAAGCCCGCCGCATGATCGACCGCCAGGATCGGGAACGCCGCCTGTATACCAAGCAGGTGTTCACCAAGGATATCGACGATCCCCTCTTGTATGATGTCACCTGGAACAGCGCCCGGGCCGATCCGCATGAAATCTCGGCCTCGATCATCCACTTGGTCCAGTCCCGCTGGGAAAAATGGAACAAGGAGGAAACCCTCGGCGGGTAATGCCGTTTACAGCTCGATCTGCAACCCGAGTTCCACCACGCGGTTGGCCGGCAGGCGGAAAAACCGGCTCGGATCGGACGCGTTGCGCGACAGGAAGGCGAATACCTGCCGACGCCAGCGCGCCATGGGGGAGACTTCCCGTAACACCAGGGTCTCCTTGCCCAGGAAATACGTGGTCCGCGCCGGATCGAAACTCAATCCGCCCTGCCGGATGGTCTTCAACACCGTGGGCAGGTCGGGATCTTCGCTGAACCCGTATTTGACCAGCACCCCGTACATGCCGTGCCCGTAATCCACGAATTCCACGCGCTCGGAATCCGCCACGCGGGGAACCTCCTCCGTCTGCACCGACAAAATGACCGTCTGCTCGTGCAGTACCCGGTTATGCTTGATGTTGTGCAGCAGGGCACGCGGTACGGACTTCCAGTTGCCGGCCAGGAACACCGCCGTACCGGGAGTCCGGTGCACCTTGCTGCGCGGTATGTCCGCGACAAACATGGGGATCTCGAACGACTGCCGGATGGAGGCCTCCCGCAGGATGGCGCGGCCCCGCCGCCAGGTAACGGCCAGCAGGAACAAGGTTCCGGCCAGGCTCAAGGCGACCCAGCCGCCCGACCATACCTTGGTAAAACAGGAGGCCAGGAACGAAACATCCACCGCCAGCAACACCAGCATCAGCGGGCGCAACCAGCGGCATACCTTCGGGCTCCAGTAATCCTGCAGGGCAAACAGGACCAGAAATTTGGACAGGACCATGGCCATCGACACCGCAATGCCATAGGCGCCGGCCAGCCGGCCGGAATCACGGAACCCCAGCACCAATGCAACGGTGAGAAATCCCAGCAGGACATTCACGCCGGGCACATACACCTGCCCGATGTGCCGGGCCGAGGTGTGCACCACGGCGATGCGCGGCCACAACCCCAACTGGACCGCCTGCCGGGCCAGGGAAAAAGCCCCGGTAATCACCGCCTGCGAGGCAATGATCGTCGCCATCGTCGCCAGGATCACCAGCGGATACAGCCAGCCCGGCGACACCATCCGGTAGAACAGGTTGCCCGGCAGGCTTTCCCCGCCCGACAACAGCAGGGCGCCCTGCCCCAGGTAGTTCAACAACAGGCCGGGCAAAGCCACCAGGTACCAGCCCAGCCGGATCGGGGTCCGGCCGAAATGCCCCAGATCCGCATACATGGCTTCGGCTCCCGTCAACACCAGGAAGACGGAACTCAAGACCCGGAAGGCGGCCAGTCCGTTGTTCCAGAACAGGCGGACCGCCCATACCGGGTTCAAGGCGTGGAGCACGTCCGGGCGATCCAGCAGGGCGGTCAACCCCAGCCACGCCATCACCACGTACCACACCAGCACCACCGGACCGAAAACCACCCCGAGCCGGGCGGTCCCATGCCGTTGGAAGAAAAACAGCATGACCAGGATCGCGACGGCCATCGGCACCACGACCGGCTTGAAGGCCGGGGTGATCTGGTTGAGTCCCTCCACGGCGCTCAATACGGAAATCGCCGGCGTGATCACCGCGTCACCGCAAATCAGGGTGGCGCCCAGGATGCCCACAAAGGTCAATATCACCGGCAGCCGCGGGCTTTTCCGGTTCCGGGTAACCAGCAGCATCAGGGCCAGCAGACCCCCCTCACCCCGCAAATCGGCGCGTAATACAAACACCAGGTATTGAACGGAAATAATGAGCAACAGGGACCAGATGATCAGGGACAGGACGCCCAGCACATTGGCCGGGTCAACCGCCAGGCCGCCTTGCGAGGCATGGAAACACTCCCGCATGGCATACAGGGGACTGGTCCCGATATCGCCGAACACCACCCCCAGGGCCGCCAGGGTCATCCAAACCATCCCGGCCCGTTGACGAAATCCTCCGACCGATGGTGTTGGTTCAACCTGCATCGTGTTCACTCACCAAACCGCTTCCTTCCGGATGGATCCGTGCGCAATGTGCGCCCGATGTAACCGCGCGCCCGCCCTGAGCAAAGTCGAAGGGCTATGAGCGCCTCTCCCCAACCGGTTCAGCCGCACAATCTACGCACGCCATCGCTGACTTACAAGCCGGCGTTTCCCCGCGAAATCCGCTTGAGTCCGCCCCTTCCGGCCCCTATCGTCTGGCGCGTTCAACCACAGCGCGCCGGATGCCGGCACCGAGGGAGAAAAACCATGCAACGACAATCGTTCGACGCCGCCTGGCGGTTCCAACGCTGCGACCCTAAAAGCCTCAACGCATTCGCCCAGGCGCTGACCCCCGCCTTCGACGATTCCAACTGGCGCCTTTTGGACCTCCCCCACGATTGGAGCATCGAGCTCCCGCGTTCCCCGGATTATCCCTCCGGCAGCAATGGCGGCTTCTTCATCGACGGCATGGGCTGGTACCGCAAAACGTTCGATGCCCCCGCCGACTGGGCGGGCAAACGGGTCTGCCTGGAATTCGAAGGCGCCTACCAGAACGCCGAACTCTGGCTGAACGGCCGCGTCCTGGATGAGCATCCCTACGGCTATACCAGCTTCTTCGTGGATCTGACCCGCCTGCTGAAACCCGGCGAACCCAACGTGCTGGCCGTCCGCCTCGATTCCTCCGGATCCCCGCATACCCGCTGGTATGCCGGCTCCGGCATCTACCGCCACGTCTGGCTCCATGTCACGGACCCGGTACATCTGGCCCACGGGGGAACCAGCATCACCACGCCGACGGTCACCGACGCCACGGCCACCGTGAAGGTAAGCGCCGAAATCGACAATACGTCAGCCGCCGCCAAACCGGTCACGCTCCAGTGGCGGGTGCTGGATCCTGCCGGCAAGGAGGTTGCCCGCGCGGAAACAACCGCCACCGCCAAACCCGGCGCCATCATCCCGGCCGCACAAACGATCACGGTCCCCAAACCCCAACGCTGGTCCGTGGATCAGCCGGCATTGTATCGCCTGGAAACCCGCCTGCTCGACACCACGGGCGAACGGGAGACGGCATC
>Ga0156641_1012_pt1 | contig 13928 bp, 14 predicted proteins | sample RifOxyC3_FD_110715 | JGI IMG/M metagenome (GOLD analysis project Ga0156641, IMG submission 110715) | Lentisphaerae bacterium RIFOXYC12_FULL_60_16 | reverse complement strand
TGATGTTGAAGATCCGTGGGATGTCCATTGTGATAATACTCCTTACGGGTGTGAATAGATCCGGCTAACACTTGTATTAGGCGGTGTGATTTCACAAATACTGCATGTTGTTCAATAAAACACCAAACGCCAATCCGGACAAGGGTTAATAAACCCCTCCCGCAACCATATTTCGAACCATAGACAGCCACCGGGGTGGGTACAAGGTGAAAAGATGGGGACGCGTGAGGATGCGTGGAAAGTAGAACGTTGAACGTGGAACGTGTAGGGACGTTGCTACCCTGTCACCATTGATTTTTAGCCTTGTTTGGTGTCTGTCCCTGGCGTTTCATTACGGGTCGGCAAATACGTGAGCAGTTGTTCGGCCCCTATTCTCTCATCATCGTATCCAGCTTTTCCTTAAGCAGGCGATAGTCTTTTTTACCACCATCCTTCCAGCGGGGATGGGTGCACTTGGAGTGTACCCAAAGGGAGGTGAAATCGCCGCTCGGGCTCTTGCCGAAGGAAACATCGATCTGGATATCTGAGACATTCCCATATGTTCCCGCGAAGTGTGTCTCACGTTTCGTGGGAACGACCACCTCGCCCTCGCTACGTAGGCCAATGGCCGTCAGGTTAGAGACAATCATCGAATAGCGGTTCTGAAGCATTGCGACATGGCTCGGCTCGCGGGCGGATGTTCCCATTCCGAATCTCTCGTGAGCTTCCGGCCAAATGGCACGGAGCCCTGCCCCAAGGCTGACCCACACCACGAATACCAGCACAACCTTACCAATTAGTTTCATCGTATTCATATGCCAACGGCGCAAATGATTGGTAACGCCGTACCGATCATTTGCTGGTTCGGTCACCTATTTTCCATATTTGCGTCTATGAGTTTCTTCGCTTGTGCCTCGATCTCAGCCATGATGGGAATCTGTACCAAAGCGTTTGACTGCACGATGAACGCCTGCGTGCCGATGTCGCTGCTTTGAAGGACAACGACTTCTCCGGTCGGCATCCACTCGACAGCCCATTTCTGACCGTCCGATGCACCAGTCTGAACCGCCGAGAGGGAATTACCATTCCGGTGTTCGAGAATGATCCGAATGCATCGATACTTTCCGGGGTCGGCTTTGCTCTCATTTGGAATGGCCGCTACTACGAACGTGCCCGAAGGTGATGAAACACGCTCGGTAGGATTCATCATGCGACCACACCCGATCAACACCATCAAGCCGACTATAGCAATTCTTTTCATTTATCGTGACCAGACGTTCACCTTCACTTTCGGCGCGGAACGCGACGTAAAGTGCGAGGTGTGGTTCGGCTTCCTTCATTTCTCCTTGATCATTATGTCTGGTGTTTCCCTGTAGGGCTTCAAGAACTCGACCGTCTGTGTTCCAGACATTGATCCGAAATTGTAGAGCCGGTCATGGGACATGATCATGCCACGATATCCTTTGGCTTGGCGTTCAATTTCGACCTCGACCACTGTGGTGTCTTTGGGTTTATATCCTACAAATCTTACTCTAGCTTTCAAGTGGGGTTCATTGGTTGAAACAAGAGGGAAACGCAAAATCACCGAGGCCTTCATCGCGTCTGTGATGCGGAGAGGAAACGAAATTGGACTACCGCTTTGATCAGTCAGGCTCGACGCTGGGCCGATGTATTCGCCGGTGGACTTGTCGAACTTCTGCATTACGATTGCGTCAAGATCGCACGTTGTTCCTGCGTCGCACCACAGGATGAGAGGCAACAGCATATGTGTTGCCGTCGTGTCGCTGAAGGACGGAATACTGATATTGTTGTCATCCGGTCTGATCCTCAAAACGGTGTTGGTTGGTGTAATCCCTCCTGATGCTGTGGGTAGCGCGGGGCGCAAGGCACAAGAGTAGATTGATGCGGATCCTGCAATGACGGTGAACACAAGAGTGAATAGCCAGACCAATGGTTGCCTTTTGTGTTCATCGCAAAATAGGCGCCAATCGCCAGTTCTCTGGCATCGCGTAAGATTTCTCTTCAGTCCCCAACACTGCTTCACCTGATACTCTCCTAAAGCCGAACATGTCGGCCTTGTGCCTCCGAGCGCCCGCTGCGGACGCGAGGTAGCGCACGAAGGCTTTGTTCGGCTATGCCTCAGCATCATCCGTTCTGGTCTTCCGGGTCGGTGAGATATTGACGTCTTTGAAAGTCTTCGCAAGGAGGTAGCCAGCGACAGCAGAAAGCAGAGGGAGTCCCGCCTCTGCTGTGACTACCTTCTGGAGCATGAGCACACATATGAGCGTGATGACCAGGACCCCAAGCAGGTGTTGGCTTGCCACATGAATTGAACTCAGAAGTGTTTGCGCCATGGAAATCGGTGAGCCAGAGCCGGGAAAGATGCTCTTCTTGGCAATTACCAGGGCGGTGACGTATATAGCGATCATCAGGCCGCATGCAGCCCCCGACACAAGAAGAACGATCATCGTGTTGTCCATTTCCCATCTCCCTTCCATTGATGTTAATCTTTAGCCCTGCCGAACACTTGTGTAAGACGGCTTAATTCTCAAAACCCTTCCCTCAACCATATTTCGAACAATAGACAGCGACCGGGGTGGGTACAAGGTGAAAAGATGGGGATGCGTGAGGACGTGAGGATGCCGGGATGAGCTTAAACCGCCAATGAACGCAGATGGACACGGATGGGGACGCGGAAGATGCGTGGAAAGTAGAACGTTGAACGTGGAACGTGTAGGGACGTTGCTACCCTGTCACCATTGATTTTTAGCCTTGTTTGGTGTCTGTCCCTGGCGTTTCGACAATTCCTTCTCATTCCTCTGGTGGTTGCTCCATCATCCACCATGGGGTATTGATGAACTTGGCACCGTCTTCCTTCTTGTAGAAAGTGTGCGTGGCATCGTTCGTGAAGTACCGCCAGAAACCGTCTTCGTACTGCTTGTCAAGAATCTGAAACGCCCCCTTCTTCTCCTGCTCGCGCAGGAAGTCCCGGTACGCGTCGAGTGGCTCAACGCCTGCCTGTTGAAAGATCACCCGTCCCCCGTATTTCGAGTAGAGCGCCTTGTTGATCTTCCACGACTTCACAAACTGTTGCGCCATTTGGCGCTTCATGGGGCGCATCTGCTCTTCCATTCCCTTCGTCTGCTCTTTCATCTCGCGGGTAGATTTGAGGATGCTCTCGATTGTCTGGAGTTGAAACTCTTTGTCTTTACGGTCTCCGTCAGCAAGGGATGAGGACTTCAATTCCTTCCTCAATCTCTCCCTGTCTGCCTCGAACTTGACCTGGCTTTGCTCTTCTTTCTCCTCTGTCTTGGCCACGAACGCATCGAGTTCCTCTTGCGTCGGTTCGATCTTGTTCTCCTTGGCGTACTGTTGCAGGAGCGCGCCGAAAATGAGGCCGTCGAGTCTCTCATTTTCGCTGGCAACGATTTTCTTCCCGAGGACAATTGCGATGACGTTTGTGCTCGGCACTTCGGCTTTAAGAAGGGTGGTCTGCGCGAACCCCGGAACCGCGACCGCGACCATGACAACTACGGCGAGCATCTTTCTCATGTCTTCTTCCTTTATCTGTCGAACGTCAGCCATCATGGTGCGAGCGCCGCGGGGCACGAGCTACCATGCAGGGCGTTGTTGGCATTTTGTCATTCTCGCTTGGGTAGTGTGTTCTGAAGACTCTGGATCCACTGAGATCTTTGGTGTGGGTCAGCGATCACCATGGGTAAGATACGGTTGATGTCGTTAAGTATCTCCTGTGTCGCTTTTTCAATCCTGGGACTTCGACCTAGTTCATTCTTGGTTTCTATCGTCAGGTACGTGGCACGAACTAGGGCAAGGGCAATCTGGCTTGATGCTTGATTGAGTTTCACGATCTCCTGCTTTGCCTTCTGGCCATCCTGATTGAGATTCACAACATCCTGCTTTGCCTTCTGGCCATCCTGATTGAGATTCACAACATCCTGCTTCTGTTTCTCGATCTCCCGTTGAAGAGCAGTCGCCGTGGAAATGAGTTCTGACAATGCTTTGTTCTGATCCTCAAGCTTTGCCGAAGTTTCGTTAGCGGTTGATATCAGAAGAGTGATGGATTCTTTCTGGCTTTTCACTTCCGCATCGATCTCTTCCAGTGCGGTCGACTTGGCGGTACTGATCTCCTGTTTCGCCGTCTCCAGTTCGACACCATCACCTCCGAACTTGAGGTGCCTGATGGCATCGTAATTGGCAGCAACGAAACCAGAAAGAACGGCGAAGCTCAGAAAGAGCAACGTCATCTTGCCATCAAGTTTCTTGCTAACCGCAAGGTGGATGGTCACCACGGTGATGCACACGAAGATAAGTAGACCGACTGTAACTTTCATAGTGTCTCTCCAATGCCAACACTTGAATTCGGCGGCTTGATTTCGCAAATACCATTGTTAATAAAACGCCAATCCGGCAATTGGCTGATAAACCCCTCCCGCAACCATATTTCGAACCATAGACAGCCACCGGGGTGGGTACAAGGTGAAAAGATGAGGATGCGTGGAAAGTAGAACGTTGAACGTGGAGGAACGTTGCTACCCTGTCACCATTGATTTTTAGCCTTGTTTGGTGTCTGTCCCTGGCGTTTCTGATTCAGGAAGTGTTTCCTCATGGTCTTGTACGTTGCACATGCCGCCCAAAGCTGCGTGGCTCCGATCAGAATCGGTCCCATCAAGATAACCCCGCGCTTCGTCCAGTCTGGCCGTGACCAGTCAAGACTGCTTGTAAGAGCCCATATTCCGAAGCCGACAAAACTGACACCGCCAACAAAGAAGAACCCGCCAACTACTCCCCAAACAACGTGACCCCAGATCACCGTGAGGCGACGGGCAAACGATCCGGTCTCCTGTATCTTCATCTTCCCGTTTCCCCAACGCGTCACCTTGAACATTTTTCAACCCGCCGCGGGTTGAAAATATGTTCGGAGGTGCGGTTGGAGCCTCACCGCTTTCGTATTCGGTAGGGCGGCACTTTGCCGTCCATGAGCACCGCGACTGTGAACTGCTGCACAGGACCTTCGTAGGCATCAAAGTCTTTGAGCGCTTCGTAAAACGAGACCTTGTACATCCAATGTTCCTGGTGGCCGCGGACACGGCAGAAGGTGATCTCTTCCAGTTCCCACCGGAAGCGATCCCGAGCGGGTATCTGCGAAATGAATTGCCGTGCCACGTCAAGGGCCGCGTCAATGCCAAGCGGCGGAGGCTTGTTGGTGTCGGTCCACCGCGGAATGGACTTTGCCGTCACTTCGTCCAGTATGAACGTGTAACCTGTATCAAACAACCCGGTCCCGAGGATGTTCCCATCGTCAGCTTGGCCATGGGCCGACAGGAGAAAGGCAGCCAGCGCGACCCAGATGTTTGCTGGTGATCTCTTCATTTCTTCGTGCCCCAACATAATATTCTACGTCACGCAAAATACGCTTCAAGCGTTGAAACCTGCATGACCACCCCCACCCCTCCCCCTCATCAATTCCTGCACCCTATCGGGACCATACCGCACGCGGCAAGCGGATTCGGTCCAGGGCAAACGCATCATAATCGTTTCATAATTATGGGAATCGGAACACGAGAGCGGGCGACGAGAAGGGTGGACGATTCGGGAATTTCCCACTTATTGCCCGATCGCTGACGGGGTCAGACTGGAACGCTGTGAGACGAACCCGCCTATGAACGCGGAGGGATGCGGAAGGTGCGTGGAAAGTTGAACGTGGAACGACGTTGTTGCCCCCCGTTACCTATTCATTATAAGCCCTGTTTGGTGTCCCTGGCGTTTGTATTCAATGCCGCACTGACCTGCGCGTCCGAAGCGCGGAGATATACATCGTGAATGGGGCGCTGCCAAATCCGGGTATGTTAGTGTAACGGCTGGACCCTCAGGTCCAGCGCGGCATTCATTTTGCCGCCTCGACCAACTCCATGTCCGACCGCAGCAGGCGGTTGACCACTGCGGAAACATCGGTGTGTTTGTGCTCCGCGATCCGCTCGACAAACTGCTGAACCTTGCCGTCCAGGTAGACCGGCACATTGAACTTGGCATTAGGCCGGTAGAACTTGCCCCGCACACCCTTGGAAAAATCGTATTCCTTCTTCATCTTGTCATCCTCCGTACTGACAGGCCTCGTTCTTCGTCGCTTTTCGGCTGGAGAAGATCCGAATCCGTATCGTTTTCTCGTTCATTTCCTCGAACGTGTGGTGGACCACGAAAAGTCCTCCGTCCACCGAGACTCCCAAGGTAATCCAACGATCTTCGGTCTTGCTGTGCGCAGCATCGAACACGGACACGGCTCGCGGGTCCCGGAAGACCGTCGCCGCCTGATCGAAACCGACGCCGTGTTTCCGGTGATTTGACTTCGCTTTGACCGGGTCCCACTCGAAATCGTAGTTCACCACATTCCTCCGGAATGGCATCTGTCAACCACAAGGCCATACGGTAGCCGATCACGCCCCCCCAGTTCAATCTCCCTTTCGCTCTGCACGAACACAGGTGTCTGCCCCTGGCGTTCTCGTAATCGCCGCGCAATTCGCTGAGGCTCGCCCGTGCCACATCGGTGAGCTTCATTTCGGTGTCCTTGGAAGTCGCGGAACGTTCCGAGCCCTCGATGATGTTCTGGCGACCGCTGCGGGCGGCCTGGGTCATCTGGTCGTACTGCCGCCCTTTCGGATCGTAGAATTTCGAATCCAGTTCCTTGTGATCGAAGGTCAGGAAACGGCGGCAGAACCGCAATGTCTCAATCTGCACGAGCGTTGCCAACGTGAAGGAATGCAAACGCCGGAAACCTCCGTGCTTATCGAACAGATCAGACATCGCAGACTCCTTCTGGGCGCTTGGGGGACCTTGTTGAGCCCATTGGCGAAATTGACAACACAAGCATGCCGTGCATAAGTGTCACCGGGGTCCCCGGGTCAATAAGGTCACCTCCCCCTCAAACGCCCCGGAAACAACGCCTACAAACAACCCCTTTACGCACCCATATGCGGCGATGTGGGACGTGGGTGGGTGAGCCCCCCACCCCCGCGAAACGGGGTCAATCGGTGATCCCGTGGACGTCGGCGTATCAACTTATCACTTCACCCCGTATAATTTTCGACCTGTACGGACGGTCACCGTGTCATTGGAATTGATCAGGAAGATCACCGAATCGTCCCGCAACGCACACGAATATTTCACCTTTGCCACCTTCCGGTTCTCACCATTGAAATCCATCCATTCAACGGTAGATTCCTTACCAAGGGGACCAAAGACTGGCCAGATTCCCGCACTGACATCATGATCTAATGTCCCGAATGTTAATGTCTGTTCATCATTGATAACCACCTTCGTCGCGAATATCTTTTCAGATGTGCCATTATGCACATACATACGATACCGGGTTTGAGCACAACCGGTTAGTGTAACCAGAAGAACCGTTATTAGAGCAACTTTCACACTTATTGTTATGGCCTGGCCCGAATGACCTTAAAATGATTCCATCGCTCGTTTTATTCGGCCTTCCTCGGTCTGATTTCTCGGCCCAGTTCCGCCTCCCATATACCGCCACCTTTGTAGCGAAGAATTATCGCCCGATTCTCAATGTCTTTGAATCTTCTTAGATCGACCACGGCATGGTGCCAGATACCATCATAATTCTCTTCCCATTCAATCGGAAACTCCTCTACGAAACGAACGGGAACACCAGCAGTTGCGCCTGCACCCTTGCTTCCAAGGACACCAAAATCACTGTGGTGGTCCGCTCCCCCCATACGAACGGATGTTATTTTGACGGGGAAAGTGTTTTCAACCCGCATTTCTCGATATTCCAGGTCGCTACGATTTAGATTCCTGCATCCAACCAAGCAAACAACTACAAAGACCAATATATTATTCGGGAGTCTCATTTCATCCATCCTGTGCCGGGAACATGCCGGGCACGATTCAGCCATGAACGCTGGTCTTCACTATTGAAGTATTGTAGCGAACCCGGAATACTATTCTTAAGTTGATGTCTGTTTATCTGGAACCCCGCAGACAAGAACATCCCTTCCGGAAATATTCGATGCCCCATAAAATAGTAAGGCTTATCATTGTGGCTTGGCGTTGAAACGCCTTGCATCATTCCAAATCGATCCATATCTTTCCACATGGAGGCGTAATCGAAGACTTTCATTCCCGACTTCTCCATCATCTCGCGAACAAACTCAAGTGGCTCACGGGACAGAGAGTTGTTGTTTTGACCGCCACCAACATTCGCGTGAACCCCTCGAAACCCGATCTGTAAAGATCCCTGCACGTCAAGCACATCCTTATCAAAGAAGGCTGTCCTTTGCTCATCAAGAGCGATGAGATGAATCGGTTGATAGATATAATTCAGATTGGATGGTAAGTCATGAGGGAAATTTTCTTTCGTGGCGGCAACGGTATCGAACAGGATCGTTTGATTGATCTCAACGCCAGCATAAAGAGAATTCTTGGCCTTTACTTGGTCTGCTATCTTATTCAAAAACACAAGTGCCGTGAGGCTACCGCGGCTGAAGCCAGTGATGTTCACTTCTTTGTCCCCAGCCTTCAACTGCGTCTCAAGCAACCCAATCATATAGTCAGCACGTTCTTCAAGGGTTGTGCCCCATATTCCTTCCCCCAGTAGGCCCGCCTTCTGCTTGACCGTGTATGGCGTATTGTCAGGAGCATAGCCGGAATAAACTCCAGGCACATAGAATTTCTCACCGTGTCCTGCATCGTTGTCCCATGCACGATATAGGATCTCCACATTTGACCATCCATCATCGTCAAGGCTGTTATGAGTTCCCCCAAACGCATAGAAAGCCAACCCCCACGCATCCACGTTATTGATCGGGTCGTTGTTGCAAAAGCCTGAAAGGTTGTATCCCCCGGCTTCCTGTTTGGGATCATTCGAGAGCCATTTCATGGTGCGAGGGTCGTACCAGCGGATTCCATAATCGTAAAAGCCCAGGTCGGCATCGTAGGGTTTAGTCATGAACCGGAATGAGCAGGCGTCTCGGGCTGGACCATATTCCGCCTTCAATATACCGAATGGTTCATAATCGTACCAGGCCACAACTTGACCGTTTCCGCCATCCAACAGCCACCGAACCGTACCTTGCCGGTCCGAAACCGGCAAATAGCAATTGGTCTGTCCATCCGCCCGTACCCGGATCGCCAGCAATCCGCCAATCCCGCCTGCCGATTCCCCCCACTTGCCGGAACGTATCCCATCCAAATCCAATCCCCATACGTAATCCCGATATTCCACCCGCTCACCATCCGGCTTTATCTCCCGGATACGCTCCATCACCGGACGCCTGCCGGCGTATACCCACCCATATTCTCTCCGCAAGATCCAGGAACCGGACTCCAACTCCCACTCCTGCTTCCTAATACGGCATCCCTCGCCATCATACGCGAAATCCATACGCCAGTTGCCCGCCACATTGGTTACGGCCAGCAGGCGACCCCACCCGTCCCACCGGTATCCGTACCGGCTCTCCGTTTCCAACATCCCTCGCGGGGTGTGCGTCACCGCTTCATCCTTGCCCGGCAACTGTATCCACCCGCCGGCATACGCAACCACATCGTTGGTCCCGTCATTATAAACGGCATAAACCTGAACCGTCACCACACTGGCATGGGGATAATCAACAACCGGCAACCGGACAGAAAATCGGCTGCCCTGCCGATCCGCCCGGATATCGTTCACCGTGACCACGGCATTGCTGGCAGCCTCCCCTACGATCTCCACACTATGGTGCCATACCCTGCGTACATGGAGGTTCATGTCGTTGGATTCAAAAGCATTGACGGGCTGATTCGTCTCAACCCGGCCGGCCCTGACGGCGTTCCCGATTTCATCAAACTCGTACCCGTAGATTTCAGCGGCCTCATCTCCGAATGTCGGCATACGCTGCGCCTCCAGCAACCGGTCCTGTTCATCATACCGGTAACTCCAGGTCACATCACCCGGCAGGGTACTGGTCACCACCTGGTCCGAATGCGGGGCATAGACATACCGTTGTTCCATCCGACCATTGATCCCATGCGAGTCCCGGATCTGCGTCAACCGTTCGTTACGATAATCCCATTCCATGGCACGCGTGTAAACGGGTGCCCCATTGACCTGCACACTGATATTCGTCACCCAGTTTGCATTCGACGGATAGGCATAATCCACGCACAACCACGCATTGGACAACCGTGCCAGGCGTACACGGGCATCATAACTCATCACGGTGGTATTGGATCCCCAGCCGTCGGCCCAAACCGTCAACGACCGGACCTCCGGATGTTCAACCGCATAGCGATACGTCACGACGGAGTTGGAGATTAAACCGTTCCCCTGCATTTCCCGACGAATCAACTGCCCATCCACGCCGTATTGATATCGGGTCGATACCCCACCCTGTACATTCAACCCATCCATCTGTCCCAGACGGTTCATGGTTGCCGTGATTCCCGATGCGCCGTCATTGAACAGGGTTGCATTCACGCCGCCTGCGGCATCAAACCGGTTGCTCATGACCAGGCCCCCGGCATGGCGCACCGCCGCCAGTTGCCCGTTATCACGATAGGTGTACCGTTCCAATTCATCACCCGGGACACCCCCTTCGACTTCACCGCCCTGTTTGGATTCCAGGCGTCCGGTCCACCGGTTGTAATTCCAACGGGTAACGATCCGACGCCCTTCACGCAATGTGGTCAGGGTTTTGAGGCGTCCCTGATCATCGTAGGCATACCATCGCTCCCCGCCTTCCACGCCCGATTCCCATTCCACAAGCCCGGTCGGCAGATATCGTTTCCGGACCGTCTTGCCGTCGGCCCGACGAACCGCGGTAATCCACGAAGTTCCTTCGTGGTATTCGAACGTCACGCGTTTCGCAATGTCCGGCGGCCGAATGGACTCGATGCGTCCGACCGTGTCGTATTCGATCACGGTATCGCCCGTCCGGCTGTTGGAAATCCGTTCCAACCTGCCGCGCCAATCGTACCGGTAGCTTTCCTGTTCAGCGAGGGTTGGAATCCCTCCCGCGCGGGCATACTCCTTCACGCACGCGAGGCGGTTCCGCTCATATTCGCGCACCACCCGCGTCCCGTCCCCGCGCTCGGTAGTTACCGTCCAGATTCCCGGTTCAACGCCGTCTTTGCGTACGGTTTCGCTGACCCGGCCCGCATCTTCCACCCGGTTGGTCCGTCCGTCATGGGAGGATTCCGTGGCGAACCGCATCAAGCGGTTCGCGTTGCCTTCCTCGGGATAAACGTAAGTCTCCATCCGCCGGAATGCGTCCGTCAACGATTCGGCATGGGTGTTGAAGCGATCCTTTCCGGCGGCTTCCAACGAATCGGCACTGCCCTCAACCTTGACCCCGGCATGCTCAACCCGGTGCTTCGGGTTGTAGGACTGCAAACGGGTTATGCCGCTCGCATCAACAAACCGGAAAGGGCGGGAAATCAAGTCGTAATCCGTTCGCGTGGAGACCACCTGTCCCCGGTCGTTTGGATGTTCGGTTCCCACCACGCGTCCCAGCCGGTCATGCCGGGTCCGGGACCATTCCCCCATGGCTGTGCCCGACCGGTTACGCGCCACCGTCTCGGTCCAAAAGCCTTCCGGATCGACGCCATAGCGGTTCCCGACCGGCGCGGCAACCCCATCGCCCCACTGCGCCAGCATCCGGCCATCAGCGCCATGGAGGAGGTATTCGGGCCCCCTGCCGGTCCGGGTGCGCAGTGTCTCCTGGACCCCGTCCATTAACGTGGAATACACGGCCGTTGACTGCCCCAGCAGGTTGCTGGACCATGTTTCCCGCCCCAGCACATCATAACGTGCCTGGCGTACCGTTTCCGACTGCATGGTATCCAAATTGGCGCGAAGCTCCCGCACCCTGCGTCCCATTGAATCCAGCGTATAAACCCACAGGATACCTGAAACTTCCGAATACGATTCATAGGTCATACCATTCCGGTACAGTCCCAGATACTGTCTGCCTTCGCGGTTGTTCCAGTAATGCCGGGCGCCGAATATCCCATATTGATCGAATCGTTCCTCCAACCCATCGTGGTGAATTCGTTCCGTGGGCCGCCCGAAGGAGTCAACCTCCGTAACGACCGCTTCAATCAAATGCCCGTCCTCCCGCATCGTCTTCGACAGGACGGTTCCATCCATTCCCCAGACCGTTTCCTCGGTGGTTCCGTCCGAATCCTGGCAGGTCGACGTCAAAGTCCGGGGACAAACAAAATCCCACGATATGCCGATCGGTTCCATTACCGTTGACAACGTCCATGCATAGGCCGTGGTATGGAGTGGGTCAATCCGCCGCTCAACCAGACCGCCGTACAGGGCGCGTTCAGGTTCCCGGATCAGGAGCTGCAGATCCCTTTCCTGGTACCTGAACTGTACTTCGGTTTGCTGGTTGCCCGGGGCATTCCACCCGGCATTCGCCGCCAGGCAACGTTGCATCCGTTCACGCGTCACCCCCTCGTAGGCGTACAGGGTCCTTGCCGTAACCATGCCATTGCGCGCCACCGTGACCGTGCGGGGTCGTTCAAGCGGTCGGTTCGTATCGGGGGAATCGCCTCCGGAACCGGGGACCGGTGAATAGGCAAACCACGTCGTTTCCTGACATGGCTGGCCATCATCCAATCCCGATACCGGCCGGTTTTCCATGGTCAACCACCCGGTTACCGGATCATAGTCGAAGGTTTCCCAGTTCCCCTGGGGATGCTGGATGCGGCTGATCTTGGTGTCTCTCCGGAACCCGTTTTCATGGCGACCCGTCCCGGGCTTATAGTGGTAAACCGTTTCGGCCATTTCCCCCTCAAGCGCCATGATTTCCGAAACGAGGCGATCCCGGGCGTCATAGGTGTAGGCATGGATCACGGGTGCCTGCCTCAATTCCGGGAACGTCTCCGTGATGCAAACCGATAGCCGGTTGTTTTCACCCTGACCGGTTCGTGACTCGGTCCTGGAAACCAAGCGCGCATATCCATCATATTCAGACGTTCCTTCGGCGATGGTTTTTCCGCCATCCAGTATCCTTGCGTTGACGTTTTCGATTTCCACCATGCCGGTTTTCGACAAAGTAGTAATCCAACCGTTCACATAGTTCAATGCCGTGCCGATAATTTCCTGCCGGTCCTTCGTCTCATAATCGACCCGCGTAATCAGCCCCCGATTCCGTTCCCAAGTCACATTGAACCGTCCATCGGATGCCCCCTCCACGGCATGCGCCATCTGACTCAGCGTCCATTCCTGGGACGCCAGGAACCAGCCGGACCGCATGCCGGGCAACCGCACGGCCCAATCGAGGGCATCCGGAATGTCGGTCCGCCCGAAGGACAGCACCTCCGTCCGCCGGCCATCCGGTCCTTCCACGGCAGCCAACCAACCGCCCGCATTCACCATCGAACTGGTCCCGGTACCCCACCGGTGATGGCCATAATGATGGATCACACCCGACTCAAAACACAGGGCATACTGTTCCCCAATCCATTCAAATGGTGCGTCGTCAATTGGATCCCGCAACACGTAGGTGCGGTTGGAATGCACCCCGACCGGGTAACCGACGGCCTTGAAAGTGTCCCCGTCAAGCGGCTCGAATTCGAATGCCACCACCACGCCGTTCGGTCGGAGCAACGATACCCGCTTAAACCGGTTGGTGGGATCCCGGCTGATCACCGTCTCCAATATCCTGGTATTCAGGCTATAGGCCTGGTAAGGTCCATCATCGTCGCCTGCCAGTTCGGCCAGGCCGACTGCGGTCCATGCATGGTACCGGTGTTCCGGTATGGCCAGATACTGAAAGGGCAGATAATCGAACGCCCCCTGCCAGAGGCAGGCGTGTATCCCGGGCCCCGCAAGCCATGCGGGAGGCGTCACGATCGGAACCGTCACGATGACTCCCGGCCGATCGGGATCGAAACCCATCCTTCCGCTCCGCGCTTTCAATGCG
>Ga0156641_1173_pt1 | contig 14020 bp, 9 predicted proteins | sample RifOxyC3_FD_110715 | JGI IMG/M metagenome (GOLD analysis project Ga0156641, IMG submission 110715) | Lentisphaerae bacterium RIFOXYC12_FULL_60_16 | reverse complement strand
CTGTGGGTTGTGGGAGTCCTCCCTGTCGAGGCTGGTGACGCTCTGCAAGGTCTACCGGAACTCCCGCAGAAGCGCGTCTCGATGACCATCCTCAGTGACATGCCCGCCACCAATCTCCTCCAGTTCGTGGCGCACCGAAACGGCATTCGTCTTGATCTCGCGGACGGGATCAAGACGAATACGGTCAGTTTCAAATTCAGGTTCGACAATGCCGACACCCGGCATGTCATCAGTTGGGCACTGCACTTTCTGAACGCCGCTGCCATCTTGACCAATGGCACGCTCCACGTTGTCCCGCGGTCTGGTCAGGAACCGACTCCCGTCGTACGCGATGATTCCTCGCAGGCACAGTCAGTGCCCCTGCTCGACTTGCTGGGTCGTCCTTTTGATCAAGATCGCGCCGTCACATTCCCGGCGCATCAGGTCTTAGAATGGGTTTTGCATCGTGCGGGCATTCACAACGACGTCTTTGCACCCGAGTGCTCGCGAGCGATGCAGGATGTCACAGTTTCAGCCGGTTCCCGGCAGTTCAGTGATGTCCTGACCGATGTCTGCGATCAGTCCGGACTCAAATGGTCGGTGCGATGGGAAGCCGTGTTTATCGAACGGAAAGACAGGACCGGGGATGCCCAACCAGAGAATTGACACGTATTTCCCAAATTGGCCGGTCGTTGGAACGTGTTTACGAGGGTGATCAAAAGATGGAGCGGGAGACCGGGATCGAACCGGCGACGTTCAGCTTGGGAAGCTGACATTCTACCACTGAATTACTCCCGCATCCGTTACGCCAGACTATAACGGAGCTGCACATCCTTTGTCCAGCAGGTAGTGGGAGGATTCCGGTGAAGGGTGGATGGGCGCATCTGCGGCGGCGCGTTCACCCCAGATCCAGACCGGCCCGGGTCGGGCCGGCTCCAACGAAAATGCACAAACTCGATGCGCCCCATCTGCGGGTATGGGTGCGTCGATTATTCCGGGGAGGATTTTGAGGGGACGGGTGTCAGCAGATTGAAACTGCTGTCCCGAAGGCCGATCAGCACGGCCTGTCCGGCGGCGTCGACCTTGAGTTCGCCGTAACGGGCGGCTGCGTAGGTGTTGGCCTGGCCTTCCTGAAACATGAAGGAATCGGGCCCCAGCCGCACCCCGTCCCGCAGACGGTAAATCAGGCGGAGCTCGCCGGGGGCCAGTGGTTCCCCAACATCAAGCCGTACAAATTCCGCCACCCGGTTGCTGTCCGTCGAAAGAACCAGCAGGCCCTTGTCCCGGAGTTGGTCGCCGCTCACCTGTTCGGCGATACGGTAGCGCAGCTGCATGTAGTCACCCTGTATCAGCGAGCGCGGGTCACGCGGGGCCAGGTCCAGCAGGATGGAGCGGCCGGTTGAAATCGTCTGTTCCTTGCGCAGGACCGAATGGTTGAAGACCCCGAGCACCAACGCCAGCATGAACAGGATGATTCCGGTTCTCATGATGCCCCCTCGGCAGGCTGGAGCTGTCGAAGGCCCCATCGCAGGGCCAGCAGCAGGATTCCGCTGGCGGTCACCACCGCGGATTTGTAGGCCAGATCAACGTGCAGGGTGTAATAGTAAAAGACCAGGAACACGGGGAGGAATACGAAGGCGATAGCGGAGACGAGGCGGTCCTGGTCGGCAAACCCGATGCCCAGCAGGCCGATGGCGACGAGGATTCCCGGCGTGGTGAAGAGGCCCAGCAGGATAACGGCCAGGACGACCGCCAAAAGCCACGGACGCCGAAGCGATCCCCATCCGCCTGCGATCCGGACAAACAAGGTTACCAATCCCGCCGCGACAATCAGACTCGATGGCCAGATTGCTCCCCGGAACGAGGAATGCCACCAGGAGTCCATCTGGGTGACATCCATGAACACAAGCGTGGCAGGAAGCATGCAGACGGCCGCCACAAACAGTGGATTCAAGGATGGATGTCGGGAACGCTCCTGCATCAGGATGCCGATCGTCAGGGTCTCGATGGCGATCAATGCATGAATCAAGGGGAAGGCATCCAGTTCGACAATCACCCACAGGGTGACCATGATGCCCAGCGCCAGGGCGCCTATGAAACGGTAAATACCGCTGTTGAAAAAGGGATAGACGGCTCCCATCACGACGGCATGTGCCAGGATGGCCGAGACCCACTCGTAACGGTTGGAGAGGCCTTCAACCAGTCCGCCCACCGCCGCGAGATGGCCGGCCAGGGCAAAGGCAAGCGCCAGTTGTCCGGGAAAAGTGGACTGTGTCTTGCGCCGCAGCAGGATGGCCAGGACCAGGAGCACGATGCCACTCACCAGCCATCCAATCCCGCTGTTCATGCTATCTGCAATCATACCGATGAAGGGAAGGAGGAATAGGGCGGCAAACCAGCCGCCGATGCCGGCAAGGATCTTGATGCCGATGGGATCGGATTCCGCGGGTTGGCGGTTCTGTTCCACGATCCGGTCACGGACATCGGGATCCAGGACGCCTTCCGACACCAGGTTGGCGAGCAATTTCGATTGTTTCACGGGGCACGCTCCGGTTGTTCGGCGTGCATGGCGCGGGACGCCCGGCGGAGGTAGAACGTGGCCAGGCTGACCACGCCAAGGATGATCACGGCCATCAGGAGAAAGATGAAGGCTTCCATGTTGTGCACTTGGTCGAAAGCGATTCTGCCTAGCAATACGATCAGCATCAGGCAGGCGTTGGTGACCACCAGGCTCAAGGCGGCCATATCGGGCAGTAATTTCCGGTAGACGAATCCGGCCCCGGCCGATCCAATCAACCAGAGGATGGCGGCTGCCAGGCGAGTCGCTGAGGAATCGTCGATATCCAGAATGATGGCGAACGTGGGGATAAACAGGGCGCTTAGCAGGGTCATCAGCAACAGTGCCCGGTGCCAGCGTGCCTTTAACCAGGCAAATCCCATGACGGAGCCGATTTCCCGCGCAATCAGGCCGAGCAGGTTGATGGATGCGATCCCGATGCAGAGCGTTTCGAACGGGGTGTGGTGAAGGGGTTCCGCCACCTGGACCCAATAGAGGACCGTGCCGGTCTGAAGAAGAATCAACCAGAGGAACCAACAGGCGGCAAATTGCGATACGGCAACCCATCCGGTGATCAGCAGGGCCCATGCGAAGAACAGTTCGTAGGCATCCGCACCGGTCTGGTAGGTCTGCCCGAACACCGCCAGCAGGACACCGGTCAGCATGCAGGCTGCCATGAGCATGATATTACCGGACAGTGCGTGGTCACGAAACCGCAGGGACACGAGGATACAAGCCACGATGGCGGCCTGGATGACCCCGAATTTCAGAAAGCGGCCCATCGCCTGCCAGTTATAGGCGAAGAAAAAGACAACGCCAGCCAGCACCAGGGTGGCGCCAAGCATGAGGAGCAGATTCTGAGCCCAGGCATGCCATGCCGATGCCGGACGAATGTGGCGCCGGGCGGAATCCTGGGCGGTTTCGGAGAGAAGCCCCTCCCGTGCCAGTGCTTCAATCCACGGAATCCGGGCGGTTGGATCGTGCGATTCCATATACGTCAGGACTATAAGCACCGGCCCGAACAAGACAAGTATTGAAACTCAGGTTCCGCCGTGCGGCGTACCGGCCAGGCAATCGGCTGCCGCGGCAATAAACGCTTCCACGTGCTGTTTTGAATGTGCGGTTGAGATGAACGCCGTTTCGAACTGCGACGGGGGAAGGTAGATTCCCTGTTTCAACATGGCGTGGAAAAAGGCGGCGTGGGCCCTGGTGTCGCAGGTTTTTGCATCGGCCAGGTTCCGGACCGGGCCCTGCCTGAAGAAAAGGGTGAACATGCCGCCCAGCCGGTTGATCCCGAGCGCAACGCCCCGCTTGTCGATGATCGAGCGGATGCCGGCTTCCAGACAACGACCCCGTGCATCCAGTTCAGGATATGGATTATCCCGTTGCAGGATTTCGAGCGTGGTTCGTCCGGCGGCAACCGCCACCGGATTGCCGGAGAGGGTTCCCGCCTGGTAGACCTTGCCGGAGGGCGCGAGTGCGTCCATAACGTCAGCCCGGCCTCCCACGGCGCCGATCGGCATGCCTCCCCCGATGATCTTGCCCAGGGTTGTCAGGTCCGGACGGATTCCGCACAACGCGCCATAGGTGGTCGGTGCAAGACGGAATCCGGAAATCACCTCGTCGAAAATCAACAGGGCCCCGCAACGGTCAGCGGCGCTCCGCAGGCCGGCAAGGAATCCGGGCTCCGGCAACACCAGTCCCATATTGCCGGCAACGGGTTCCACGATGATGCCGGCCAGTTCGGAGCCGTGTGCATCGACAATGGCATTGACGGCGTTCAGGTCGTTGTAGGGCGCCACGAAGACATCGTCGGCAATGCCGGACGGGACCCCCGCGGAAGCGTTGATCCCACCGGTCAGCAGTCCGCTTCCGGCCGCCACCAGCATGGCGTCGGTGTGGCCGTGATAGCATCCGTCGAATTTCAGCAGCCGGCGGCGCCCGGTAACGCCCCGTACGAGGCGAAGGGCGGTCATCACCGCTTCTGTCCCGGAACTGACCAGGCGTATCTTTTCGATGGACGGGACCAGCCGGCAGATCAATTCCGCAAACTCAACCTCGGCGGCGGTATGGATCCCGAAGGTCATGCCGCCGGCCGCCGCTGTGCGGACCGCGTCCACCACTTCGGGATGTGCATGCCCGAGGATCAGGGGGCCCCATGAACCGCAATAATCGACCAGTTCCGTTTGCTCCACCGTCCGGATCATGCAGCCATGTCCTGATTTGACCACCAGGGGGACGCCTCCCACCGAGTTGAAGGAACGCACGGGGCTGTTGACCCCGCCGGGGATTACCCGGCAACCGCGTGAAAACCAGGACGTGGAATCGGTCATGAAAAGATCTCCCGGTAACGGTTGGCCCAGTAGCTGATCAGGATGTCGGCTCCCGCCCGACGGATGGCGCACAGCGATTCACGCGCCATGGCCGCCAGGTCGCCCCAACCGCGGTCAGCGGTTGCCAGCAACATGGCATATTCTCCGCTGACATTGTACGCCGCGATCGGCAGGTCGGTGGACGCCCGCAAGCGATTCAGGATGTCGAGATAGAAAAGCGCCGGCTTTACCATCAGCATATCGGCGCCTTCGGCCTCATCCAGCCGGGACTCCCGCAAGGCGAGGAGGGGGTTCTGATAGGAAGCCTGGTAGCCGCGTCGGTCGCCGGATTGGGGAGCGGAGCGTTCCGCGTCGCGGAACGGTCCATACATGGACGATGCGAACTTTGTTGAATAGCTCATGATGGCTGTCGTTGCCGCTCCGGCTTCATCCAGGGCGGTGCGGATGGCCTGGACCTGTCCGTCCATCATCGCGCTGGGCGCGACGATGTCCGCTCCCGCGGTGGCGTGCGATACCGCTACGCGGGCCAGATGGGCGAGGGAGGCATCGTTATCGACCGACCCGTCCGGCGCCAGCGGACCGCAATGGCCGTGCGAGGTATAGGCGCACAAGCAGACATCGGTTGCCACGACCATGTCGGGAAAGCGGCGTTTTACGTCGGCCACCGCACGTTGTACGGCGCCGGCGGGATCCCAGGCCCCGGATCCGTCCGGATCCTTGGCGGCATCTTCGGTTAATCCGAACAGCAGGATGCTGTTGATGCCCTGTTCCAGGACCGGTTCCAGCATGCCGCACAGCCGGTCGGCGCTGACGCGGGATTGACCGGGCATGGCATCGATCGGTTCGCACTGGTTTTGTCCGGGGGTCACAAAGACCGGCCACATGAAGCATGCCGGTCCGGGAACCGGTTCGTCGAGCAACTGCCGCATGCCGGCTGATCCGCGTAACCGGCGTAATCGTACGTTGGGATATCCGCTCATGTTTCAAACTCCTTTGCCACCGTGTACCGCGCCAGGGAGGTTATGGCCCCGGCGACAGTCGCCGGTTCGCCTCGGACATCGACCTTCACCCCGGCATTTTCCAGCGCCCGGGCGGTGGGGCCGCCGATGGCGAGAACAACGGTTCCTTTCAGGGATTTCTCAAACCCCTGTGCCACGAAATATTCCACAGCCGAAGCGCTTGCGAAAAATACAATATCACAAGCCGGACAGGCATCGTATGGAACCGGCTCATTTTCGTACAGCACACAATCCGTAACTGCAACGCCAAACGTCGCAAGATCTTCCGCCATGCCGGGACCGGCCTTGCTGGAACGAAGGCGGAGGACCCGTTGTCGCGGCAACAGGACTCCTCGTGCCGCCTGGAGCAGACCCTGACTGCTGAAATCTGTTTCCGGCACCAGGTCGGGTGTCATCCGTGCCGACTGAAGCACGGCGGCGGTTCCCGGTCCGCAGGCCATCAGCCGCGGAACCCGCCGGAGATCGGCGCCTGCTGCATCGATCGCCTTCAGGAAGCACCGTGCGGCGGAAGGCGATGTCAGGACCACCCAGTCGAACCGGGACAGGTCCCGCAGTGTATCCACGGCATCGCTGCGCGGAACCATGTGCAGCAGGGGCATTCGCAGGGGGATGCCGCCGGCGTCTGTCACCGCCATTGCCGCCCGGTCCAGCAATTCCTCGCTGCAGGTCAGCAGGACGCGTGCGCCGCGTAATGCTCCGGCCCGTCGCCTTTCGCCGTACCGGCAGACGTCACCGACGATCAGCAGGCCGGCCGCCTCCGCGGACGCGGTTCCGACTGCTTCCGCGAGTCCGGCCAGCGTTGTCCGGATGACACGTTCCGACTCGCTTCCGGCATCCAGAACCACGGCGGCGGGAGTATCGGGTGAGCTGCCTTCATCCTGGAGAGTCCGGGAAATCTCGCCGGCCATGCGAAGGGCCATGAAGAAGACGATGGGGAGCGCCGCGCGTGCGGCGGCATCAAACGGTTCAACGCCGCCTCCGGCGCCACGCGGAGTCAGGGCGCAGAATCCACGGGATACCCCACGCCGCGTCAGCAGGAGTCCCGTCCCCGTGGTGGCGGCGGTCAGGCTGCTGACGCCGGGGAGGACCGCATAGGGGAGTTCATGCTGGTCCAGGGATTCGAGTTCCTCGGCCAGCCGGCCGAACAATCCGGCATCACCGCCTTTCAACCGCACGACCCGACGCCCGCGCCGAACCTGATCGAGCATGATCCGGGTAATGGTTTCCTGCGGAACCCGGTGATCCCCGCAACGTTTGCCCACATCGATACGTTGTGCCGATTCCGGCAGGAATGTCAGCAGGTGCGGATCCATCAAGGTGTCGTAGAGGCAGGTGTCCGCCCATTCCAGCGCCTGGCGTCCGGCCAGGGTACAATGCATGACGGTGCCGACGCCTGCGCTTACAAAGCGTACCGCGTATGTGAAGAGGGATCGTAACCGGTTCAATCGGGCGTCTCCCTTGCGATAGGTGACGGCCAGGTAACCCTGCCCCTCGGGTGGGGGCAGTTCCGTAACGGGAATCCATTCCGTCACCCGGTTTGCCAGACCCAGGCGTTCCAGTGCGGCTGCCGCCATGATCAGGATGTCGTACCGGCCCTCATCGAGTTGCCGCAACCGGTCCTCGATGGTGCCGCGAATGGACTGCAGGCGTGCGCCGGGAAAACGCCGTTGCACATAGGCGGAACGCCGGTCACTGCTGATTCCCGCAACCGGTTGCGCGGGCAGCGAAGTGACGGCCATCCCGGTGCGAAGAACCAGGACATCCCGCGAGTCGGCATGTCCGGGAAGCCAGAACCAGTCCAGGCCGTCGGGCATGGGGTCCGGCAGATCCTTTGCGCTGTGTACGGCGCAGTCCAAGGTGTTGCCGAGTATGGCCTGGTCGAGATCCCGCGTGAAGAAGTCGGGCGGAGAGTCCCGGAGATCCGTGTTCCGGTCCCGGTCCCCCGGTGATGAAACCGGCACCATTTCAAACGCAATGCCCGGAGCCGATGCCTGCAGGCATTCCATGGCATGCCGGGTCTGGATGATTGCCAGGTTACTGGATCTTGTTCCGACCTTGAAAACGTGCGATGAGTGATGCATAGCCTTCCCTGTGCTGGTGGACAATATCCCGGCTTTTTGCCATGGCCTGGTCCAGGTGTCCCGGCCGGTTCGCGGCCCACGACTTCAACTGGTCCAAATTCACCACGGTGGTTCCGGCCAGATGTGGGACCAGGGATGGGTCCACGTTGCGCGGCATGCCAAGGTCCATGATGAAGCGGGGGTGTGCCCGGTCAAGCCAGTCGATGTGTGCTTCGCCAAGGACCGGTTCAGCAGTGTCAAGTGCGCAGAAAATGATATCGTGGGTTCCGGTGGTGCGGGGCATGTCGGCCAGCGGGATGACGGACACGTGTTTTTCCCAGCCGGGATCCAGCGTTGGCCGGTTCATGTGATAACACCAGGTACACCGGCCATGACGGCGGACCGTATTTTCAACCAGGTTATGTCCCAGCATTCCGGTTCCCAGTACGAGTGTGGAAAGATCCTTCCAGTCGGGGCCTTCCTGTTCCGTGATAAAGTCAACGGCCAGGTCTTCGATCTCCGTCGGCGGCAGTAACGCGGCCACCTCGTTCTTGATATGCTTGGAAATATGCAGGGCGTCGGCCACCCAGGCATGCATCATACCGTTGGTCCAGCCGTTGGCGGCTGCCTGGTCCATTGCCGCCTTGACCTGTGCGGCCACGTGGTATTCCCCCGGCGATTGAGACCGCATGCCGGCCGTTACCAGGGCCAGGTGTTCATAAGCGTCAACACCGGTCAGCCGGTACCATTCCCCGTCCGCCAGTTGGTCAAAGCCGAGGATCTGCTCCAGGAGGCCGCAGGCGGATGCGGATGCGGAGGCGACGGCCACCAGTTCAACGCGGTTGCAGGTGGTCAGCAGCATGAATTCATGGACGCCCCATACATGCATCAGCCTGTTGCCGGCGTGTTCCAGCCGGGTGCCGGTCAATTGGAGGTTTTCCCGCCGTTCCAATGGGAGGGTGTCATGGCTGGTTCCGAGGATCAGCAAGTCCGCGGTCTCGATCGACCGGATATGGCGGCTCAGCGTGTCCTTCACCATGCGGGCGCGGCGGCAGGATTGCCCTCCCGTGGAGACCGCGACCGTCAGGCCATCCTGTTGCAGGACGGCGGGTGTGGTGAAATCCCCTTCGGTCCAGTTCCCGTCCACGCAGCAACAGAACGCACCGGCGGCCCGGGCGGCCTCGAGTACCTGGCGGTTCACCTGCCGGTCGTTGGTGGCGGCAAAAACGATCCGTTTGCCTTGGACATCCGCCGGTGTAAAACAACTCGGGGCATGGGTGATCCGGCCGGCGGCTGCCAGTGCCGCCAGGTCCGGGCAAAGAGCCGGGCTGACCACATGAACAGCGCCACCGGAGGCGATCAATCCCGTCACCTTGCGGTGTGCCACGGATCCGCCTCCGACGACGAGGCATGGCCATTGCTCGATCAGGAGGTTTACCGGCAGGTTTGGCCGGCTGGTGGAGCGATCCGGTTGGATGGTCTCAGGCATCGGTCGGGCTCCCGGTCTCGCCAAAATACTGCATGCTGGTTTTCTTGAATTCACGCAGGGACCCCAGCATGCGGCCCTGTGAAAGGCCCGCGGATTCGCTGATGCGTTCAAACAAGCGCCGGGTGGATGTCCAGTCGGATGTATGTATCATCGCATACAGGTTATACGGCCAGTGTGCGTCTGTCACTCGCGCATAGCAGTGTGTCACGGCCGGCCAGGACGCGAGGCGCCGGCCCGCCTCGACCACCGCCGGCTCGTCCACATGCCAGAGGCACATCGCGTTGGCGATAAACCCGATCCGCCGGTGACGGACCACCAACGCCATTCGCCGTAATGTTCCGGACCGTTGCCAGGCCTGCAACCGGGCCAGCAGGGCGGGTTCGGACAGCCCGAGATCGCCGGCAACCTGCGCAAAGAATTGGGATTGTACCGGGAGATTTCCCTGCAAGGAACGAACCACGGTACGATCCGATTCCGTCAGCGGCTCGACACGGTCGAGCGGGGGATCGGTATCGGTCAGTGTTCCCGGCAGGTCTTCGGCAGCGTCCCGCTGGCCGGCATCGAAAATCACATCGATCTTGAAGCGACGGATGGCTGGAAAACGACGAATGACCAGCGGGGCCACGGCTTGTTGCAGGGCGGCCATCTCGATGTCGAACCGGTTGTGCAGGACTGCCAGCGTGAACCACAGGTTCGGGGCCGGTCCGGCGTCCGGTAATGCCGGGAACGGCGGCTGGCCGGGCGGATCACCGCGCAGGTAGGCGTGCGTCACGCCGGGATGTGCCGCCACGAGGGCGCCGATGCGGTCGAGGGCTTCCGGTTGCACCTCCAGGGCGCACAATTCACTGCGGTACCCGAGACGGCGCGCGTCGAAGATTGCGCCGAACCGGCGAGCGGAACCATCTTCCAGCATGCGGTTGGCGGTCGACAGGATATCCGCTTCGTGGAGGCCCAGCTTGCGGGCCATCGAATCAAATGGTCGTGGTTCCAGCGGAATGCCCTGCTGGAGGGCTACGACCACGGAGCGTAAAGATGCCGGGGGACGGGTGGGGTGGGGGCCAACGCAAAACGGTTCTTCTCCCATGGCATCCCCGGACATCGCATTGGCGCGTGCGCGGCATCCGCCGCACACCTGGAGGAATTCGCAGTATCCGCATTTGCCGCCAACCCCTTCGAGGGAGCCCAGCCGGCGCAAATCGTCGGACGCCTCCAACAATGACTTCATGTCGAAATCGAAGGTGCGGACATCCCCACACGGCAAATCGAGGAACCCGCACGGTTGCACGATGCCGGTATGGGAGACAAACAGGAATCCGCGGCCGGCCATGCAGCCGCCGGTTGGGGCCCCATGGGCTTGACGTGCGCCCCGTTGAGCCCGGACCCTTGCCATTTGAGGCGCGCAGGTGGTTTTCAGTTTCACCGCATGCTGCCCGTCCTGATCGGCGATCCACTGGAGGGTCTGTTCGACCTGTCCGGCGTCGAGTTGCAGGTCCTTCAACTGTTTGCCTCGACCTGTGGGGACCAGGAAGAAACAGTCGAGGGTTGCCGCGCCTTCGCGTTCGGCCAGGTCCAGCATGGCCGGCAGTTGCGCGATATTCAGCCGGCTCACCGTGGTGTTGATCTGGATTGCCAGACCCGCATGCCGTGCGCATCGCAAACCCCTCAGCGCGGTGTCGAAAGCCCCGTTGACGCCCCGGAACGCGTCATGATCGGCCGCGTTGGAGGCATCGATGCTGATGCTGATCGCGGATATGCCGGATTCCTTCAAGCGGGCGGCCGTGGTGTCCGTCAGCAGGGCGCCGCAGGGTGCCATGACCACCCGCATTCCCCGGGATGCGGCGGCACGGGCCAGGTCGTAGATGTCGGGGCGCATCATCGGTTCACCGCCGGTCAGGATCAGCAGACGGACCGGCAGTGCAGCCAGGGAATCGATCAGGCGCAGCCCTTCTGCCGTGGTCAGTTCGTGTTCCGCCCGGACCGTTCCGGCTGCAGCCCGACAATGGCGGCAGGCGAGCGGGCATTGCCGGGTGGTTTCCCATGCTACAAGGTGTGGAATCATGATGCGGGGACCTCCCCGGATGGGGCGATCTCTTCATCCGTCAGGTAACAGGCCGGGTCACAGGCCCAGATGTCTCCGGTCACCGCTTCCGCGCGCACCCTAAAATTGCCATTGCAGACATCCAGCCAGCGGCAGGTTTTACATCGCCCCTTAAGGTGATCCTTGCGATGGCGCAATTCCGTCAACCGACCGGGATGTTCATCTGTCCAGATCCGGCTGAACGGGGTCGTCCGCACATTGCCCAGGTCGAGATGCCGCCAGAACTGGTCGGGATGTACGGTTCCATCCCAGCTGACGCAACCGATGCCCTGTCCGGAACTGTTGCCGCCGTTCATCCGGAGCAATTCCAGCACCGGTTCGGCGCGGCGGTTGTGTTCGCGGAGCATGCGCAGGTAGAGGTAGGGACCGTCGCAGTGGTTATCCACGGTAAGGACTTCGACCGGGTTGCCGGCATCATGAAGCTGGCGGGTCCGGTTGATGATCAGATCCACAGCGGCGCGGGTCTGGTCCCGGGACAGGTCCTCCTCGACCAGGCGGCTGCCCCGGCCGGCATAGACCAGGTGATAGAAGCAAACACGAGGAATCCCTTCGGCTGCAATCAGGTCGAAGATGGCGCCGAGGTCCGGTGCCGTGTGCCGGCTGATGGTGAAACGCAGTCCGACTTTAAGTCCGGCTGTCCGGCAGGCCCGGATACCATCGATTGCACGGTCAAAGGCTCCGGGCATGCCCCGAAAGCGGTTGTGCGTCTCACCCAGGCCGTCGAGGCTGACGCCGACGTAGGCCAGTCCGGCATCGTTCAACCGGGCGGCCAACTCGGGCGTGATCAGGGTACCGTTGGTTGACAGCACGGCACGGACGCCGCATCGGCGGGTATGTTCGATCAGTTTAAGCAGATCCGGGCGCAGGAGCGGTTCGCCGCCGGAGAAGAGGATGACGGGCACGCCGAACCCGGCGAGATCGTCGATCAGTGCAAGGCCCTCGGCATGGTTCAATTCGCCGGTATAGATTGTATCGCGGGATTGGGAATAGCAGTGGATGCAGCGCAGATTGCACCGGCGCCCCACGTTCCAGACCACGATGGGTTTCTTGTCCTTGGAAAACTGGAGCAGATGGGAAGGCAGGCGGGCCGATTCCCGGCCGTAACGCAGGGTGTCCGACGGTTCGACCGTGCCGCAATACAGTTTTGATATGCCGATCATGGACTGTCCAACTCGTCGCCGCGGCGGCGACAAGCGTTGTCCTCTGGCCATCGCCATCGGCGTGACCGTACATGTATTCCGTCTCCGAACGCTCCGCTGAAGGTCCGCGGATCATCCGGCCGTTTACGTTGAATGGAATCAGTCGTCGGCCGACCAGCGGATTACGCCCATGTGGTACCGGTGATGGGACGGGACTGCGCTGCAATAGTAGGCGGTGACGATGACGCCGTCGTCCAGTTGGACGCTGGCGGGATATCCGCCATCGGTGGCAATCTCGAAGTCGACGACCACCCGCGGGGGTTGCCAGGTCTGTCCCTGGTCGGTGCTGATCCGTGCCCCGACGCCATACAGCCCCTTATTGCGGAGTCCGTAGCTGAGGAGGATGCGGCCGTCCTTGAGCATGAGGAGGTGGGCGGGGTGCTGGAAGCCGAGGGTGACCGGGCCTGCAGGCTTCCAGGTGGCGCCCCGATCGCTGGAGTGGAACAGCTCGAGGTGCTGGTCGCCGAGGGTGCGCGCCGCAACGAGGAGGGACCCGTCCTTCAGGACCAGCGGCGTGGTTTCGTTGATGTTGCCTTCCTGGATGGTTCCCCGGTGCGACCAGGTCAGGCCGTTGTCGGCGCTGACATACCAGTAGACATTGTGCTCGTCCGGCGGTGCCCAGCTATAGATGCAGGCGCCGAGGGTTCCATCGGAGAGTGTTACAATGTCGCCGAAAGGGATGATCGAGTGCGCTTTACCGGCCGGGGCCAGGATATTGCCGGCATGTGCCCAGGTTTTACCGTCATCGTCGGACCGGCAGGACCACAGGGGAATCACCACGCCTTCGTGGGGGCTGGAAGCCTGGCCCACCGGGTTGCGATTGCTCCATCCGGAAGCGAGCACCAGCAGGCGTCCGTTGTGTCCGAGGCCGGCGGCGACATTCATCCGGTTGGTGGTGGGTTCATGGGGTGCGGGCACTCCGCGCAATTTCCAGATGCGGCCCTGGTCGGTACTGGCCCAGCACTCGACGTCGCCTTCCCAGCCGCCATGGGTGGGTTGGTTGAAAATGGAGGCGATGATGGTTCCGTCGGGCATGCGGGTGAGGTTTGGCCAGGCGCAGACGTTGTCAACCGCCACGTATCGTTCGGGTTTCATCCGGGGGTGCCTTTCGTTGAGGGTCCGCAGTTGTGTGACAGGGGGAACGTAGTCAGGGTGGAAGAGGATTTCAACTTCCGATTTGCCGGGTTTGGTCTGGGTGGCGGTTGGCAGGGGGTGTGATGAACCGACGGGCTTCCATTTCGGGGCAACGGTTTCGCGTGATATGGCCCCATCCGCTGCGTTGGATC
>Ga0156641_1011_pt1 | contig 14138 bp, 14 predicted proteins | sample RifOxyC3_FD_110715 | JGI IMG/M metagenome (GOLD analysis project Ga0156641, IMG submission 110715) | Lentisphaerae bacterium RIFOXYC12_FULL_60_16 | reverse complement strand
AGTTCGTTCAGGATGCCTTCCGCCCGTTCGACGGTTGACTTGTCGGCTACCCCCATGGCGTATTCGCAGGCATAGCGAAAATAGCGACGGATGCATTCCTGCCGGGCGGCCTCGCAGACGGCGGCATCATCCACGATGCCGAATCCGGCCCGGTTGACGCCCATGTCGGTGGGGGACTGGTATACCGTGCCGTCGCCCATGATACGGGCCAGAATCTTCTTGAGTACCGGGAACACTTCCACGTCGCGGTTGTAATTGACCGTGGTCTTGCCGTGGGCTTCCAGGTGAAAGGGGTCGATCTGGTTGAAGTCGCCGATGTCGGCCGTGGCCGCTTCGTAGGCGACATTGACCGGATGTTTGAGCGGAATGTTCCAGATGGGGAAGGTCTCGAACTTGGCGTATCCGGCGGAGACTCCGCGCTTATGCTCGTGGTAAATCTGTGTCAGGCAGGTGGCCAGCTTGCCGCTGCCCGGTCCGGGGCCGGTCACCACCACCAGGGGGTGACGGGTCGGGATGAAGGTGTTGGCTCCGTACCCCTCGTCGCTGACAATGGTGTCCACGTCAAACGGATATCCCCGGATGGATTTGTGCGTAAAGACGGGGACCCCCCGCCGTTCCAGCCGGTTCTTGAACTGGCGGACGGACGGCTGTTCGTCGTACCGGGTTATGACCACTGCGGTGACCTCCAGCCCCCATTCCCGCAGATCGTCCATCAGCTTCAGGGCATCGGAATCGTAGGTGATGCCGAAATCGGCGCGGATTTTCTTGCGTTCGATGTCGCCCGCGAAGATGCACAGGACGATGTCCGCCTGGTCCCTGAGTTGCTGAAGCAGGCGTACCTTGACGTTGGGGTCGAAACCCGGGAGCACCCGTGCGGCATGCATGTCAAACAGCAGCTTACCGCCAAACTCCAGGTACAGCTTGTTGCCGAACCGGTTGACACGTTCGCGGATCGCGGCGGTTTGTTCGTTCAGGTATCGGTCGTTATCGAACCCTTTCGTTATCATTCGGCGAATCCTCCGGGGGGTATTGAAAATCCATGGCTTTTGCCGCGCGAACCTCGTCCGGTCGGGAGATCGGGGTGGTGACGGGTGCCCGGCGCAGCTGGTCCGGGTCCTTTTCCGCCAGGGCCGCCAGTTCCCGCATGGCATCGATGAAACGGTCCAAAGTTTCGCGGCTTTCGGTTTCAGTCGGTTCGATCATCATGGCTTCCGGAACCACCAGCGGGAAATAGACGGTGGGCGGATGGAACCCGCGGTCGATCAGCGCCTTGGCGATGTCGAGGGCATGGACGTCATACGCGTTCTGCCGGCGGGCTGACAGCACGAACTCGTGCATGCAGGATTTCTGTACGGGCAGGTCATACACATCCTTGAGGCGGTGCATGACATAATTGGCGTTGAGCACGGCGTTTTCGCTCACCTCCACCAGGCCGCGCGCGCCGAGCAGGAGGGTGTAGGCGTAGGCGCGCAGGTAGATCATGAAATTGCCGTAGAAGGGCGCCACGTAGCCGATTGACTTCGGATAGTCATAGTCGAGGGTATAGGTGCTGTCGGACCGTTTGACCACCCGCGAGATCGGCAGGTAGTCGGCCAGGTGGCGACGGACTCCCACGGGCCCCGCCCCCGGTCCGCCCCCGCCGTGCGGTGTGGCGAACGTCTTGTGCAGGTTGACATGCATCACGTCGATGCCGGCGTCGCCCGGACGGAACTTGCCCAGGACGGCGTTGAGGTTGGCCCCGTCGTAATAGACCAGCGCTCCGTGCCGGTGGGCGATTTCCACCACGCGGTCGACCTGGTCGTTGAAAATGCCGAGCGTGTTGGGATTGGTCAGCATAATGGCGGCGGTGTCGTCGGTGACGGCCGATTCCAGGGCGGCCAGGTCGAGGATGCCGGTGGCCGGGTTGGTGGGAACGGACCGGGTGCGGTATCCCGCAATCGCGGCGCTGGAGGGGTTGGTGCCGTGTGCTTCGTCGGGAATGATGACCTCGGTTTTCCGGTTGCCGTGGTCACGGTGATAGGCTGCGATGATCATCATTCCCGTCAATTCGCCGTGGGCGCCGGCCATGGGGTGCAGGGTGAAGGCATCCATGCCCATGATCTCGCACAGCAGGCGTTCAAATTCGTACACCACCATCAGGGCGCCCTGCACGAGCCGGCCGCCATGCCGGAGCTGGGGAAGGAACGGGTGCAGGTCGGCAAATCCGGGACGGGCGGCAATCCGCTCCAGGATCTTGGGGTTGTATTTCATCGTGCAGGAGCCCAGCGGATAGAAACCGGTATCGAGCCCGAAGTTCCGCCGGGACAGCCAGGTGAAATGCCGGACCACGTCCAGCTCCGACAATTCCGGCAGGGCGGGTTCCTGCGCACGCCGGTATGATTCCGGAAGTCCGGCGGTTTCCGGCACATCGCCGGCGGGCAGGCTGACGCCGGTGCGGCCGGGTTGTGATTGCTTGAAGATCAGCATAGCACGGCCTCCAGGTGTTCGGCATACATGCCGATTTCGTGCTTGGTCCGCTTCTCGGTGACGGCGACCAGCAGGTAGTCGTCCATACCGGGGTAGAATCGTCCAAGCGGCAGGCCGGGTGCAATGCCCCGTTCCACCAGCTGTCCGGCCACGTCACCGGCATCGGTCGGCAGGCGGATCGTGAATTCGTTGAAGGTGAGACTGGTCTCCATCACGGACACTCCGGGAATGGACTGGAACCGCTGGCGGGCATAGGTGGCCTTGGCGTGGCACAGGCTGGCGACGCGGCGCAGGCCCTGGCGGCCGACCAGACTCAGGTACAGGTGGGCGCGAAGGGCGCACAACGCCTCGTTGGAACAGATGTTCGACGTGGCCTTTTCCCGCCGGATGTGCTGTTCCCGTGCCTGTAGGGTCAAAACGAAGGCTTCACGGCCTTCCCGGTCGACCGTACGGCCGACCAGCCGGCCCGGCATACGGCGCACCAGCTCCCGGCGGGTGGCGATGAACCCCAGGTAGGGGCCTCCGAATCCCAGCGGGATGCCCAGCGACTGGCCTTCCCCCGTGGCAATATCCACCCCGGTCTCGCCCGGCGTGTTCAGCAGGGCCAGGGCCACGGGATATACGGATTGAATCACCAGGATTCCCCGTTGGTGGCAATGTTCGACAATATCACGGTGGTTGTCGATCACACCGAAAAAATTCGGATTCTGGAGAATGACGGCGGCCGTCTGATCGTCGAGGGTTTCGAACAGGCGGGCCCGGTCGCTCTGGCCGTGGGTGACGGGTACCTCCGCGAAGGCGATGGACAGGTTGGCCGTGTAGGAATAGAGCATTTTACGGTAGACGGGGTTGACCCCGCTATCCATGACGATGCGGCTGCGTCCGGTGGCGTGCAGGGCCATCTGGCAGGCCTCGTACAGCGCGGTTCCGCCGTCGTAGACCGAGGCGTTGGCAACGTCCATGCCGGTGAGGCGGCAGATCTGGGTCTGGTATTCGTAAATGGCCTGGAGGGTGCCCTGGGACATTTCCGGCTGGTACGGGGTGTAGGCCGTGTAGAATTCGCTCCGGCCGGCGATGGCGTCCACCGCCGCCGGAATGAAATGGTCGTAGAATCCCCCGCCCAGGAAACAGGTCAGGTGGGAATAATTGCGTTCCGCCATCAGGCGCAGCTGTTCATCCACTTCGAACTCCGACCGGCTATCCGGCAGGTTGAAGGAGCGCGGCCGCAAATGGGGTGGAATGACTTTGAACAACGCGTCGATTGAATCGATGCCGCAGGTACGGAGCATGTCCCGGCGCTGGGCATCCGTATTGGCAACAAAGCTCATCGATCAACCCAGGGAGGCTTCGTAGCCGGCGGCGTCGAGCAGGGCGGAACGTCCGGCTTCCGTGATGTTGCGGAGCTTGATGATCCAGCCTTTGCCGTAGGGATCCTGGTTGATGATTTCGGGGGTGTTTTCGAGGGCGCTGTTGACTTCGGCGATTTCGCCGGAGAGCGGGGCGTACAGGTCACTGGCAGCCTTGACGGACTCAATGACGCCGAATTCGGCGGCCTGTTTCACGGCCTTGTCCACATCGGGCAGATCCACAAAGGTGATATCCCCCAAGGCGTGCTGGGCATGGTCGGTGATGCCGACGGTGGCGGTGGTTCCCTCGATCAGGACCCATTCATGGGTCTTGGCGTACAGGCGGTCATTCGGTGTCATGCGGCAATCTCCTGCAGGTTCTGTAACGGGTTGGCAAACGGGTCAACCATAATGGTAAACCCCGTTGGGTTTCAAGAAACGATTCTGGCGCCCTGCTCACCGACCCGACCCGTACCGGCCCGTGATTGTGTTTTACATCCCGGTTTACAATCGTTAGAAATCGAGGCAAGAAAAGGAGGCATGAAAATGGATATTCAAGTGCTCCGGACGTGGCTGATGTGGTGCACCATCATGAGCGGTTCCCTGCTGGTGTTGTGGGCGTTGCTATGCGTGTTTGCCATGGAGCGGGTGTATCGCCTGCAGACCCGCTGGTTCCCGATGCCGCGTGAAACCTTCATGGTGGTCATGTACGGATTTCTCGGATTGTTCAAGACGGGATTCCTGCTGTTCCATGCCATTCCCTATGTGGCCCTGCTGATTATGGGATAAACGGGTTGTGCGCCTGGGTGGGTGACCGTGGTCGGATATGCATGCAAAGGAGAAACCGTGGAACGTATTTTCGATATTCAAAACTATGGGGCCTGTGCGGATGGACGCACACTTAATACGTCGGCCATCCAGCAGGCCGTTGATGCCTGTCATGCCGCCGGTGGCGGCCGGGTGTATTGCGGGCCGGGCGACTACCGCATCGGTTCCCTGATGATCAAGAGCCGCGTGGACCTGCATCTGGCCGCCGGTTGCCGGTTGGTGGGCAGCACGAACCATTCCGATTACGTGGATGTGACCGCCCCGGGGTTCCGGCATCAGTCGGCCCCCGAGCAAACGTCCAAGAGCCTGCTGTACGCGGTCGATGCGCACGACTTTTCCATCATCGGGCCGGGCGAGGTCAATGGGTCGGGCCCTGCCTTCTATGACACCAGTTCCATCATGTGGGGCCGCTTTTATGCCAAGCCGGACGCTCCGCGTCCCCGCATGCTGATGGCCTACCGGTGCCGTGATTTTCGCATCGAGGATGCCGCGTTCAACGATTCACCCTGCTGGACCTTCTGGCTGATGCAATGCGAGGGGGTCAACATCCACCGCATCAAGATGCGGGGCGACCAGAAGATGATCAACAACGACGGACTTGACCTGGATATGTGCCGCAACGTGACGGTCAGCGACAGCTTCTTCAAGACCGGCGATGATTGCATCATCCTGCGGTCCATGCGGCAATTATATGACACGGAACGCCCCTGTGAGAATATCACGGTGAGCAACTGCGTGCTCGACAGTTGGTGCCAGGGGGTACGGGTGGGGTGCCCCGGGGATGGTGTCATCCGGAATTGTACGTTCAACAACCTGGTGATCACGGGCCCCTGCAACGGGATCGTATTCAACAATCCGAAACGTTACCTGCCGGAAGGGAATCCGGGGTCGGCGGATATTCGGAACATCCTGTTCGCCAACGTGGTGATCGATTGTGCGAACCGGCCGGTCAGCCTGGATGTGGAGGAAGGGGTGGCGTTGCCGTACCTGGGGGATGTGAGTTTTTCCAATTTCCGGATCAAGAGCGGGAAACCCATGACGGTTCAGGGAAGTCCGGAGACCATCATCCGGAACGTCAGCTTCAGCAACGTGACGGTCGAGACGTCGGGCGATGACGCCATCGTCTGCCGGCATTGCGAGGGGATCCGGTTGTCGAATGTACAACTGGCCAATCGGTGTGCTTGATCGTGGGGGGACGGGTGGTAGGGTGTTTGCCTGATGCGTTCAGCGGGAGGGTTATATGACGGTTGAACTGTTCGATGTGCAGACGGGGTTTGGCGGGTCCGAGCCGGGGCAGCGGCAGGTGACCGCCGTCGATGAACTGCTGGCTGACATGAGGCGGTTGTCGATTGCGCGGGCCCTGGTGCGGATTGCCCCCGACACGCTGGAAAGCGATGTGGTCCGTGCCAATCACCGCTTGTTCGAGGCAACCGAAGCGCACCCGGAACTGGTGCCGTGTCCCGTGGTGGTTCCCAACACCGCCCATGACCTGACGCCGGAAACCAGCCAGGTCGAGGAGGCACTGGACCGGGGTGCCGGGGCGGTCTGGATCCGTCCCGGACGCGATGCCTGGAACCTCGAACCCTGGTGCTGTGACCGGTTGTTCAAGGTGATCGAGTGTTGCCGGCTTCCCGTGTTCTGCCTGGAACGGCAGGTGACGGTCGAGCAGGTGGCCCGGATTGCCGAACGGTATCCGGCGCTTCGGATCATTTATGCCGAACTCAACTACCGGGCCCATCGGGTGTATCTGCCTCTGCTCGAAACGCACGTCAACGTGTACCTCTCCACGGGCAACAACTACACCATGTTTGACGGTGTTGAGCAGATGATGGCGCAAGGCCTGGAAGATCGGTTGCTGTTCGGGACCGGGTTCCCGGTTTCGGACGCCATGCCGGCCGTGACGCAGTTGATGTATGCCCGTATCCCGGCGGTTGCACGCGCGGCAATTGGATCCGGCAACATGAAGTCCTTGATGGAAGGGATCAAACGATGAGCACCTTGCTTGACCTGGCCCGACGGGGACAACCGATGCCGTTCGAATGCATTGACATGCATGGTCATCTGGGTCGGTATGAGTTTGCCATCCCGGACCTTTCCCCGGATGCGTTGATACGCTCCATGAATGCGTTGGGGGTGGGGCGGTACTGGACCAGCCATATGCGGTGCATGTCGGCGGACGTGGAATGGGGTAACGACGAGGTGTATGCCGCCATGCAGCAGTTTCCCGGGCGGATACTGGGCGCCGTATCGGTATGGCCTGGTAATACGGCGACGGTGGAGGCGCGGGCACGGCATTGGTTATCGTGCGGGTTCAGCGGTTTCAAGCTCCATAATTGCAATGGATTTGCCTACAACGATGCAGCCTATGAACCGGTTTATCGCCTGGCCAATCAGCATCGTATGCCGATCCTGTTTCACACCTGGGGCGGAGCCCGGGAGTTCAAGGAACTGTTCGAGGTGGCGAAGACCTGTCCGGAGGCGGCCCTGTTGCTGGCGCATAGCGGATCGGCGGACACCGAGGCCTATATCCGGATGGCGCTGGAATGTCCGAATGTATACCTTGATCTGGCCTTGAGCCGGAGCCCGCGTGGATTGGTTGCCGAGTTGGTCAAGGCCGTTGGTGCCGATCGCGTGGTGTGGGGGTCGGATGCCGTATTCATGTCCAACACCCAGCAAATCGGCAAAGTGCTGGGGGCGGACATTCCCGATGACGCCAAGCGCCGGGTTCTGGCGGACAATGCCGCGGGACTGCTGGCCCGCATACGCCGGTAACCGGATCAATCCAGCGGGTCGGCCAGGGCGGTGCCGATCCCGGTGGTGCCGTAACCGTTGCCGCAATAGAACAGGCGGATTTTGGCGCCTTCGCGGATCACGTTGGGATATTCGGTCATCTGCTTTTCCCAGCCGTCGCCGGCCGGCGGCAGGGTAAGATTCTCACCGGGGTTGCCGCGTTCCCATGTCAAGCCGTCCTGGCTGACGGCTTCGCAGATTGAATAGTATCCATACTGGGTGCCGATACCCGCGTAGATGGCGCGCCAGCGGGTGCGGGTTTTCCATATGTTGAGGGCGATGACCGCGGCATTCTCGTAAGCCGCTTCCGGTCGTGGACGCATGACAACGCGCCGGTCAAACCAGGTGATTCCATCATACGAATGGGCAATGACTGCCTGTTTGGCCTGGTCGATCAGGATATCCTTATGGGGGGTTCCCGTGGCCAGGGTGTAATACATGCGGTGGAGGATGCGGCCGTCAGGCTGGGGGAGATCGATGATCCGGGCCCCGCCGGCGATGCCCTTGTTATCCGGCCATTCGGGGAATCCATCACCGAGCAGAACCGGTCCGCCCGGCCTTTTGGTCCAGTGCAGGAGGTCGTCGCTGGTGGCCAGTCCGATGCCCCGAAAGCTCTGAAGTCCGGCGTCAGCATCGTTGCTTCGTGTTGAGAAATACAGGTGCCAGCGGTTGCCGATCCGGTGTACGCAGGGGAGCACGCACCAGGCCCCGTCATAATCGTCCGGTTTGCCGATATCGAAGCGGGGGCCCAGTTTTTTCCACCGGGTTACATCGGAAACCGGGGCGATGGCCAGGCAGATGCGCCGGGCTCCCTGTGCGTCGCCCCCGGCATAGTACAGCCAGTATTCATCACCCTGCTGGAGGACAAACGGGTTCATGCAGCAGCTGACGTCGAAGGGTTCGGGTCCGGGTTTCAGTACGGGGTTGGCCGGGTTGCGAATCCATTGATGTACGTTGAATGCCATGGTGTTCCCGCTGGTTTGTGGTTGGTTGATAGTCCCGGTTTCAGAACGGGGGCAACGATATTCCGGTTGCCGGTTGCATGCAAGTGCGATGATGGTAGTTTGACGGGAGCTTGACGGGGCTTTTCGAGTTGAGTAGGGTGAAACGACTCGTTCACTTGTGATGGAAGGCGATCATGGCCACGATTGATTTCAGTTGCGCGCATTGCCAGCAGACGTTGGAAGCAACGGATGACATGGCGGGCGAGGTGTTGGAATGCCCCAGTTGCGGGAAGCCGATCACGGTGCCCCGGCCGGAGGCGCCGGTTCAAGCGGCAGCGACCTGCCCGGCGTGCGGACAGGCGATGGAGTCTGGATCGGTGCTGTGTGTGGCGTGCGGGTACCACACCAAGCTGGGCAAGAAGATCCAGACGGACCTCACGTGACCGGCCTTGCCTTTGCTCGACGATCGGCGCTCCTCCTGTCAGTCTGGCTCCTGTTACCGGTCTTATGGTTGATGCTGGCGTGGCTTCCCGTCACGGCGGCCGGGGCCCGTTCCCTGCCCCTACGGATACTCCCGCACGGCTTGTTCCTGCTGACGGCCGTCCTCGGGGGTGTTTTCCGGCAGGGACGGGTGGTCTTTATCACGCTGCTCATGTCCGTTACCACGCTGTTAGCGGATGTGGCCTTTCACCGTTATGCCGATGCCGAGTGGGGACAATCGATTGTCCTGCTGGCGACCCTGTACCTGCCCGCCATCACGGTTATCCTGTACCATCTGCGTGAACAGGGACTGTGGAACATGCATGGGGTTCTACGGCTGGTGTCGGTTGCCTCGGTGGTGCTGGTCCTGATGCTCCTGCCGCTCATGCAGAAGCATGGGGTGGTGCAGGGGACGGGTACCGTCTGGTGGCGTGCCTTTTCCCCGGCGGTTCACCTGCCCCTGGTCGGGTTGATCGGGTTGGTGGCCGGCTTGTTCCTGCTGGCACTCCGGAACCCGCATGAGAGCCCGGTGCTCGGCCCCCTGCTGGGGGTGTCGCTGGTTTACACCTTTGCCGGACTGAACATACGGTCCACGGTCTGGAGCCTCGATCGGGGCCCGTTGGTCCTGGCGGGATTCATGTCGGGGGCGGCGGTTGTTCTGGCGATTGCCGTGCTGGAATCCGCCTGGCGGGTGGCTCACATCGATGAATTGACCGAGTTGCCGGGACGGCGTGCCCTGCGGTATCGCCTGTCCCAGCTGGGATCCGGTTACATGCTGGCCATGGTGGATATCGATCACTTCAAGAAGGTTAACGACACCTATGGGCATGAAACCGGCGACCAGGTCCTGCGTTTCCTGGCATCGTTCCTGAGATCCTTTTCGGAGGGTACCGCCTTCCGGTCGGGTGGTGAGGAGTTTGTGCTGGTCTGTCCGCATGGTCCCTTCTCCGAGGTGGTGGATGCGCTGGATGAATTGCGTGAACGGATTGCCGCCCGCCCGTTCGTCATACGCGGGAAGGATCGTCCGGCGGACCTGAAGGAGAAATCCGGCAAGGTGCGAAAGAAGGCGGCTTCCGATTCAATCACCGTGACGGTCAGCATCGGCGTGGCGATGCAGGATGCCCATCATGCAACACCCGACGAGGTGCTGGATGCCGCGGACAAGGCATTGTACCTGGCCAAGCGGCAGGGGCGGAACCGGGTGCGTACCGCGCGGTAAGCGGAAGGTTCACGTTTCCGTGAATACATCGAATTCGGCGGATCGGTCCTGAAGGGCCTTCACCACGTCGGGATCGAACTGGGTACCGCTGCCCTTGTTGATTTCACACAGGGTCTGGTCGAGGGATTTCGGTTCGCAGTAGGAACGGCCGGCCCGCATGACGTCATAGCAGTCCGCCACGGAAACCATGCGGGTCAGCAGGGAGAGGTCGGAGCCTTTCATCCCGCGCGGGTACCCCCGCCCATCAACATATTCATGATGGCACCAGGCGACTTCCGCCTCCTGTTCCATGAACGGGTAGGTGGCGAGGATTTCCTTGCCGATGGCTGAGTGGGTCTTGATGATGTTCATTTCCTGCCGTGTCAGGGCCCCCGGTTTGCGCAGGATATCGTCGGGGATGCCGATTTTGCCGATGTCATGCAGCATGCCGGCCCGTGCCGCGGCCGCGCAGTCCGATTCGCTGAGTTTCATGGCACGGGCCAGGAATTCAGCACCCCGGGAAACATGTTCGGCGTGCAGGTGGTAGCCGGGTTGATGGTGTTCGACCAGCTTGGCCATCAGCGCGGGACCGGATCCTTCAAACAGTGGATTCCCCGGGCCGAGGGGTGCCAGTGACCGTTTGACATCGAGCATTTCCACCGTCCCGACATAGGACTCGGTTACAAAATCGTGGGGATTCTGCAACTGTTGCAGCATCCCGCCGATTTTCAAGGTTTCACGGATAATCCGGGCAACGTTCTCCTTGAACTCGGGGATTGACAGGCGGTTCTGAGCGGTGTCCATGTCCAGCAATTGGGCCGTGAGCAGAATAACCGTGAGGGGCTGGTTGACGTTGTGCATCAGGGTGCCCATCAGGGCATGGACGGTTTCACGCTTATATTGCCGCTCAATTTGCTCCAGGGAGTGTCGATCCCGGTCGACATCCTCGACAAAAACGACAAAGAGGTCCGGCGCATGCCGGGCACGTAGGATGGTCAATTGCAACAGGCATGGCTGGCCGGCCAACGCGCCCTGGATCGAGTTTCGCAGGGTCGTGGTTGCAGCCGCAGGATCGAGCGGCAGGGGGAATGCCGGCGTTGCAAGTTTGAATAGAAGGTCCACGGTTTGACCGAGCACCTCGGCAAACTCCTTCGCTCCGACCAGGGTCAGCAGGGCGCGGTTGGTGCGCAGGATCATGCCGGCCGGGTCGGTCATCAACATGGCGTCCGGCACCAGGTCGATCATTTGCTCGAGTTCACGTTTGGCCTTTTCAATGATGACGGGAGGCTGGGTTGGGCGTGCTGGCGGGGGGGTGTTTGTCATAAGGGATTCTCGGTTTCGTTGGGGGATTGAAGCATGGAATCCGACGCTTCATCAAGTGTTGAATCCGGGATGGAATAAACCCGCACCAATCCGCCGGTGACCGGGGCATTCGGGCCTGGCTGACGCTCGAAAACGGCATCAATGAGGGTGGACAATTGTTCCCGGTTGCGCAGGAGGTTGAGTTCCCGACGCAGATCGGCCCATCGCCGGAACCCGGCGAGATACCGGTATACGTGTGCCCGGAAATGCAGGATGGTCGCCTGCTCGATCAGGCGGTTGTCGCGGTTCCGGTAACGGTTCTCACAGGCCTTGATTTCGAACAGGCGCCGGAGATGTTCCTCGATCATCCGGCGATGCTCGGACAGAATATGGGGGGACGGGTCCTGCCCGTCCCGGCATTCGAGGACCTGCCGGAACAACCAGGGATTACCCACCGCGGCCCGGCCGATCATGAAGCCGGCCACGCCGGTCTCGCGCATCATGCGGAAGCCGTCCTCCGGTTGTTCAACCCCGCCGTTCCCGATGATGGGAATCGGGGACTGGGCACAGGTATCTGCGAGCAATTCCCAGTCGGGGGGTCCGCTATGCTGTCGGCGGGCATACCGGGCGTGAAGGAACACGGCGGTTGCGCCGCCCTGGGCGGCCGCTTCGACCAGATCGCGTGCGACGGGGTGTCCGGGTTCGATGCCGATGCGTGTCTTGACCGTCACAGGCAGGGGGGACGCCTGCGTCATGGCCTTCACGATGGCGGTGATTTTTGCGGGGTCCTTGATCAGGGCCGCTCCGGCCCCCTTGGCCACGATCCGGCGGACGGGGCATCCGCAATTCAGGTCCACGAAATCGAAACGGCCCGTGGCGTGGATCCGTTCGACGGCCCGGGCCAACACCTCGGGATCGGACCCGTACACATGGGCGCCGATGGGGTGTTCATCCGGCGCTGTCTCGAGCAGATGCCAGGTCTGCCGGGAACGATGGATCAGGCCGGCAGCATTGACCACCTCGGTCAGGACGGCTCCGCATCCCTGTTCGAGGCAGAGTGTTCGCATGGCACTGTCGGTGTAGCCCGCCATGGGTGCCAGGAAAACGGGGTGGGCAATCCGCAGGGACCCGGAGACCAGGGGGGGAATCGTCATGCCGGATACACCGTTCGCAGGATTCGGGCAACCGTTTCAACCGGGAGTCCCATGATGTTGGTGAAGGATCCCTCGTGGCCGGCAATAATCAGGTTGCCGTGTTCGCTGATGTCGTAGGCGCCGGCTTTGTCCATCGGATCGACGTGTTGCAGATAACGGCGGACGATGGAGGCGGTGAGCGGCTTGAAATGGACCAGGGAGCGGACCACGCGGATGAAGGGGCGTCGTCCGGGGCGTGCGATATACACACCGGTATAGACCCGTTGGGTGGCATTCGAGAAGCCCAGCAACCAGCGGGCTGCCTGGCTGCGGGAGGCGGGTTTGTTCAGGCACCGGCCCCGGAAGGCCACCACGGTGTCGGCCGCGACGATACAGGCATCCGGATGCAGTGCCCGGCACCCGGCGCCTTTGCGGAGGGCGTTTTCCCGGGCTGTGCGGATCGGGGCGCGGGTCCAGTGGACTTCCGCGGCGACTGGGGGAAGGATGCGGAAGCGAAACCCGGCATCGAGCAGGATGCGTCGCCGTCGGGGTGAAGCCGAGGCGAGAATCAATACCGGTTTGTTGGCTGGCGGCGGCACGTCGCGAATGGTAGCGGGTCACCGGGGTGAAACGCAAACCAATCCCGTCAGCGGATTGGTTGGTCGGCCAGGAATTCACGGACCTGCCGTTTGATGGTCTCCACATCCGGATTGGGATGACGGGTCGCGAGAAGGTCGCGATATAAATCGCGTTCAATCAACCGGCGCTGCGTGATCGGGTAATTCAGGTCGTAGGCCCAGGTCAGGCGCAGGAGGTGGAGATCCATCAGCGAATGCACGTTCGCATAGGAGCCGCCCCGGTGATCGAGGATTTCACGGATCAGGACGGGGGTGGGGGGGCCATGACGGTCCATGCCCAGCAGGAGTTCGGGATGGCGGTCGTAATCGTCGGCTTCGGCCACGTCGCGGATGACTTTCAGGATGTCGAGTTTGTCGGCATCACGGATCAACCGCAGGAGGTCAAAGGTGACCGCATCGAGTGAATCGGGCATGGTCTTGCGGTTGTGAAAACGGACGCCGGTGAGGATGGCGGAACGGAACGCGGCGGGGAAGGTTGATGTGATCGGGGCGGTTTGCAGGATTTCGAAGCCGTATTCGCCGTGGTCGACCGACTGGCGGTCCATCAGGGTGCCGTACCGGGCAAACTGGGGAAACCGTGCCACATCATGGAAAAGGCCCAGGAGTTCCGCGGCATGCAGGTGGTCGCCGGACCAGCCCAGTTCAGCAGCCATGGCCAGGCAATCGGCCTGGACGCGCCGGCTGTGTTCCATCTTGATTTCGTGCATGCGGGGCCCACCGGTCTCCCGCCAGCCGTGTGAACGGGCGAAATCGACAAACCAGGATTCAACAGGGGCGGGAATCGTGGTGGGCATGGTCAGGCGTAGGGGCAGGATTTTCCGGCGCAACCGCCGCCGGATGCGCAGGGCGGGGGAGCTTTCCCGCCGCTGGATGCTCCCATGGCCGGGCTGAAGGTGGACAGTTGCTTCTCAACCTTGGTGGCGCCGCAATTCGGACACTTCGGGGCCGGTTCCGACAAACGCCGGGCAAGATGTTCGAAGGCGTTACCGCATTCCACACATTGATATTCGTAA
>Ga0156641_1179_pt1 | contig 14239 bp, 12 predicted proteins | sample RifOxyC3_FD_110715 | JGI IMG/M metagenome (GOLD analysis project Ga0156641, IMG submission 110715) | Lentisphaerae bacterium RIFOXYC12_FULL_60_16 | reverse complement strand
AGCCTCCTCCTACCCAGTTTTCGGATAGACTAACCGCGCCCCCACGCTCAGTTACTCCGCCAAAGGCTCACTTACTTTGTTCATCGACCACTGGAATAACTGTGAGTTTTTGCGTTTGCATGAGACGGATCGATTTTAAATCCGTTTGGAGACGGGGCGACCTCGCCCCGTTCCCTTCCCGATCAATCCAGATCCAGACCGGCCCGGGGTCCAGGCTTCGTGCGGACATTTCGCCCCGGCACGCGGGCCGGCTCCAGCAGAAATGTACAAATTCTATGCGCCCTACAAGGATAGGAGGTATTCCATTAAATCCTGTAGCTCGTTGGTAGCCAGTGACCGGGTCTTACCATGACGATCTTGCGGGTTGTGAAGGGTTAATACATCAAGCATGGTGTTTGCCCGTCCATCGTACAGGTAGGGGGCGGTCCGCCAATTTTCCAATATCGTGGGGGTATCAAACAGCCGGACAGATTCTCCGGGCTTGCCCAACCCGATATCATAGGCTTTGCCATCCGTGAATAACGGCGGGGGATGACAAACGACGCATCCCGCGGATTGAAATGCCTTTTCTCCCCGCCGGGCACGTTCGGATAATTGCCCGTTTACCAGGTGTGGACTGGCTATTGGTTGCAAGCTCCGAAGATAGGCATCCACCGCTTCAGCATCGGCTGGATTGACGTCGTGGAACTGGATGAACCGGAATCCAGTCCGGACGGCGGTTTCCGCACGGTCCCGGACCCCGGAAACCATGACAGGAGGGGTAAGATGTGAGGTTATTAAGCTTTTAGTGTTCTTCGGATTGCCGATTCCATCGTTAAGCAAATCCCAGTTCAGGCCGTCGGCTCTCATGTCCGGGTGACAGGATGCACAGCTTTGCCAGTGCTGAAAACAAAGGGTAGCGTCATGGAAAACCTGTTCGCCCCGCCGAAGAAGCGACATTTTTGTAGGTTGACCGAGATGGAGTGTTCGGATACCGCTGGTAGGGTTGCTGGTATCCATCACGGCGATGGTGTCGGAGAAATATTCAGCCACATACAAGGTGTTGCCGTGAATCGCCAAGACGCGTGGACCGTTGCCGGGCAATGGGATACGATCGCGCATGCCGACAAGCAGGGAAAGGTCATTAAGGACCGGGTCCGGTAGCGAAGGAGTGGAGGGCAAGCGTTCACGCGAGCCGTCTTCAGCACCAATGCGCCGATGTAATTTCTCCCGGTTGATACGGCTTATTTCGTGTGTTCCGGAATGTGTTGTGTATATCCAAGCACCATCATTTGAACAGGTTATGCCCCACGGGTTGGCTGCTCCACGATCGAAATCGTCAAGCAGGATGGTTTTGACCGGTGTGCCGGTGTGGGCATCAAAAACGGTCATCGCGGCGGTCATCATCCATCCGCGTTCGAGCTGGGTGGCCGGCGCCTGGAATCGACCGATGATGTGGGTCACGTACCCGAATTTTCCGTCCGGGGACAGACAGATATTCCGGACGGCTGTAGACCCGTTGGGGAGAAGGAATTGGCCGGTGCGGATTCCTTTGACGGGGTCCCAGATGGTAATGCCGGCCGCAACGACGGTCGCGGTCGACGCCATGTCGGGCAGGTGATGGGCTACGAACAGGCGTTGGCCGTCGGGGGTAATGGCTAGGCTGACAGGTTCACGGCCGACTTCCAAGGGTGGGGGACGGGTCCCCCTTTCAACGGGAACCGAGATGCGCTCGACGGTTCCGTTAAAACGATTGGCCACATACAGGGTCGTGAGGTCGGGAGACAGTACCATGGCCGTTGGGGTGTGACCGGCCGGATAGTCGCCGATGAGATCGAGTGTGTCGGCGGACAGGCAGATGACCCGGCCGGTCACCTCGCCAAGTGCTACATACAGCAGGCGTCCGTCCGGTGATGCGGTGAGCACAAGGGGTGAACCGGCGATTGGCACAACACGAAGGAGGCGGCCGGACGGGAGTTCCATTTGAACCAGTTGGCGGGCGCATGCTTCGGCTATGACGAGGCGGGACCCATCGGGATTTACAGCCAGTGCCATGGGGCCAAGTCCATTGGCCGGATCGGGCGGGGCGGCGTGGAGCAGCGTGGCGAAGGCGGTCAGGAGCAGCAACGCGTATGAATGCATGGTTCGCATGAACGAAACAACCAAACCCGGCTAGAGTCCCTTACTCCCATTCGATGGTGGCGGGGGGTTTGGAACTGATATCCAGGACCACGCGGTTGACGCCGCGCACCTCATTGATGATGCGGTTGGAAATGCCGGCCAGCACATCGTAGGGAACCCGGAACCAGTCGGCCGTCATGCCGTCCTGGCTTTGGACCGCGCGCACCGCCACCACGTTCTCGTAGGTGCGGCTGTCGCCCATTACGCCCACGGTTTGGATCGGCAGCAGGACGGCAAATGACTGCCAAATGTCGCGGTAATTGGGAAGCGAGAGCATTTCCTCCTGCACGCGCAGGTCGGCTTCCTGCAGGATGGTTACGCGTTCGGCGGTTACCTCGCCCAGGATGCGCACCCCCAGGCCGGGGCCGGGAAACGGCTGGCGCTGGATGATGGCGTCGGGCATGCCGAGTTCATGACCGATGGCGCGGACCTCGTCCTTGAACAATTCGCGGACCGGTTCGATGAGGGTAAATTTGAGGTCTGGCGGAAGCCCGCCGACGTTGTGGTGGCTCTTGATGGTGACCGAGGGGCCCCCGATGGGCGAGGAGCTTTCGATGACGTCGGGGTACAGGGTCCCCTGTGCCAGGAATTTCACGGCTCCAAGCCGGCGTGCCTCGGCGGCAAAAACGTCGATAAAGGTTTTGCCGATGATCTTGCGTTTTTTTTCGGGGTCGGTGACGCCCTTCAGGTTGTTGAGAAACAGGTCCTGGGCATGGACCACATGCAAATCCAGGCCGAACGCCGTGCCGAAGGTTTCCTCGACCTGCCGGGCTTCGTCGTGGCGGAGCAGGCCGTTATCCACGAAAATGCAGTGCAGTTGTTTGCCGATGGCCTTGTGGATCAGCACGGCGACAACCGACGAATCCACCCCGCCGCTGAGGCCGCACACGACATGTTCGGTTCCCACCTGCCGGCGAATGGATTCAATGCTGTCCCGGATAAACTGGGCCATTTCCCAGTCCGGCCTGCAGGTGCAGACGTCGAAAATGAAATGGCGGAGGATTTCGGTGCCGCGCGGGGTATGGACCACCTCGGGGTGGAATTGAAGTCCGTAGATGCGGCGGGAGGCGCATCCCATGGCGGCGACAGGACAGGTGCCGGTTTCGGCGATGGCGGTGAATTCCGGTGGCATGGTGCGGACCTGGTCGCCATGGCTCATCCAGACGTCGTTCTCGGCCGGCATGCCGGCAAACAGGGGCTGTTCGTGCAGCACGGAGATCCGGGCGCTGCCGTATTCCCGGGTGGTGCCGGGCTGGACTTCACCGCCCAGCATGCGGGCGGTCATCTGCATGCCGTAACAGATGCCGAGGATGGGGATGCCCAGATCATAAATCGCGGGATCAGCCAGCGGGGCGCCCGGCTCAAACACGCTGGAAGGGCCACCGGACAGGATGATCCCGGACGGTTGGCGGCGCGCCAGTTCGGCTGCGGGGGTGTTATACCGGATGATTTCCGAATACACCTTCTGTTCGCGGATCCGGCGGGCAATCAACTGGGTGTACTGGGATCCGAAATCGAGGATGGCAATCCAATTCTTATGGTCCATGCATGAACTCCCTGTGCAAACTGGAACCTTAGCAGGTGCCGGCAGGCACTGACAAGCGTGAAGCAGGGGCGTGTTGAATCATCGCGCATCGGTGTTCCGGTGCTGGAGCCGGCCCGACCCCGGGCCGGTCTGGTTGGTGGTGGCAGGTCATGTGATGAACCGACGGGCTTCCATTTCGGGGCAAGCGTCTTCGCGTGATATGGCCCCATCCGCGGCGTTGTCGCCATCGGCGCATACCAGGAGTATGGCGCCGACGGCTCCGCCTTGCGGCTGGGGCCATATCACGCGAAGCCGTTGCCCTTTTCGAAATGGAAGCCCGTGTTTACCTCGCGGTCCGGGCGAGTACGCCGGCACCGCGATGGAATATGGAAAAGAGTTTTGAATGGTGCGGAGCGCATGGAGGGGCGAGCTCCCGCGAGCCCGTCTGGTCCGGGGTGGACGCCGTTGCTTGCCCTGCGTAGCCCTTGGCGTAGCGGGGTCCCTAACGGCGTCGAAGCTTGCAGGTGCCGGGGAGATCGCGTTAGGGACCCTGCTACGCCAAGGGCTGCGCAGGGCAAGCAACGCGATCCACCAGGGATATGGAGATTTTTACCCGCCGAGTTCGACGCACCGGCGGCGATAATGGAGGTAGTTGGCCAGTGGGGTTTCGGGTGGGACTCCATGATCCACGGTGGGGGTGTAACCGCCCCGCCTGCGCATGACCGGCAGGATGCCTTCCACCATGCGGTCAATGGCGGCCGGTCCCCGTGCCAGGACCCGTTTGTCGATTCCACCGCTCATGGCAAGTTCCGGCCATTGGCGGCCCAGCTTGACGACATCACTGCCGGAAGCCACCTCGAACGGGCACATGACATCCAGACCGATTTCCCGGTAGACCGGGATGGCGGGATCCGCCAGCCCGTCGGTATCGACCTGGATATAGAGGTGACGGGAGGGGTCAAGCTGGCGGGTTCGGACCCGGCTGATGAGTTCCCGATAATAGGGGAACAGGAATTCCCGCATCATGTCGGGCGAAATCAGCAGGCCATGATTGTAGCAGATGTCCTCGGCCATGAAAAATTCGTCCAGCGTGACGTATTGCTGGTGTCGTGCGATGACCGCATCGGCGAGTTTAAGCCAGGCGTCCATGCAGTCGTGAATCAAGCCGGGCTGATCATAGACGGCATACAGGAGCCCTTCGGGTCCGATCAGGCTGCGCAGGTACATGTATCCGCCGACCAACTGTTGGCAGATCATCAGGCCGCAGCCGGCCGCTTCCACCGCATTTTTCATCTGGGTTTCCAGACCATCGAACCGGCCCGGGGTATCCGGGTTGAGTCGCCACTTGACCTGTTCATTCCAGGTGTGCAGGTCCTTGACGGGATGATCGAGGTAATCCGGCATGAATCCTTCGCGCCGTCCCTTGAAGACCAGCACGTGGCGTCCGGCGGTATCCTGGATGACTTCGCGTTCGCCGCGGTCCTCGATCTGCTTCACTTCGAATGCCGGCAGAAAAGCCGACTCACACCAGCCCAACCCGCTCAGGACGAGATGCCCCGGCGGATCAAGCTGGAAAAGTTCCTGCAAGTTCGCGTTGGGATCAAGGCCATCCTCCCGTTGCCAACGGTCCATCGTGACGGACATCAGCCAGAATTCGCGGTGCAGAAAGGGTGCGCCCGGTTTACGGGCATACAAATCCCGGCGTTTGATTGCGCAAGGCGTCATGCGCTCGCGTGGCGGCAGGGCGTGGATCCCGTCGGGTTCCGGATGGGGTTTGGAAGAAGGTGTCATGCATGGGCTCCTGTTCGTTACCTGATCAGGGAGAAACCTATTCGGCCGAACCATGCAAAAGCAAACACGAAAACGCCGGGGCGGGTCTGGTTGGTGGTTGGCGTGTTCAGCAGGAGGGGATAAGCCCTTCCTGACGTGCCCAGCGGGCGGCTTCGATCATCAGGTGCGTGGCCTGGGGAATGCCGAGTTTGATCTTGATGCGGGCCCGGTGGGTCTCGACGGTCTTGATGCTGATGGCCAGACGTTCGGCGATGACCCGGCTGTTGCATCCCTGTCCCAGACACGTAAAAACCTGGCGTTCCCGTTCGCTCAAGGTGTCAATACCGTATTGCATGTTGGCCGGGTGGATCCCGTTCCGGGTGTTCAATAGATTCTGCTTAACGGCGGCGCTGACATACACATCGCCATTCCGGATGGTGTGGACGGCGTCCAGAAGGCGGGTTGCGGCTTCCTCCTTCATGACATATCCGGACGCACCGGCCTTGAGCGCCTTGGGCGCGTAGGTGGTTTCATCGTGCATGGACAGGATCAGGATGCGCAAGCCGGGATATTGACGGTGCAGGAGGCGCGTCAACTGGAGGCCGTCGATCCCCTTGAGGCTGATATCCACCACGGCGATCTCCGGTTTGTAAAGGGCGGCGGCGGCGATCGCCTCATTGCTGCCGGACGCTTCCGCGCAGACCGCCAGGCCGGGTTCGGCGTTGAGGATCCGTGCAATACCGAACCGGACGATCGGGTGGTCGTCGACGATCAGGATGCGGGTTTTGCCGGGCTGTCGGGATGTGATGTGTCGAGTGGCCATGTGCAGGTTATTCTGGTTCCCTTGTTTTTCTCGCTGGATATGTCAAGCGCGGCGCCGATCAGACGTGCCCGGTGCCGCATAAGGTCCATCCCCAGCCCGGTGGAACGTGTCGGGGATGGTTTGAACCCCGATCCGTCGTCCGTGATGGTCAGGGTGCCGTTGCCAGGGGTGCGGTTCAGCTCAATCCGGATCGACCATGCCTGGGCGTGTTTCCGGGCATTGGCAAGGGCTTCCTGGGCAATTCGGTAGAGGTGCAGGGCGATGGGTCCTGCCGGCACGATGGCATCAGCGCTTTTATCGAATCGGCAGGGGGTGTGAAACATTTCCCGTTCCGTCGCGGTAAGGTCCTGCAGGGCCTCGGCCAGGTCGGACCGTTCCAGGGCCACCGGGAACAAGCCGGAGGAGAGGCGACGGATCATGCCGACGGATCGTTGGGAAATCTCCCGGATCGTGGCGGCGTCGGCGGCGCCCGGCAACCGGGTGGATTCCAGGTTCCTGGCCAGCATGGTCGAGAGAATGGCAACGGATGAGAGGTCCTGGCAGAGGATGTCGTGCAGGTCATGGCCCAACTGGTTCTGGATCCGGTCGGCGGCGTCGGTGACGCGCTGGTCCATCATGAGGCGCTGGCTGACATCCCGGGCAGCGCTCAAGAACATGCGGCGCTTGCCGAGCGCGAAAGTATGGGACCGGATTTCGACGGGAATCCGGCGTTTGTCGGCGGACAGCCAGAGGGTGTCCAACGTTTCGGCGCGTCCAGCCCGGGCGTTCAACAGGTGTCGGATGATGTCCGCATGATGTTCCGGGGGTAGCAGGTCGAGCAGGGTGCGGCTTTCCAACTCGGACGGGGAATACCCCGACAAGCTGGAGGCCAGGCCGTTGACCTGCTCCAGGCGGCCGGGCTGGCCGTCCCGATCCACGGTGAAAACCAGGCAGGCATCGGTGGCCTGGTGGAAGAGTGTCCTGAAAACGGCTTCATTCTCCTTGATGCGCCGCTGGAGCCGCCGATTGGCTTCCACGAGTTGATGAAGCCGGACGGCGCGTAGCACGGCGTCGTGCAGGCGCTCGGCCGATACGATCGGTTTGACCAGATAATCCTGGGCGCCCAACCGCAGGGCCTCCACGGCGGATTCCACCGTGCTGAACCCGGTTACCATGATGAAGGGGATGGTGCGACGCTTGCAGCGTACTTCCTTGAGCAAGTCCAGCCCGCTCATGCCGGGCAGGCGGATGTCGGAAACCACCGCATCAAACCGCCGTCCCCGGAACGATGCCATGGCCTGTTCGGCGGACGGGACGGCCGTCACCTCGGCACCGGCCAGGGTCAGCAGGGTGATCAAGACATGGCGGGCGCTGGCTTCGTCTTCGACGATCAGCACGTTCAATCCGGCAAGACGATGATCTTTTTGCGGCATGGTGAAAATTCCCTGACCCACTCGATTCGCGCTGGATCATACTGTGCGAAAGTCGGAGCGCTCGGGAAAGCGGAAAATTCAAAATAATTGTCAGGGATTTCCTGACACGCCGGCCATGGCGAAGGAACTGAACCGGATGATGGCATATGCCAGGTAAACGGCAAACAGGAAGGCATGAACCCGACCGTCGAGCCGGCGTATGGTAAATAATCTGGATTCATTCAACACGTGGAAATGGATGGACAGGACGGCACGGAACAGGGTTTCCGCCAGAAGGATGGCGGCAAAGATCGGAGCCCACGGGTGGTGCTGAACGGCCGTTTGCCAGTGGCCCTGGTACAGGGCCATGAAGGCGCGCGTGAGCCCGCACAGGGGGCAGGGAATCTGAAGCCAGACACGGCTGGGACATGCCGGAAGGAGGAGCCTCAAGGCATCCGACGTCAACCAGCAGACAACGGGCCATGCCCATCCTGCGAGACACAGGGTGAACATGGCCCGGTTGAACCATCGGTAAGTAACGGACCCCATCAGGCGGCAGTTGATCCTTCGCCCACATAGCGGGCATCACTGAATGCGAGAATCAGGTAGAAGATCGGTCCCAGCAGGATGAGGCCGATGGCAAACCCGATTCCCTTGCCGAAATTCTTCGCCAGTCCGACCGTAGCCAGGATGCCAACGATGATATTCACGAACGGGATAAACAGGAGAACAATCCACCAGGCAGGTTTCCCGGCCACCTGGAGGAACAGGATGATATTCCAGATGGGTATCAATATGCCCCATCCGGGTTTGCCGGCCTTTGACAGTATCCGCCATCCGGCCACCAGGCCCAGTATGGCCAGAGCCAGGAATATCAGGTTCATAAACATCACGGGGCCGGCTGGTGCCTGCATGGCGCTTTCCATCTGAGGATCCATTTTTGCTCCTTTGGTTGAGTTGAACGAACCGTCGCGCAAATATAGCCGAACCGTTTGAGATAGCCAGCGGGTAATTGCATGGGCCGGGACGTTATCTCGTCTGGACAATCGAGGGAGGAAGCTGGAATAGTCGGTCGGGTTGTGATGCCGGGAGGGTGTGGCCATGCAATGGTGGTATGCAAAGGGTGGACAATCGGTCGGGCCGGTGGATGATGCCGCTTTGAAGCGTCTGTTTGAGGCGGGGACCATCCGGCCGGATGATCTGGTGTGGAATGAAACCATGGGCCCGCAATGGGTCAAGGCGTCGGGTGTGATGGCGTCGACGCCGACGGTTTCGCCGGTTGCCCCACCGCCTCCGTTGCCGGCCAGGCCCCCGGTATTGCCCGGGCGGATCTCGTGTGTGGACCCGGTGGACCGTGCCTGGGATCGAACGAAGCAGACCCTCTTCAACCCCTTCCGTTTAAAGTTCTGGTTCGCCCTCGGGGTTTCGGCCTGGCTGGCAACCCTGGGCGAGATGGGGGGGGCCGGTTTGCCGGCCGGCAATGCCGATTTCAGCGGTTTGTCCAATCTTGATTCATCGCATACGACGGAAGTTGATGAGCTTCCGGAAACCCCGTTGCCGGCGGGGGAGGATGCCGGAACGGAGCCGGGGGCTGTGGACGAGGGGGGGCAAACCACCGGTTCGGACTGGCTGGCGGATGCCCCGGCCGAGTTACGGCAGGCGGTGGATTTTGTGCGCCAACATGCCGATGTGTTTGCCTTGCTGCTGGCGGTTCTGGTGGCGCTGGGAATCGCGTTGGGGGTTGTGATCATCTGGATCAGGAGCCGCGGCAAGTTCATGCTGCTCGACAACCTGGTGCGCTTGCGCAGTGAGGTGTCGGCTCCCTGGCATGCCTTTGCCCGGCACGGTAATTCCCTGTTTGCCTGGACGTTTGTGTTCAACCTGGTGATCCTGGCGGTCACGGTGGTGATGCTGGGGTTGATTTTCCTGCTGGGGGTTCTGCCCTGCATCCGTGCCCGGGCCCTGGTTCCGGGAATAATCCCGATCGTCCTGCTGATTGGCCTGGTGTGGATGGTGGTGGGGGTGGTGGCTGGTTATGTGGCGCGGTTCCTGGAGGATTTTATCATTCCGATCATGTACCGGCACGGTGTGACCGCCCGTGAAGCCTGGACCCGGTTCGGCCCGTTGGTCCGTCGGCATTTCTGGCAACTGGTCTTGTACGGGTTGTTCCACATGGTGTTGAACTGGGGCGCCGGCCTGCTGATGGTGTTGTTGATTGTCCTGACCTGCTGCATCGCCGGATGCCTGTTGATGATCCCCTACGTGGCCGCGGTGGTGGTTCTGCCGGTGACGGTGTTTTTCCGCTTTTACAGTGTGGAATACCTGGCTCAGTTCGGACCGGACTATCACGTCCGGGCAACCCCGCCGGAGGCATCATGAGCGGCGCTACGGTTGTCGGACGGAATGCGACAGAAGCGCACGGGTGTCAGGGGTTGCAACTATCCCGGGGTTATGGGTATGATTCCGGGCAAACAGGACAGGAAGGGGCAAACATGAAACGAATCCTTTTGTCGGCACTGGTGGCCGCGATGGTGGCGGGAATGACCGGGGTGGCGCAGGCCGGGCCGGATTATGGAAGCACCGAGGTTTCGGTCGCCGGCGTCTTCATGAAGCCGGAGGACGGCGACAGTTACCAGATCCTGCTGGGCGGCCTGGGCATCTATGTGGCCCGCTGGTTCGAGTTGAAAGGTACCGTGATATGGTTTGGCGATGAAGGGAATACCCGCGGGGCTGTCGGAGGCGGTGTTGATATCCAGCTGGCGCCGGGACAGATGCTGGTGCCCTATGTGGGCGTCGGGCTGCTGGCCAGCATCGGGGATCACGATTTTGCCGATGAAACCATGACGGACATCCATATCGGCATCAAGCAGTTCGTCTACGACGGGGTATCGGTCAATTATTCCCTTAACCAGTGGAAGGCATCCGGGAACTCGGAACAGACCTATTTCGTCGGCGCTGTCGGGATCTCGTTCTACCTGTAGGCGGTAGATCCGGTTCCGGGTTCAGAGTCCCGGCGGGCGAAGCCAGGCAAAGGCGGCTACCGTTGCCGGCAGGGTGACCACGGACGCGATGAAACTCCCCACGAGAAACTGGTTGATCAGGCGCTGATCGGCCCCGGCCCGTTGCGCCAGTATCGGCAGCGCCGTGACCGGAGGTACGGCGCTGATCAACGCCATCAGGAACGCCGTTTCGGCGGGAATCCAGCGAAGCATCAGCAGGGGCAGGGTCAACAGGGGGAACAGCACGTTCTTGATCACGACAAACCCGATCACGTTCCCGAGGCGGGGGGATGGCCCGCCCTGGTGGATGTCAACCGCAATGACTGCGCCGAGATACAGGAGCAGCACGGGTACCGTGATGGATCCCAGGACCCGCAGGGAGGCTTCTGTCCAGCCGGGAATCCAGTGGTGCACTTCCAGCAGGCGGATGACGATGCCCGCCAGGGTGGCAATGAAAACGGGGGTGATGATGTGACGCCAGGGTAACGGGGTGCCGGCCTGGCCGAGGATGCGTGGCGCCGTGGTGAACAGGAAGGCGGGATAGAACAGGGTGAACAGGAAGAGTCCGGTCAGGCGGATGGAACCGGCTCCGTCCAATTCGGTCAGGATGATGATCGGGATGAAGATGGCGTTGGGATAGAACAGGCAGGCCATCACTTCGCGGCGGCATCGCCGGAAGGGCAGGCAACCGGCCCAGGACAAGCCGGCGGTCCAGAGGGTGAACACGCCCCACCAGAGGGGGGACTGCCACCAGTCGGTAAGGACCGCAGGGTCGAATTGGCCGATCAACTGGCTGAATACCTGCGCGGGAAGCGCCACGTCAATCGACAGCACGGCGAGCACGGGCAGGCTGGTCTCCGGGAGAATGCGCCGCCGTAGCAGCAGGTATCCGATCACGCCTACCGCCAGGGGGATCGTGGCGGCGGTCATGGTCTCCAGGAAGGCGTTCACGTCAGGGATTGGATCCCAGTGCGGCTTCGACTGCCTGGATGAGGTCCGGATCTTCGGGTTCGGTCCGGCTGCCGAACCGGTTCAGGATGCGGCCGTCCCGTCCGATGAGAAACTTGTTGAAATTCCAGGAGATTTTGCCGGCATGGTCCGGATTGGTCGACGGATCGGTCAGGAAACGGTAGAGCGGATGCATGTCGTCGCCGGCCACCGAGATCTTGGAAAACATCGGGAACGTTACCCCGTAGGTGCGTGAACAGAACTGCTGGATATCGGCGTCCGTGCCGGGTTCCTGTTCCTTGAAGTTGTTGGCGGGAAATCCCAGGATCAAAAGCCCCCGGTCCCGGTGGGTCTCATACAGCTTCTGGAGACCGGCATATTGCTTGGTAAACCCGCATTTGCTGGCGACATTGACGATGAGCAGCACCTTGCCTTTGTAATGGTTGAGCGGAAGGCTGGTCCCGTCGATGGCGGTGACGGTGAAGTCGAGTATGGTTTTCATGGTGGTGGAACCCCTTATAGCGTGATACCCAACTGGAGGCTGATGGTTTGACTGTCAGGGTCGGTTTCGTGATCGCCAAACAGGTATTCCATCCGGATGACACCATGTTCGCCCTGTTTCCGGTTGATGGCGGTTCCGAACCGGGTGCGCGGCAGACCGGCCAGGTCGTCGGACCCTTCCAGCTTGAACGACCAGTCCATGATATCGGTCAGGCGGACGCCGATTTCGGAATTCCAGGCCATCGGCCGGAAAGACCGATGATAGGTACTGCCGACGGGTTCATCATTTTCATCATAGGTTATGATGGTGCCCTGCAGGTCAATGTCATCCAGCGCGCCGACCAGTTCCAGGTCAACATGGAACCGGCCATAGGATCCCGACGCATAAGCGGCCAGGCCGACCGCTTCGCCGTATTGCTGGGCCTCGTAATACAGTCCCTCACGCAAGGCAAGCGATTCGCCCAGGTCGGACAGGACTGACAGGCCGCACTCAAAGGTGTCGGCTGGTGTCCAGGTAAAGGCTGCGAACCCGTTGTCCACATGGTCGCGGGTATCTTCCTGATTTGAATCGAGGTTTCCGTTGAAGCCGCCGGCTTCAATCGAGAACGCCTGCCAGCGGTATCCGGCTGAAAGGGTGGTGGCGCGGGTTTCGCCCAGGGTGAGTGTAAAGGGGTCGCTGATGAAATGCGTGAAGTAGGATCCGAACGGCAGGTATCGGCGTCCACCCCGGATCCACCAGGGAATCGTGTCGGTATCGCCGTACTGCACGATGCCCTCGTCGAGTTCGACTGGTTCCGTCTCACCCTGTTCCCACAACATGACGGCCCGTCCGGACAAGCCTTCAACGGGTTGTATCGCAACGGCAAATTGGAAGGTGGAAAATATTAAATCCGAAAAATCCACATCCCCCTGTTTGAACCATTGACCTTCAAATTCCAGCAGGATCGACGTGTCAAGGCCCGGAATGAGGGTCTGTCCTGCCAATTGTTTCTGATCCTGCAAGCCGTGGTAGGGGTTGATGGTTTGCGGTGTCGCCGGTGCCGGAGCCGTAGTCTCCTGGGCGTGCAGGGGGAGTCTGGACAGGAACAGGAAGATGAGACCCAGGATCGGGATAAGCCGGCCAGTTTGGATCCATGTCATAGAGTGCGTCCTTTCGTCGAGAGCGGTAGCGGGACGTTCCGTTCGCTTCAATTCAAGCATGATACCGGGCTTCAGGCAATGGCTTACTTTACTGGTGGGGCGTGGGGGATATGAGATCGCTCTTGCCACTTGCCGAGACACCTGTTTCCATAAGTGCTTGTTCTGAGGCCGCAAATGAATCTATAGGCAAGCCATGCTTTGAAAAGCAATTTCCTATGGACCGGCCACGCAATTTGTATGGGTTTATTTGGAGATCTGCGCCATGACGATAGACGACACGCCCGATGAGCTCCGCCGTTTGGTTGCCGAGCGCAAACAAAGCCTCGTTTCGGTCAAAGTCATGCCTCCGGATTGTTATCGGGAGCTGCGTTTCCCGGGTTATGAGGGTTGGAATGCGATGTGGGATATCCACGCCTCGGGGCCATTTGTGTATATTCCCCTGTGTGCCGAGTTCCCGGAGGCCAGGTCGGTGGTCATGTTTCGTTACGACACGCGCAACGGACAGAGGGAGAGGCTGTTCGACGCAGACGCGGCGGCTGGCATTGATCTTTCCACCGGCATCATGCCGCAGAGCAAATTTCACACCGCCATTCAGACCATGCAAGACGGGCGCCTTTTTATGGTCACGCACAACACCGCCGCCGGCATTTATCACCCGACATGGTCGCTTAATTCGCTTTGGCACGATCCCTTGGGGTTCAGTTCGCGGGCCTTCATTTACGATCCGGAACGCAATCTCACGACCTATGTTGGAACACCAGTTCCGAACGAGGACCTTTATTTTGGCCGACTCGATGCGGAACTCGGCAACTACTATGCCTGTGGTTACCGGATCGGCGCACTCTACATTATTGATAGCGCCACGTTGGAGGCCACCGAAGTGGCCAGCCAGTGCGCCCGTGAGGGTGCCATGTCAAGGAGGTGGGAGTCCTCCTCCGACCGGTTCGCTGACCGGGCGGTAGTGGAACGTAACTGCGTCTGC
>Ga0156641_1066_pt1 | contig 14322 bp, 9 predicted proteins | sample RifOxyC3_FD_110715 | JGI IMG/M metagenome (GOLD analysis project Ga0156641, IMG submission 110715) | Lentisphaerae bacterium RIFOXYC12_FULL_60_16 | reverse complement strand
ATGCATGAACTGCAGGAACATCACCGCCACCGCAGGCCGCGACACCGATCCACCCCCGCTCACGACGCTGAACCAGGATTCCGGGACCACCAGCACCACCCCGCAAGATAGAATGATCAGTGCGCTGGAAACCGTGAAAACACTTCGGAAGGCACGGAGCTGTCCCTGCGGATCGGCAGCGGGCAGGCACCGCAACAGCCATTCGAATCCGCCGGCCGACAAAATCATGGCCAGCGCACTGGCCGTCATGCTCAGCAGGGTTACCACGCCGTACGCCTCCGGCGTCAGCACCCGGGTCAGAACCTGCATGCGGACCGGGGTCAGCAGAAAGCGAAACAGGACGAACCCCACCGAAATGGCCAGACTTCCCCGGAACAGACCTCCCCAGCGTGACGGGAAACCGGCATCACCCCTTCCATTCATCCGACCCGCCCCCCTTCCCGGGAACGGACCACCACTTCGCCGATGAAATCCGCATAGCTCCGCACGATGGCAGGCCAGGCAAACCGATCCAGCACCCGTTGTCGCGCCGAACCGCCCAAAGCCGCCAGCCGGCCCGGATCATCCAGCAGTTCAACGATGGCCCGCGTCAGCGCTTCCGGGTCCCCCGGATTCACCAGCACACCACTCTGTCCCGGCTCCACGGCATCCGGAATCCCCCCCAATCGCGTCGCAACCGCCGGGGTCCTGGCCAGGGCCGCCTCCAGGAACACAATGCCGAATCCTTCCACATCACCCGGCACGGGAATCGCCGGCAACACGAACAGATCCGCCAGGTAATACCATTCCCGAAGCGTGTCATCCGGAACATGCCCCAGAAGCCGCACCGAATCCTGCAACCCCAGTTGACCGACCCGCCGGCCGATGGTCTCCAGCAGGCGTTCGGCATGCACCAGGGAAGCCGTTGCATCACCGCCCGCCACCACATAAATCAGGTCCGGATACTGTCGCACCAATGCCGGCAGAACCTGTTCGATGAATTCAAGGATCCCCTTGCGCCGGATCAGGCGGCCGGCTGTCAGCAGAACCCGTCGCCCCCGCACCTGGTGCCGGACCCGCCAGGCCTGTAACTCCGCATCACCAAGTTCCCGGAACCGTTCCACATCCACCCCGGGATGAATGACCCGGATGCGTTCCGGCCTGCATCCGATCCCTTCCAGCAGTTGTCGGGTCGGATGGCTGTTTGCCGGCACCCCCGCCGCCTGCCTGAACAGAAATCGCATCACCCGGCGGTACCACCAGCCGCCATGGGCCACATCACTGCCGTGCGCCAGCAGCACGTAGGGGATCCTGAACCAACGCGACAGGCACCACGCCACCGGCGCATTGACGATGCCTGCACAGACGATGACCTCGGCCCCGATCGTGCGTAACCGGCGCCACGCCTCACGCCAGGCAAACAGCTGGTAGGCGGCCAGTCCCGGCCGTTCCGGCCGCCTGATCCCCGGATCATCCGACCCCTCCGGCGCACAACGGGCAATCGTAAAGACATCAAGCCCGCACCCCGGCAATCCATCCGCCAGGTGGCGTGCCACCGTCTCGATCCCACCGACCGCCGGCGGAAAATTCCATGCCATCAACAGGACCCTGACCGGATGATTCATCCACCCACCCTACCTGAATCTTTTCGACGAAACAACGCCATTGGCATGCGGCGGAATTTGAGCCCTGAATTAATTGCAGGCCAAGGCCGAGAACAGCAAACATCCCACCTCGATGCGCTATACGGGCCCGGAATAGATCACAGCACATCCCTGTTAAAAACGCCTTTTGTGGGCCGTTTCGTGTCTCTAATAAAATCGGATTGATCCCACGGAATTGTTTCGGGAAACAACTGCACTTATCTTTTATCGCGCAAACGAATGTAGACTTCCTCGCCGAGCCAACCGGCCACGACCTTCTGGAAGGTTTCGTCGTTCAGAACCTTGGCAGTCAATTCCTCGTTTTGCTCCATCCGATCAATGACAAGGGACTGCAAAATATTGCGGAAAAGAATCTGGAATTTCTCCAGCGGATTGGCTTCAGCCGCCTGTCGAAGATCATCGCTTTCAACGGCAGCCTCGCGAAGTTGGTCGAAGTAGAGTTGGTCCGAATCGGTGAAGTCGGTCCTGAAACGTTCATTCAGGATGTCAATCAGCCGCGAGAGTTCAATCGGCGTCTCGCGTACAACGTGTGTTCCCACGTCAAGCGGCCCTTTTTGTGCCTGGACCTGTCCTTGGTTCAGACTGATCGAACCTTCGCTGATTTTCTGGAGCCGGTAGTATTCAAGCCGGACCTCGTCGTCGAATTCATAGGCCGGCCCGGTCCCGCGCTTCGGTAACTTCGCGCTAAGGAAACGGAAGAACGTGTAGAGCTTCTCAAGATCCGTATCCTGAAAGGGGACGATCTGCGCCAGGTAACTGTAGAGACTGCGGAACCCCTGAATCTTCGCGCGGAGTTCTTCCGCTTCCTCGTCCTTCTCTTTCTTCACGGCACGGAAACGCTCTGTAGCCGGCTCTAACGCTGCCTCCATGTGTTCATGATCGCTGGCGCTTGACCGCCGCTTCGCCAGGAAGAACACGCGGCAAAACGCCTCGACTTCTTCCCGCATGTAGAGGCCGGCGGCGTCCAATTCCGCCTGTATCTCGTACAACTTCGCGGGTTCCGGCTCCGCGCCGAACTCAGCGCCCTCGTAGTAATCCTTGAAGGCTTGGAATATCTCTTCCCGGTCGTTGACGAAATCCAAAATGAACGTGTCTTCCTTGAGGGGATGCATCCGATTCAACCGCGAGAGGCTTTGCACGGCCTGAATTCCGGCAAGCCGCTTGTCCACGTACATCGTGTGCAAGAGCGGTTGATCAAACCCTGTCTGGTATTTCTCCGCCACCAACAAAACCTGATATTCCGCCGTGGCAAACTTCTCCGGCAATTCCGTCTCGCGAATACCGTTGTTCATCTGCGTTTCCGTGTATGCCTTCCCCGGAATCTTGTCATCCTGCACCACGCCGGAAAAGGCCACCAGCGTCTTGATGCCCTTGTATCCCTTCTCCTCGATGTAGCGGTCGAAACTCTGCTTGTACCGCACCGCCTCCAACCGTGAACCAGTGATGACCATGGCCTTGGCCTGCCCACCGATCTTGTGCCGGGTCTGAGTGCGGAAATGCTCCAGCATGACTTCCGTCTTCTGCGCGAGGTTGTGCGGGTGCAACCGCATGAACCGCGCCAGCGCCTTGGCTGCCTTCTTGCGCACAACGTGCGGATCGTCTTCGCACGATTTAAGCAGGCGGTAGTACGTCTTGTAGGTCGTGTAGAACTTCAACACGTCCATGATAAAGCCTTCTTCGATCGCCTGCCGCATGGTGTAGCGGTGGAACGGCTTTCCATTCCGCCCGAAAACACCGAAAGTCTTGTGTTTCGGCGTGGCGGTGAACGCAAAGAAACTGATGTGTTCCTGATGCCCGCGCCGCGCAATCGCCCGCAACACTTCCGTTTCGTATTCCTCCAGGTTGTCGGCCTTCGCTTCCTTGGCCACTTTCTCCCGAAGCGCTTCCCCGCCAAGCACTTCCTTCATGCCCGCCGCGCCTTCTCCGCTCTGCGAACTGTGCGCCTCGTCAACGATCACGGCATATCGCCGTTTCGGGAGCACCCCGTCAACGGGCTTACCTTCCTCTTCGCCGATCTTCTTGAGTTGATCGGAGACGAACGGGAACTTCTGAAGGGTCGTGATGACCACCGGTACGCCCGACCGCAATGCCTCGGCCAGTTGCCGGGAGTCCTGGTCTATCTTCTGAACCACGCCCTGCTTGTGGTCAAACTGGTAGATCGTGTCCTGCAACTGTTGATCCAGAACGCGCCGGTCGCTGATTACGACGACGCTGTCGAAAACCTTTCGGTCTTCCGCATCGTGCAGGCTCGCAAGCCGATGCCCCAGCCAGGCAATGGTGTTGCTCTTGCCGCTGCCCGCCGAATGCTCCACCAGGTAATTGTGCCCCGGCCCTTCCTTCCTCGCCGCGTCCACGAGCGCGCGCACAGCGTCGAGTTGGTGATAACGCGGGAAGACCATAACTTCCCGCTTGATCGTCTGGCCCTCGTCGGTCCGGCGCTCCTCAGTCTGCAAATGGATAAACCGTCCCAGAATGTCGACCCAACTATCCCGCGCCCAAACCTGTTCCCAAAGATACGCCGTCCGGTGCTTCATCCCCGCCGGGTCCGGCGGATTGCCTGCCCCGCCGTGCAGTCCCTTGTTGAACGGCAAGAACGTCGTTGCGCCGCCGGCGAGCTTCGTTGTCATCGTGACCCGCTCGGTGTCTACACAGAAATGAACCAACGTCCGTCGCTTGAAATCGAAGATCGTTTCCCTCTGGTCCCGATCCTCACGGTACTGCTTCTCAGCGTGTTCCACCGTAGAGCCGGTCATCGGGTTCTTCAACTCCGCCGTCGCCAACGGAATTCCGTTTAGGCTCAGCGTCAAATCCAACTCGTTCGCGTTCCGCTCACTGTACTGAAGTTGCCGGGTGACCCCCAGACGGTTCGCCGTGTAGAGTTGTTCCGCTTCGGGATTGAGGCCGTGCGCCGGCCGGTAGAACGCCACGCGGAGCAGTTGGCCGTAGCACTTGAATCCGTGCCGGATAACCGTCAGACATCCGAGTTTGTCCAGCATCCGGCAAAGGTCCGCCAACACGATCTCGCCCGTATTGGCTCCGTGCAGCTTCTCCAACTTCTCCCACTTCTTCGGTTGTGTCGCCCGCATGAAGTCCAGGACGACGGCAGAGAACAGCGCACGTGCCTTGTCGTATGCGCCGGGTGGAATCTTCTGCCACCCACGCGCAAGCATTTGCTCTTCGATCAGATCCTCGAACTTCTGTTCTTGATGCGCCTGCATGTCAGTTGGCCCGATTGAGTCGCTTGGTGAGGAAATAGATTGCCACGCAGCAGAACTCCCGATACTCACCGTCAGCCAGCGATGTCCACGCATGGATCAACGCTTGAATCTGGCCGCGTGTGCGGCTGCCAGGGTCCCGCCCAAACTCCGCAATGACTGAATCAACTACCGCTCTCCTGTTCGCCTTGATCCGTGGATGATTCAGGTTCAAGACCTCGTTCAGTTCACGGTCGAAAGCAACATGATCGGCCTCAATCGTTCCGTCGCCCAGATAACGGATTCGGCTCTCCACGTTGTGTGCCGGTTCCGCCGGATTGAACATGATGTCCCGGTCGCCTTGGCGCGAATCACAGTGCTGTTGATCCAGCGGACGTCCCTCGCTGCCCGGACACGCGCCCAGCAGGTTTCGATAGACGAGTTGCTCGCCGGGATACCACGTTTGACTGTGCCAGTGGGCGATCTTCATCCGTCGGTCGCCTTCCACCCAGCGAATGCGCTGCATGCAGTAGCAGCAGAGGTGGCCTTGCTCGCTGAGAAGGCTTGCCCGCAAGTCGTCCTTCTCGACGTAGTTGTCGTAGTCGGCATGCGCCTGTTGGCGATGCTGCGTGAGAGAAGGCGGTTCATTACCCTTGACGATGTTCTTCATTCTGCCCACCCAGAAAGGAAATCAGAGACCGTGCCCGCACCAACTCGGGATCCGAATCGCCCAGTCGCTCACTGATCTGGCGCATTCGCTCTTGCGCCTGCGGGAAGTCTTCCCGATCAATCGCCCGGAAAAGCTCATGCAGGAAGCTCTGCACTTCCACATTACGGGCCGGCGTGCCCATGATCTCCTCAAGCACACGATTGGAGTCGAGACCCAACGCCTGGTCCGGCGTGTATCGCCGCACGCGTTTCTGTTCATCCCGGAAGAGATACCGCACACACCGCGCTTCCGTCTCGCCGAGTACTTGTGGTGAATGCGTGGTGGCGATGAACTGGCAGTTCTGGAAGGTCCCCCGTAACCACCGCATGGCCTTGCGCTGCCATTCCGGGTGCATGTGCAACTCGATCTCGTCAATCAGCACAATCCCCTTGCCGTCAGCGATCGGATTGGCAGCGGTAGGATTCGCAATCGCGAGCCGCCGCGTGATGTCGAAAACGATCGCCAGCAAACCCCGTTCGCCATCCGATAGTTGATTGATCTGAATGGTTGCACCGTTCTTGTCCACACGGAAACGAGGCTTCGGATCGTATACGACCCGCAGGTTGGAGAACCCCTGCATGAACTCCGAGACCACTTGCTGAAGGGCGGCGACGATAACCCGCTGCGCTCCGGTAACGTCAGACCGTGGGCTCTTCTCCAATTCCTGTTGAGCGTAGAACCATTCCATCGTCTCCCGCAGTTCCACGCTTCGCGCCGTCAACGCCGCCGTATATGCACGCGTCTTGTCGGCCAGGTTCGGCGTGTGCATTTTCATCACCCGGCCTTGCAGCAACCGGCCCGATGAAAACAGAACCACGACGGGATGATTCGGTGACTCCTTTATACATTGTAGCGATGTGCGGGTCTCACGAGCTACGTTTTCAAGTTCACCCTGATGGAGGCTCCCCGTCTGCAATCGCTCAAGCAACAAGTACCACAGGTCCCCCGTTTTGTTTTTGGCCACTCGTTGCAGTACGCCATGACAGCGATGTTCGGCAACCGACATGATGCCGGAAATTTCCAGAGACGGTTTATCGACCAACACGTCATCGTCATCAAATGAACGGGCAATATTGCTCTTAGCCTCCGTGAACTCCGGCAACGCCCGCGAGAACATGACTGCAATGGCATCGAGAATAGCGGATTTACCGACGCCATTCACCCCCGCAATGATCGTTACGTCGTTCTCAAATTCAATCTCGATCTGCTCGAACGCACGGTAATTCGCAAGATTTAGTGTGTGCAAGATCATAACTCTCACCCCGCCGCCGCAATCCCGATCCGTGCTGCATGGACGCGGGTGCGAACTTCGTTGTAGATGTCCACGCCGATTTCCTCGGCGACGTCGAGCGATATCGCGAGCGAATAGGGAACGGCCTGCTCGAGCGCCCCAGCGTCTGGACGGCAACTCACCTGCACTTCAATCGCGTCCCCATCCACGTAAGCGGATGCCTTGTCGCCTTCCAAAACCTCATGCTGGACGGTCCCACGCTGAACCGCGTGCCAGTCTGCTTCTTTTCGACCTACGTTCAGGGCGTCTGTGCCCGGTGTGAACCAGAGCGCCGCGCGCCGCCAGGATTGGTGGGCTGGATTCACCGACGTGAACCATCCCAACGTGATCGTCACACGCCGCTTGCCCTGTCGCCCGCTCAGTGACGGCGGGAGCGGCAGGCGGTGTATGTGGGTCTGATCGGCCTGAAGTTGCCCGCATCCGAGCGCCGTTACGCGGAATGGGGTGCATTCCTTCACGCGGGTCCAATCCGCGACCCCGTAACCGAGCAACCGCGTGACGTACTCCTTGAACTGGCGGCTGTTGGCGGGATTCTTCAGCGTCTGTTCGAGCACGGAACCCGCACGCCCCCAACTCGCCGCGTGAACCAGAAGAGTCTTGATCCACAGCGCCCGCGGCACATCGTCAATGACCGCCGCCCCGTCCCCGGCCCCCAATTCCTGCAACACGTCGTACAACTGGGCCGCCGCACGACTTGCCAGTGCGGTCGCATTGCTTGTGCCGCGCATGAAACGACAAGTATTCAGATCGCCTGCCGCTGCGCCGGGGCACGCCACGAACTGACCGGGGGCCAACCCTTGTGCATACACGTCATACGAGCCGTTCTGCCCGCCCCTGAGACTTTCGAGAAGAACGACGCGGCCACCCGCGCAAAGGACATCCGGCTTGATTGATCGCCGGTACCCCATCCCCTGCGCATTGATGATGCTCGGCAGGTCGCGCTCCCCAAAGGGCTTAATTGCACGGGGCACATCGACGGTCCCGGAGGCATCCTGATCGGTCGCCCCAATCGTGAGCACGTTGACCGCCTCGGCCGGCGAAAGAAGACGCCGATGCCGCGCATCGGCCGCAACGGAACGGATGACCCGCTCCTGCAAAGCGGCCGGAGGCGTGGCCGCGACCGCCGCCGGCGCCAAACCCAACTCGACAGAATGAGCATGGTTCCCGGCGCTGACAAGAAACAGAACCCCGTACTCCCATGCCAGCCAATCCAGGAGACGGGCCAACGGGCTCAGGGCGCTTTCGAAAGGCCGGTCCTTGATTCCGATGGACAGATTGATGACGCACACCTGCGGGGCCGCCGCGGGTTCAGCGTTGTCGCTTTCATACAACCGCCGCACAGCCCTGTGTACGAGATCCACCAGCAACCCATCCTCCGGGGCCGACTCCCAGCGTGGATGTCGCCAATCGTGCGGGTTCGGTCGCAGTATCGGCCGCACATACAGCCGCCGGGGCAACGGGGGCTCCGCCGCCTTGATGTCGCCATGAAGGATCAGGGAGGCCATTGCCGTACCATGCTGGCGCTCGGCGGCCGGGTAACTCGGTTCAATACCGTCGGGGTCGTCAATCACCAACCGGCCGGCCAATCGGTTGTGGTTTTGCAGCGGCAGGCCGTCAAATAGAGCAACGACCGGCTCGCCCAAAGGCCCCGGCGCGGCCCTCGCGGCCGACGTATCCGGTTCCCGTCCTTCCTCGCCAACGATCCCGGCCATTTGTCCCGTTGCTCGGAAGAACTGAATCTGTTCACACTGGATCAGGGCGGTTTCACGGCCCGCCTGCTCAAGAACCTGCCGGACGGCACCCACAGGCAATCTCACGAGCAGGGCGTGATACGCGATCTCCTCGATTACAGCCTCGTGAAGAACCTGCCCCTGCAAGGCCGAAACAAGTGCGGTGATCCGCGCCCGGCCTGCTTGGCGGCGTTGTGCGGTACCCCGGAACCACAACTCGATTTCACACGGGATGACATCTTCGTCGTGAGTGGCACGTTCCTGCCAGTCCGCGAGAACGCCCGTCTCATCCAAGCGATCGTGGACGCCCCACAACCGAACGTCATGCAGTTTCGCGAACAGGTCAGCCCACTTCCCAAAACCGTAAGGCAGTGCCCGGTTGCGTTTCCAAGCATCCCAAAGAGAGAGGATCTGCTGCAAGGCTTGCTGATTCGACAAGATCAGGAATACGCGGCCCCGAAGCGTCTTCTCGCGTTGCGGTGCCCCCTTGGCAGTCATCGTAAAGAAATCGTCATCGGGCGGAATATCCTCTTCTTCGATCTCGCCCAGCCACTCCAACCCGCGGATGCCCCTCACGGCGACGATGAAGTCATCCACAGGCCCCACGGTCTCAAGCACGACCACTTCTTCCGGAATGAGCCCTGCCGCTTCTGTCTGCAAGCGCGCCCGCTGCGCGTCGAACGCCTCGGTCAGAACGGTGAACTTGGGCGTGAGCCGTTCCGTTTGCCGTTCTCGGGTCGGCAAATGCAAGTTCCCGCCTCCGCCGGTCTTCTTCGGTCTCCGGGCTGGCTCACCCGGCGATGGGAGTATCAGGAGCGGGCGCTCAGGCATGGCGACTACGCTCCTTCTTCCTCCCCGCCAGCGAGAATCGCTTCTCCCACTGCGCCAAACGCTCACCCACGATACGCGCGATGTTCCCTTCGGGAAGCGCCAAGACGTATCGCCTCTGCACGTCCAAGCCGAACTGCTCCAATTCCGAGAAGCTCAGCCCAGCCAGTTTCTTGGCAACCGTCGCCGGAGAAGGACCCATGGGCTTCCCGAGTCGCCTTTCGAAGCGCTTGAACCATTCCTCCGCTTGCGCCGGCGTCGGGTGAGGCAGGTTGAGACGAAGTTGGAAACGCCGCCACACCGCACGGTCCAAAAGTTCAGGATGATTCGTGGCGGTCACGACCACCACGTGCGACGGCAACGCGTCCACCTGAAGCAGCAACGAACTCACCACGCGCTTGATTTCGCCGGTCTCGTGAATATCCCCCCGCTCCTTGCCGACAACGTCGAACTCATCCAGGAACAACACGCAACGGCGCGGTCTGACCTGGTCGAACAACTTCGCCAGCCGCACCGCCGTCTCCCCCAGATAACTGGCAATTACCCCTTCGTACCGCACAACGAGCAACGGGACAGCCAGTTCTGTAGCCAAAGCCTCGGCCAACGATGTCTTACCGTTGCCCGGCGGTCCGGCCAATAAGACCCGGTTCCGGGGCTCCAGGTTGTGCGCCCGCAGCAAGTCGGAACGGTTCTGCTCCTCCATCAGTTCCTTGCATGCCGATTCCACAACCGCCGGCAGAATCAAGTCCTGAAGCCGCCGCCGTGGTTCGAGCTCATAGAAGAATTCAACCGCATGCCCGTTTCTCGGCAGCCCGGACACGGGCGCGCTGGGCGGCGTTCCGTTCTGCGCCAGATGAGCGGCAAGGCGGTCCGCCAGGATGTGATGCTGCTTGGCCCGTTCTTCAACAACCAGCGCCTCAATGGCCTTGCGGAAGGTGGCTTGATCGCCCTTCGCCCCCGCGCGTACAAGACTCAAAAGCAAGTCGGATCTTGCCATGTCAGATTCCTTCCGAAGATCGAGCCGGCCCCAGACTCCGGCACCCGCAGTATCCCATGGACGCGGCAGGGATCGCAATCCTTCCCGTCACCGCTGCCGTAATCAGCGCCGCCCGCCGCTCCGCGAGAAGGCGGATGGAATCGCGCAGGGCGGCGGCCATCTCATCAGCCCGGGCAGAATCGCTTTCGATCTGCTTCACGATGGCGTCCTGTTCAGCAAGTGGCGGTACCGGAACCCGCATGTCGCCGAGTTTGTCAAAATAGAGACGCAATCGCATGTCCATGATGCCGCTCGACCTGCGACGGAATTCCGGGAAACACACGGCGCAGCGGAACAGGAAGTGGTAGTAGGTTGTATTCACGTTGGCCGTTGCACGAAGGATATCGTATGCCGGACTCGTGACGCCCTCGTATCGGGAAACCCCAATGGCCCCCATCCACGCCAACAGTTTGTTTACCACGATATCACCGGGCCGCACCATCCAGTAGTTGTCGGTGGAACTCGCCTTGTTGCCCCGTGCTTCAAGTTCCTTCCGAGGACGCACGCCAATATCGGTGTACAATGCCAGCAAGGTGTAGTCATTGTTCTCCGGTGCCGGCTCCGCCACGAGACGAAAGAGATTCTTGACGCGACATGTATCCCATGATTCTGGGATTTCGCCCAGCCACTCCACTCCCGACGGTTTCATCTTCGCCTTCGGGTCAAGGCCACGGGTCACGGCGCGCGTGATCAGCGCTCCGCGCTTTTCCTCCAGAATCCGCAGCATCTTCTCTTTCTCAGCCACCAACTCGTCAATCTCCACCGTCTCGCGGTCAAGGCGTGCCGCAATGGCGTCTTGCTGCGCAAGAGGCGGGAGCGGAACTGACAAACGGGTAATCGCGTCCTTCGGAAGACCAAATCGAGTCACTCCCACAGACGCCAACTCAAGCGGCAGCCGGAGGAGCTTCGATTGGAGACATCGAAACAAAAAACGCCCCTGCAACTTCTCGCGGTCCGCCCGCAGAATTGCCAAGTGATAGCCGCAGACAAGGTCCGGTATCGGTTCGACAACCAACGCCGGGACGCCGATGTCGTCCCATGATTCCGAGTCCTTGGTAATCACAACGTCCCCCGCCATAAGGCGGAATCTCTCCGCCTCCGCAAGGGTGGCGGTCGCCCTCATGAAGTCCATGTCAGGGCGTATGAACTCATGGTTGTACACCTCTCGATAGTTGCACAGTCGGACGGGCTTTTCGCCTTCCTCTGAGAGTTTGTCCACACTGCTGACAACGCATGCGGCAACAGCCTTCAGGGGGAAGACTTCCCACGATTCCGGCAATTGCTTCTGCCATGCCCCAGCTTCAGTCATGCGTCACCTTGTTGAGTAGGTCCAGAATCCGTTTTTCCACCGTGGCGAGTTCCACGTCAATCTCCGCCAACGGGCGCGGCGGCTCGTACTTGTAGAAATGCCGGTTGAAGTTGATCTCGTAACCGACCTTGCCGACCCCGTTATCCTTCTCGTCAACGGCCTCATGGTCAATCCAAGCGTCCGCCACATAGGGTCGCACTTCCCGAAGGAAAAAGCGCTCAATCGGTTCTTTCAACGGTATATTTTCGAAATCCCGCAGTTGCGAGTCGGCTTCGTATTGCACCACGTCTTTGGAGGGTCGGGTTCCACCCCGACCGGATTTCGGATCGGCCGGCGAGGAAGCCGGCCCTCCAGGAGAAAACCCATAAACCTCCACCAGTTCCGCTTTGCTCAGCCCCGTTGCCTTGGCGCGCGCGGCGACTAACTCCTGAACGCCATCAGGCAACGCGGTGCTCCGCTTCTCGATGACCGGCTCGCATTCGGGGTCGCGGGCGGTGAAGACCTCTCGGAAGAAATTGCGTTCCCGCGCGGTCCAGGCGACTTCTTCCTGCTTGGCAATCTCGCGAACACGCTCCGCTACCTCGTTCCAATCGTCGTACCGATCCGTTCCGAGTTCCCGTTCCGCGGCCTGAATCAGCGGCAAAAGGGCGGGGCACTGGTCGAGGAACTTCTCCTTCGCGTCATCCGTCACTTGAAACCGCAATCGCAAAGGACGCTCGATGGTGATTCGCCGATACCCGAAGTCGGCATTGTCGAAGAGCTTGCATGTATCCGCCGCTTGAAAAGCTCCGTGTTCCTTGGAAATCAGGTCAATCTGTTCGTCGGAGATGTACCGACGCTTCTCGCCCAGCGAGCGGCGCATCGGCGTCCAACGCTCTCGCGCGTCAATGAGTTGGATGCGTCCCTTCCGGTGCTTCTCCTTCCGGTTCGTTACGATCCAGATGTACGTGCCAATGCCGGTGTTGTAGAACATGCTCTCCGGCAACGCGACAATGGCCTCAAGCCAATCATTCTCGATGATCCACCGCCGGATTTCGCTCTCACCCGATCCCGCGCCGCCAGTGAACAGCGGCGAACCGTTGAACACAATCCCCAGGCGGCTGCCCTGCTTCTCCTGACTCCCCGGCACGAACTCCTGAAACTTGGAAACCATGTGCAGTAGGAAGAGCAACGCGCCGTCGCTCACGCGCGGCAGACCGGGACCAAACCGCCCGTCGAAGCCCTTCTTTTTGTGTTCGTCAGTCACGAACTTCCGGTCCGTCTCCCAGTTCACGCCGAACGGCGGATTGGCAAGGAAGTAGTCGAACCGCCGGCCCAAAAACCGATCTTCCGTCAATGTGTTCCCGAACACGATCTCGCTATTCTGTTGCCCCTTGATGAGCATATCCGAGGCGGCAATCGCGAACGCGCGCTTGTTGTAGTCTTGTCCGTGGACGATCAGCCGTGCGCCTTCGTTGTGCTCGTGAATCCAGTTCTGCGATACGGCCAGCATGCCGCCCGTGCCGCATGTGGGGTCGAGCATGGTCTTAATGATCCCCGGTTTGAAAACGTCGCCGTCCGGCTCCAGCAGGAGGTTGACCATCAGCCGCACGACTTCGCGCGGCGTGAAGTGGTCGCCCGCCGTCTCGTTCGCGGCTTCGTTGAACCGTCGGATCAGGTCCTCGAAGATCAAACCCATCTGAATGTTGTCCACGGAGTTGGGATGCAAGTCTATGTCCGCGAACTTCGACACCACGAGATAGAGCCGGTTCGCTTCCTCCAGCTTCTCGATTTCTGCCTGAAACTCGAAATACTCCAGGAAAATGTCCCGAACGTTCGCCGAAAACCCCTTGATGTACTGCATCAGGTTCAGGGCGATAGCGTCCGGCTCACCCTTCAACTTCTGGAAGTCCAGACCGCTGTGATTATGAAAGCCGATATCGGTCCCGTCGCCGGCGACCTTGTTCAGGATCGGGTCGAGGTTCTTTACCTTGCCATCCTTGATCTGGTTGTATCGCTTCAGCACCGCCGGCTTGGTGGCTTCCAGTACGCAATCGAACCGTCGCAAAACCGTCAACGGGAGCATAACCCGCTCGTATTGCGGCGGCCGGTACGGTCCGCGGATCAGGTCTGCCACCGACCATATGAAACTGGAAATTTCTGTTTGCGTCATTACGTCTCTCGTTCCTGAACTTCAGTCCGTCTGTTGCTACTCCTTTCCATTCGCCAAGTCAATTTTCTTCCGCCCTTTTGTCTTACTACATTTACCTGCATCATCCATCGGAACCCGCACAAACCTGTTGGACCAATCAATCCGTTCCCGGTAGGATTCCGGCCATCACCACCACGCCATGCTGTTCAATAGTTATACGTTCCTGTTTATATTCCTGCCACTCGTCATGGCGGTATACCGGTTCGCACCCCCCGCCCGGAAAAACCTGGCATTGACCCTTGCCAGCTACGTGTTTTACGGATACTGGAACCTCTCCCTCTGCAGCCTCCTGCTGGCATCCACCGCCGTCAACTACTGGCTCGGCAGCCGGATCCACGCCACGGTGTCCGCCATCGGCCGCCGGCAATACCTGACCATGATCATCCTGTTC
>Ga0156641_1177_pt1 | contig 14340 bp, 14 predicted proteins | sample RifOxyC3_FD_110715 | JGI IMG/M metagenome (GOLD analysis project Ga0156641, IMG submission 110715) | Lentisphaerae bacterium RIFOXYC12_FULL_60_16 | reverse complement strand
ACAAGAGAAAAGACGGTGGTGGTCGTGCTGTGTGTGGGGGTCGATGGGACGTGGGCATCCTGGCGGGCGGAAGGCAGAAGCTGTCCCGGCGGGTTATGCAGAGGTTGAGTGAAATAAATCATTTACTACCCGCTATGCTTGCCTGATACCTTTGGTGCCCCGAAATGCTTCAGAAAAGCCGCTTCTGCTTGCTTGTACCCGTCCTCCGTCACACCAACCGACTTGGCTTTCTTCTTTGGATCGGTGATCCACCCCTTCTCGTGAAGCCGGTCCATGGTCGCCCAGTCGAACGACTTCCATGCGCGGGCGCCGCAATCCTCACGCCGGTCCCACATGACCAGGAACATCAGCGCCATGGTCAACTCATCCACTTTCTCCAAATTGTATTTCATCGGCAGCTCGATTATAGATTGAGTGGTAGCAGTCTGACTCTCGATCGGTTTTCATCAACGGAAATAAGCGCTCCATTTGTGAGCGCGGCTGCATGTCGCTTAAGCGTGTCACAGATTACATTCCGGCAATGTTGTGGCGTCGGATCTGCTGTCCGTAACTGGATCACGCTGGGTGCGCGGGTGGATGTAGCTGCAAGAATCGCTCCGAAATCCAAGTCGTGGGTAAACACAATGCACGCATGCTCGCGTGCCCATGTCAGGATTTCATGGTCCGTTGCACGGGGATCACCAATCTCAGACCAGTGTGTGGCTACATGCCCATCGCCGGCTAATACCGCCACCCAGTCCGGTGAGAGATTCATGTCGATGACAAGATTCATGCAGAGACAAGGGGCAGGTCGACTTCCTCGGTTCGCCAAGCCGCATAGGTCAGTGCCTGTACGATATCTTCCGGTTCCAGATACGGGTAAAGCGTGAGTATCTCATCGCTTGTCCGCCCTGCTGCAACCAGCCCGACAATCATGCCGGCCGTTACACGCATGCCACGAATACAAGGCTTTCCACCCATGACCCCGGGGTCAAATGTTATTCGGTCAACGCGGTTCATCGAACACCTCCAGCTGCCTTAGGATAGCATGATCGCTCATCTTGCGTCATTATACTTTTTCGCAGAGCCACAAGCGTCCAACGTGCAGTCGCGATATTCTTCAAAGGGGGACGTTTCCGGGTCATGGGACACGACGGAAACGGTCGTGTGGGTCGTGCTGTGCGAGGGGGACGGGAGTGGTGATCGTGGGACGTTGACGGTTGAACGTGGGACGTGACAGGCTGGCTGGCGGGCTGGTTGCAGACGCTGTCCAGGTCGATTATGCAATGCTCCTTGCATGGTAGTTATGTTATTCCCTGCTGGTTAATATCGCAAAGTGATCTTCATCTTTGATCGGTGGTTTCTGAATTATTGGGGCCCGTCACTCACGTTCTCGTTATTCGAAGGACTGACCCTTCGTTTCCCCGCTGCTCTCGCAACCTTCTTCATTATTCGATGGACTAACCCTTCGCCTCCTCGACTTATGATTAGATCGCACATAGTTTATTAATTGCAGTAGATATCTGCTCGCGCAATAACACGGCGTCCTTTTCTGCACGGCAACTGAAAGGGGACCTCGATACATTCAGATTTACATGATAAAGAAACCCTCGCCCTGCAAACATTAAATCAACTACTCCATCCACACCTCTACCGCGCACCGATAACATAACACGTTTGGAACCACGGTAATTTCGTGAATCCTTCTCTGTTGTTTGCACTCGTGAACGATACCCGTTAGAATCACACACTTTGTGTACGGCTAAAACAATCGCGTCTAACGTGACATTCGCAGGCACAAGGCTAAAGTCCCCTTCACCCACAACTCGCGAACGCTGCGTAGCACATCCGATATTGCAGACTGATAATAAGCAGACATAAAACCACAGACCGCACTTGATCAAGACGGAACCAGACTTGTTCATGGGGCACACGCCCGTTCCATTCTCTGTTCCGCCGATGAAACATTCGCATGCGCCAATATCCACATTTCTCGCATAGCACTTTCATCCGCACACCTTTCTTGTTTCTCTGCGCCAGGCGGATAATCTTCACAATCGAGTATTGCGTCTTGCAAATCCCTACGCACTCTCCACCACCACCTTTTCTCAAAGAGGTAATCCGCAACTGCATCAGCACACGGCGAGCACACACATTTATTCTCCCATGCTCGATACTCTGCATCAACCCCCTGGAAATATGCCTCATAGTTTTGAACATGCACTTCTTCATGTTGCCTCGTAGTTCGTTGTGATCTCCAGGGCGGCAGGGCATCGATATCGATTCCATTCCGATACTGGACCGTGACATGACATGTTGGCGCGTAATCCGAAAGCTTCTCACTCAACTTATCGCAGGGTTTCCATCTATGATCAAATTGCGATCTACCCTGAGTAATCCCCCTGCTGTCTGGAAGAGCCATGTTCTCTGGACGAACGAAATATTCATAACTTATAACGCACCCGGCGTCCCCAAGTGCATCATACCCACTTACTCCGCTATTTGCCGATAATACAAAAAGATTAAGACCACCCCGCTCCCCAATCGGATCCCGGCTCGTCCATCTCGACTCCCCGTACCAACGGTAGCCCCACCACCCGAGGCCGGTCTCGTCATCCCACCACTTGGTTGAGAACCGGAACGGGTTGGATTTTGCCATCGGACCGGAGGAGGCGACAACTGCGGCGAAGGGGGAGGTTTCCGAGTCGGGCGGGACGAGGGAGAAGATCGGGGTGGTTGTGCTGTACGTGGGGGACGGGAGGGGTGCGGGTTGGACGTGGGCGGCCTGGCAGGCGGAAGGCAGACTCTGTCCCGGTGGGTTATGTTTTGCAGTGCGCATCACTCCCCATCCTTTATGGGATCCAAAAGGATGCCCTATTCTTATGGGGTACATCCGATTTGAATCGCTACTTGCGTTGAAGTAGTCCACGCATTAACAAAATACCATAAAGAAATACTATTCCTGCAAAGCAGATGAAGTCTGGCTGCAATAATGAAGTGCCGAACATCAACTGACTCATTTGTCCAACCATCAAGTATGCCCCAAACAGCATACTGCACACCGAAACAATCCAGATAACAGCCCGCAACCGAAGAAATAGACCGACTCCAAGCAGAATCACGAATAGCCCACCAACATTTTGAACACCAACTCCGCGGGATTGTGCCAACCAACTAGACCACAGGGAAAGGGATCCAAACAGTACGATCCAGATACTTGACAACCAAAGAACCCATACATGAAAGCTTCTCCATGGCGCAGGATGCCATGTTCCGTAAGGTTCTTTTCGCGCATTATTCATTTGTCCTGTGTCCTGTGCTCAACGTTTACCCCACCTTCAAAATACTAGGGCACAACAAACGTCGCACCTATCGCAAACGTTCGATAGTCTTTCCACTCAGCGACAATATCAAAGGGCGTTCCACCAACATTCTTAATTAGATCCGGTATCGGATCACTGATAGCCGGCGGCAAATGTCCAATATTGATTGGATTATCGAACACATCTGTTCCTCGAAAGTAGATCCTACAATGGAAACTTAAACCACCGGCTTCGCAAGTGCAGCGCCACTGCGCCTTGATGCGACCGCTCTTCATCACAAATATCGTTGTTGCCACATTGTCCGGGCCACGTTCTCCCTCAAGAATTTCACCAGGAATACAGCATGGGGGATTCTGTAAATTCACCTGATTTTGAATGTCCCACGGAACATCCGAATATCGGTACAGGTCAATATCGGGTGAATTTTGATATTCATCAAGCAGGTCGACATTTGGATCTCCGAGATAGACAGGTGCACCTGGAGCCAAAGGTGGAAGGCGATAAAAATGATTAATGAAGTCTTCAATCTTCCAACCTGGCTGAGGAAACCCAGGGAACATACTCATCAACCCCAAGTAGTCGGCACCGCTTATCGGCGAGTTTTGCACAAAGCCATATAATCCCAACGACCCCAACACCTCTCCTATGGGTTCTCTACTGCACCATCTCCCTGTTCCTGAATCATAGAAGCGGTATCCCCACCACCCCAACCCCGTTTCATCGTCCCACCACTTGGTTGAGAACCGGAACGGGTTGGTTTTTGCCATCGGACCGGATGAGGCGACTACTGCGGCGAAGGGGGAATATTCGTAGTGGGCGGCAACTTCCCCTCCGGTGGTCAGGCACTCACTGACGTTGCCGTTCCCATCAAAGGTGTAAAATAGGGTTGTGAGGTTGCTGGTCGCAGGATCGGTGAGTTGCGCGGATATCAACCCACCGATTCCACCGGCCCCCTGGAGACTGCCGCTAAGGTCAAGGCCCCAGACAAACCAGTTGGTTTGTACGGAAGACGGAAGGACGGAATACTCGGAAAGAAGGTTCCAGCCATCAAATACAAAACGGCTGGTCTTGTTTGTCTGCCAGGATGAGCCATCCCATTCCAGTACAGCTTTCCGGACTCGTCGCCCCATATAGTCATACGCCATCTGCAACTTCTTCGAGCCCGTCACCACATTGAGCGGGGTCACGCCAACCAGCCGGTTCTCTCCATCCCACGTGTTGGTCCACGTCCCGTCAGTCAAAAGATTTCCATCCAGATCATACGTCGGATTATTGGTTACCCCGTTGGCAATCTGGGTGTACTGGTTGAGTTCATTGGCCACGTAAAGCAATTCCGTGCCGTTGGTCTTCGACCATTCCCGGTTCCCGATATTATCGAACCGGAACCCATACAATAAATCACCCATCACGGCGTTGGTCAGTTCCGACCGAGTGTTGTACCCGAACAGGTTTGTCACAACGGCGGTGAAAGCAGACCCGCCATCGTAACGCTTGGTTCGCCGGCCAATCACATCATTCTGATACCCGAACACCGATACCACGTTGGTCCCGATCCGGTTGGACACCGTTACCAACAAATCCCGCTGTGGTTCGTATTCCCGGACCGCGGTGAATCCCGCATCGGACTCTGTCCACCCAGCGAGCAGTTCACTCTGGGGCAGGTATTGGTATTGAACTGACCGGGCAACGCTCATGCCGGCGTTCGACCACGCAACACCATTGAACCGGCCGTCCGTCGCATACGAATACGCCGATTCGCAAACCACGGATTCATTCTGTTCGAGCCGGAAACCCGTGTTCCTGCCAAGGCTGTCGGTTGCCCTGGATATTATATTGGTTCCAAGATTGCCCGTGAGCACCTGCACTTCATTACTCAACTGGAGCCGGGGATCATAGGTCAGCGTCCGAGTCCCTTCCCCATCCGTAATGGTCCCCTGCTGTCCCATCCGCAGATACGTGAATCCGACATCCGGCGTTGAATCAGAATAATCAATTCCGATCATCTCGCCGGTGGTGTTCGTGTAAGAGTAGGTGGTGGTTACCCCGCGCGCCCAGCGCCGTGTCGCGAGTTTCCCCTCGGGGGTGTATGAATAGGCCGTGCCATTGCCGTCGGCATACAGCTTGTTGGTGAACAGGCCGGATGCGGGTTCGTATTGCCACACCGTCTCGTCCGCCGTCCCGGGATCTCCAGGCCATGTGGCGCCATCCCAGGCGGACCCGCCCCGGTAGGTCTTCATGCCCCGAGCCATCTTCACACTCCGTGCCCGTCGATTATGCATATAGCCAATACCCAATACCGGACCCAACAATATCTGAAACCCTACGAGTGAGGTGACCGGTTGGCAAGCGTTTATTGGAGCGGCCAGCCCCCGGCAGTCGCCACGCCACCAGTCGAATAATGGCAGCAGGCCTGGCATCCAGGAACTTCTGTACAATGCTGGTTACGTCCTGCTGGACCATGCCGGTCTCACGGGCGCCCGTTTCAACACCCGGAGGCTTGCTTTTTCCGGCCGGTTCAGCAATCATCGGGTCGTCTGAATACAACGGGTCAGCGTTCGGGAACACGGTGTGATTCCGTGGCGGTCCCGCCGCTGTAACCGGCGACTGGCAGGCACCGGGGAAACCCCGCCACTGTTCGCGAGCCCCTGCGGGGGCATCGCAAATGGGAAGGCGCGCCTGCCGGGATGACCCGGAAGCCAGAAGACCGGCTGACCCGAAAGGAACAGTGAACCTCATGGAAACGGGTTCCGGAACCGCCTGCCGGCGGTGAACGGGACCATTGGGTTCAGTTCGCCCGGGCCGGAAGAGCCAATCGGGAGACGCAACATGGAACATCTGGAAGCACTGCTCAACACCATCAAACCGGTGGATCACGCACTGGAAACCGCCGTCCAGGCACATCTGGACGACCTCACCAAACCCCGCGGCAGCCTGGGACTCCTTGAATCCATGGCCCTGCAATACTGCCTCGCGGTCAACCAGGTACACCCGGCATTCGGACGCAAGCATCTCTTCTGCTTTGCCGGCGACCACGGGGTTGCCGCGGAAGGCGTCTCCGCCTTTCCGCAAGCCGTCACCCCGCAGATGGTGCGGAACATGCTCGCCGGGGGGGCCGCCATCAACGTGTTGTGCCGGCATACCAACACGCGGCTGACAGTCGTCGATATGGGTGTCGCTGATCCGCTCGAAGGCGCCGAAGGATTGAGCCGCCATTCCATCCGGCCGGGTACCGGCAATATCGCCCGCGGTCCTGCCATGACCGAACCGGAATGCCGCCGTGCCATACAGGCCGGTGCGGAACTGGCCCGTGAAGCCGTCCATGCCGGCTGCACGCTCCTGGGAACCGGCGAAATGGGCATCGCCAACACAACCCCGTCCGCGGCTCTCTTTGCCCAGTTCATGTCGCTCGAACCCGCCCTCGTGGCGGGGCACGGGACCGGCATCACCGAACCCGGCCTGCAGCACAAGGTGGAGGTGATCCGGACCGCCATCCGTGTCAACGCCGGCCGGTGCGCCACGCCGCTGGGAACACTCGCGGCACTCGGCGGCTTTGAAATCGCCGGCCTGTGCGGTTTGATGCTGGGTGGCGCCGCCTACCGGACACCCGTGGCCGTGGATGGTTTCATATCGTCAGCCGCCGCCCTGGCGGCATGCAGGATCTGTCCACACGTCCGCGATTACCTCTTCTTCAGCCACCGGTCCCAGGAAAAAGGGCACGCCGTGTTCTTCAAGGAATTCAAGGCTGCCCCCATCCTGGATTTGGGCCTGCGGCTGGGCGAAGGAACCGGGGCCGTCCTGGCCATGAACCTGATGGAGGCAGCCATGAAACTCTACGGCGAAATGGCCACGTTCCATTCTGCCGGTGTAGCTGAAAAAACAACCGGGACCACACCATGATCAACAGCCTCGTCACCGCCTTGCGTACCCTGACCATCGTACCGGTCCCCGGGCAGGAAACAAAACGGTTTGCCGATGCCCTCCCCTGGTTTCCCCTGGTCGGCCTGCTGATCGGCCTGGCGGTCGTCGCCGTTATCCGTGCCGCCGGGTGGATCGGGCTCTACACCTGGCCGGCCGGCACCGCCATCCTGGCCCTGGTAACCGGCATCGCACTCACCGGCGGCCTCCACCTGGACGGTCTGGCTGACTGGGCGGACGGGTTCTGGGGAGGAAAGGACCGGGAATCCGCCCTGCGCATCATGAAGGACCCACGCATCGGAAGTTTCGGCGGCATCGCCCTGGTCCTCGTCCTGCTGACCCGCTGGGCATGCCTGACCCGGATCATCAGCCATGGCGGGACCGCCTGGATACTCGCTGCCGCCATGCTGTCCCGGTTCATGCAGGTGGACCTTGCCTGCAGCCGTCCCTATGCGCGGGCGGACGGCGGAACCGCCGCCCCGTTCATCGAGGGAGCGGGGCGGCGCCAGTGGCTGCTGGCCATGGCCGGCATGCTCACCGGACTCATGGTCCTCTCCCTGCACAACCCCTTCATCGGCCTGTCCGTGATCCCCTGCTGGATCGGCAACCGCCTCTTCGGGGAGTGGTGCCAGCGCCGGGTTGGCGGCATCACGGGCGACCTGCTCGGCACCGCCAGTGAACTCATCGAGACCGCCGTGCTGTGGTTCGGCGCGGTCCAGGGCCCCATTGCATGAACCCGTTGAGCATCCTCCTCCTGGGTGCCTTTCTGCTGGATCTCCTGTTGGGCGATCCGGTCTACCCCCTGCACCCGGTGCGATGTATCGGGCGCCTGATCACCTGGCTCAACCGCCGGCTACGGCGCGGACCGGGTGACAGCGTGGCCGGCGGCATCATTTTCAGCCTGGTGGTGACGATCCTGTGCCTGACAGCCTACGGGTTGATCCGGTTCATCGCCGGGAAGGTCCACCCCGGGGCACCCTTCGTCGTGGACATCTTCACCGCCTATTCCTGCATCGCCTTGCGGGATCTGTTGCGGCACGCGATCCCCGTTATGACCGCATTAGACCGGAATGATCTGACTGCCGCCCGGCAAGCGGTGGCAAATCTGGTCGGCCGGGATGTGACCCGTCTGGATGCCGCCGGGGTGGCCCGGGCAACGGTGGAAAGCCTCGCCGAAAGTTTCCTGGACGGCTTTTTCGCCCCCGTGTTCTGGTATGTGGTTGCCGGGTTGGCAACCGGATCAGCCGCCGGGGCTGTCGGAGCCATGCTGGCATACCGTATCGCCAATACGATGGATTCCATGGTGGGACATCATGGCGACCCCTACGAACGGTTCGGCAAGGCTTCCGCACGGTGGGACGATGCCTTGAATTTCATTCCGGCACGCCTGGCACTTCTCCCGCTGCTGGTGGGCGCCTGGGGCCTCCGCCTGGATGCGCGGAATGCCTGGCGGATCGCCGGACGGGACCGCCTGAAGCACGAATCCCCCAATTCCGCCCACACCGAGAGTTTTGCCGCCGGGGCGCTGGGATTGCGACTGGGCGGCCCCACCTGGTATCCGGATGGTCCGGTGGAGAAGCCCTGGCTTGGCGATGGAACCGACCAGGCGGATTCCGGGCATATCCGGACCGTCAGCCGGTTGGTGCTGTGGGCCGCCATCCTATCCATCACCGGAGCAACGGCCGGCCTGGTTATAGCCGGCCGTTGCCAGTGAAAAAGAATCGTCGTACCCCGGACGCCCGGTCAGAACCGGCAGGCCACCCCGCCATAGCCGGATAGACCGGCGGTACCAAACCCCAGCAATTCCTGGTAGTGTTCATCGAACAGGTTTTCGATCCTGCCGAACACCTGGATGGCCTTTGAATAATCATAGGCGGCGGCCAGGTTGACCACCGTATAGGCATCAAGCGGCACCGTCTGGCCGGTGGCGAAATCCTCGTCGGGACGTTCCCCCACATGACGCGCCGACAAGGTTACCGAGAGATCCGTCATGGGGCGGATCCGCACATCGGCCGTCACACGGTCCTCCGGACGACGCGGCAGGCGCACCCCGTCGGTATCCTCGGTACGCAGGGAGGTCCAGGTCATCGACAATCCAAACCGTTCGTGCGGATTCCATGCCAGCACGGTTTCCAATCCACGGGTTTCCGCCTGCGCCACGTTGCTGTACAACCAGGTGGCGTAATCGAAATCAATCAGATCCCGATAACGGTTCTGGAACCAGGTGGCGCCGAACGTGACGGTCTTTTCGAACCAGGCGGTTTCAATCCCGGCATCCCAACCCTTGACCGTCTCCGGCTGCAGCAGCGCACTGCCATACGGGGAATACAACTGGTAGAGCGATGGCGCCTTGAATCCGGTTCCGTAACTTCCATGCAACCGGACATCGCCCGGAACCGATACCGATGTGGCGGCACGCCAGGTAAACTCCTCGCCGAACCGGTCATGATCATCCCATCGCACGCTCAACACGGTATGCCACCATTCCGTCAATCCCAGGTTTTCCTCCACAAACAATCCGGTCATTTCGGCGGTTTCCTTGCCGAAAGTCCCGGCATATTCACCCTCGGAAACCGATCGCCCGGATTCCGACTGGAAATCCACACCGGCTGACAGGACCTGGCGGTCCGAATAGACCCAGTCATGCTGCCATCCCGTCTCGTACAAATCGGCTTCAAACACCGAATGGCTGCCGGGATTGTCGTAGGTGCGCTCGTGTGAAGTCATGCCGGCACTCACCCGCTGACGCCACCGGGCATCCAGCAGGCTGATCACGGCCGACCCACCGCCCAGCCAGCTGCGCCGCTGCTGGGTATCGTCCAGTGTATCCTCCAGACCGCGGTGGCTGCTGCTGTCGAGATCCATAGCCTCATCCACGTATTGAACGAACCCATCCAGTACCACCCGTTCATCCGCATCATGGCCGAACCGTGCCGACAGGGTCGTAGCACGGTACCCGTCTGCTTCGGAATGGCCATCCGCCTCGTCCGCCACCGAGAAACCCGCGGTTTCCAGGTGATTGGCATTCAAGGCATAATGGAATCCGCCGGACCGTCCGCTGAAATCAAGCGTTTGCCGGAAAGTCTCGTAGGATCCCGCCTCGAGGGTTACCCGTGTCTGCGGGGCACCGGTGCCCTTCCGGGTAATGATGTTGATCACGCCCGCCATGGCATCCGCCCCATACACGCTGCTCTGGGGCCCCCGGATCACCTCGATCCGTTCAATGGCGGAAACATCCAGTCCACCCATATCAGCTCCTCGGCCAAATCCCATGGGATCATTGACTTCGATGCCGTTGATCATGACCACGGTTTGCTGGGAATCGGCGCCCCGTATATATACCGGAGCGACCCGCCCCACGCCGCCGTTCCGGGCAACATGAAGACCGGGAACCATATCCAACACATCCGGCACCGTCATCGACTGCCAGGCATTGATGGCGGATTCCCCGACCACGGTAACCGAACTTCCCACCCGGTCCGCCGGCAGGGGAATCCGGCTGGCAGACACCACCACCACATTACTCTCATCAGCGGCCCGGGTCCCCCCGGCCATCCAGCAACCCAACACCAGAACACCCGCCATCCGCCACTGCCACGAGACACGCATCGTTGCACTCCTTCCGGCCCGTTACGGGCCAAAAAAAACCTTCAGGCTCCCACCGGGAACCTGAAGGTATGCAAAACGGGTGCATCCGACAGCCCCCCTGGCGCGAGGGAGCAGAAATCCAACCGAGGATTTCTCCATGGGACCGTGAGCAACGTCTCCTGACTTCCGGCATCAATCCTTGTTCCCGTCTTCCCGGCTCTACCGGTGACTCAAGGGAACTCGTATCCGGTTACAGTGGCGCGACCGTGCCCGACTTTCACGGGCTTCCGTTCACTCACCATCCTTATCATGCCTGACAAAGAACGGATACACCTTACCGTTCCGATCCGGCAAAGTCAATCATCCCGAAACATAAATGGCCGATATTTTCACTGGACATGCATTTCATTAAAGCGTGTAATTGATATGTACGCGATTTTGTGGTGGACAGGCGTGATATGTCTCGACCGTGAATTGTTCGATTCCGGCGACTGGACAGCGGCTGAACGCCCGAATCGAGGAGGATGGAGTTATGTCGAAGCGTATCTATGTAGGGAACTTGCCGTATTCCACCACAAACGATGAACTGCGAACGTTGTTCGAACCGCACGGCCAGGTGTTGTCGGCCGACGTTTTGATCGACCGCGAAACCGGCCGGTCACGCGGTTTTGGGTTCATCGAGATGAGCGATGCCGACGCCCAGAAGGCCATTGCAGCATTGAACGGCAAGGAAATTGAAGGCCGTGCCCTTCGTGTAAACGAAGCCCGTGAACGCGCACCGCGTTCTGGCGGTGGCGGTGGCGGCGGTCGCGACCGGTACTAGGATTTTCCATAGCCGGCATCCTGCCGGTAACATAACCCCACCTTTTTGTTCCACGTTGGAATCGTGGTTCGGGTGGGGTTTTGTCATTTGGCCGCGGCAACGAGGTACTGCCGGCGGGCTTCATAAAGCGCAATGGCCGCGGCAACCTGGGCATTGAGGGATTCCACACGGCCCCACATGGGTATCCGGATAAGATAATCACAGGTCTCTCGAACCAGGCGGGTAAGTCCACTCCCCTCACTTCCCACCACGAGGACCAACGGACCATTCAAGTCGGCTTGATCAAACCGCTTGGCTTCCGGAACTGATTCCAGACCGGCCACCCAGAAATCACGCTCTTTGGCAGCTTCCAGGGCACGGGTAAGGTTGACCACCCGCGCCACCCGGACATGCTCCGCGGCTCCGGCAGATGCCCGCACGGCGGACGGGGTAACCTCGGCAGAACGGTCCTTGGGAATGATCAGTCCAGAAACACCGGCTGTTTCGGCGGAACGTAACAGGCCTCCCAGGTTCTGCGGATCCTGGACGTGGTCGGCAGCAATAACAACCGGAGGCACACCATCCGCAGGCTTATGCGCCAGGATATCCTCAAGATCAACATACGGATAGCCATCGGTCTCGATAACCACCCCCTGATGATTCGCACCGTCGGTCCGGGTGTCGAGCGCGTGCCGGTCCGTCCCATGAACCGGTACACCGGCCTTGAGCGCCGCGGCTTTGATTTCCTCCAGAGAGGCGTCGGGACGGGCCGTATCCAGCATCCAGCAATTGGCCACGGTCCGGCGACCGGCCCGGAACACTTCCATCACCGGTTGGCGGCCGTACAGGAGATCAGCCACGGGACACATCCTCCTGGTTGACCTTCGGGTCACCCTCACGCACCGGCATGGCGGTTTGCAGGTACTTGACAAATTCATCAACCGCTTCCCGGTCGCTCTTGCGGATGGCAAACATGAGATCACGAACCGTGATGATACCTTCGAGACCCTGGTCGGAAACCACCGGGAGATGACGGATACTGCGGTTGACCATCAGGTCCATCACGCAATTGATGTCGTCATCCGGACGGGCTACAATCAGGTTTTTCTGCATCACCGATGAGGCAAGCGTATGGTCGAAATCAACCCGCCGGTTGCACAGATGAAGGACGTCACGCTCGGTGATGATGCCGGCCAGCTTCCCGTCCGGGCCCGACAGCAAAACCGCCCCCATCTTGCGCGCACAGGCTTCCCGCACAACCGTCGACAACGGGACATCCTGGGAGAGCATGAAAACATCCCGGGTGCCCTTGGCATCCAGGATCCTACGAATATTCAAGGTTCCAGCCATATCGAACTCCTTCCCGCACCTGCCATTCCGGTGCCTACACGTCCCGTCCAACCGCACGCGCCACCTTGCGCACGCGTTTGATCATCCGGGCAAATTGCTCCGGGGTCAAGGACTGTGATCCATCCGACCAGGCTTCATGCGGATCATGATGGACCTCCACCATGAGACCGTCGGCGCCGGCGGCAACCGCTGCCAGTGCCATATCCTCCACATATTCGCTATAGCCCGTCCCATGGCTGGGGTCCACCACCACGGGCAGATGCGTCTCACGCTTGAGCACCGCGATGGCGTTCAAATCCAGGGTGTTGCGGGTCTGCGTCTCAAAGGTGCGGATTCCGCGTTCGCACAACACCACCTGCATGTTGCCCTGCGACATGATGTATTCGGCCGACATCAGCCACTCCCGGATCGTGTTGGCGAGACCGCGCTTGAGCATGACCGGCTTGCGGATCTGGCCGACCGCCTTGAGCAGATCGAAGTTCTGCATGTTGCGCGCACCAATCTGGATCATGTCGGCATGGTCCACCACCAGGTCCAGCACCGTCTCCTTCATGACCTCGGTTACCACCGGCAGACCGGTCGCCTCCCGGGCACGCGACAACAGCTCCAGGCCTTCCCCTTCAAGACCCTGGAAACTGTACGGCGAGGTTCGCGGCTTGTACGCGCCGCCACGCAGGGCAACCGCACCCGCCTTTTTCACGGCCTTTGCAATCGTCAGGATCTGGTCAAGCCCTTCGACACAACAGGGGCCCGCAATGACCGGTATTTTCCGCCCCCCGAACACCACCTTGCGCCCGGCGCCGATCGCAATCCGGCTCTTTTCCTTGTGTAATTCCACCCCGGCGAGCTTATAGGGCTTGAGAATCGGAATCACCCGTTCCACGCCCGCCGACAATTCCAGGCTCTGGAGCCGCGTCTTGCCGCGTTCATCGCCAATGGCCCCGATTACCGTGCGTTCTACGCCGATGATGGGATGGGACTTGTAACCCAGGTCCTTGATCTCCTGCTCGACATCCCGGATTTCCCGGCGGGATGCACCACGTTTCATCACAACCAGCATGTCACACTCCTTCCATCGAACAACACGCCTACGATAACAGACCCCGCATGAGAACGCAATCATGGCATCCGGGATAGCGTCTTTTCACGCCGATGCGCCCGTAACATTTTAAAAAAACGCAACGTGTCGCGGAACGGACGTATCTTGCTCTTTTCATCTCCGTAAATCACCCGGATAGGGACGTCCCCCATCCGTACCCCGCGTTCAGCCAACACCAGCAACACCTCAGACTCAGCGGCAAAGCCAGCGGATTTAAGGGATACACCGCCGATGACATCGGCCCGGTACAAGCGGTAACCGCATTGGGTGTCCGGTACCCGTTG
>Ga0156641_1051_pt2 | contig 14369 bp, 11 predicted proteins | sample RifOxyC3_FD_110715 | JGI IMG/M metagenome (GOLD analysis project Ga0156641, IMG submission 110715) | Lentisphaerae bacterium RIFOXYC12_FULL_60_16 | reverse complement strand
GTGCAGGGTACCGTAAAGGGTTCGTAATGCCATGAATAAACTGAATAGCAAGAGCCGCAAAGACCTGCAACCTTCGACGTTTCTCTGGGGACAATACCGGCCGGACAAGGCCCGGTATGGTTTTCATGCAACCGATGCGGCAACGGCCCGCAAATGGCAACACGGGACCCGGCAGGCATTGGCCCGAAAAATCGGGCTTGGCGTCATGCCGTCCGTCACTCCGAAAGCCCGCCTGGTGGAGACGGTGGATAAGCAGGATTATGTTCGCCAGAAGCTGCTCATCCGCACGGGTGCTGATTGCCTGATGCCCGTCTACCTGCTGCTTCCCAGGAAACAACCCCGGCCGTTACCCGTGGTGCTGGCGTTCCATGGGCACGGGTATGGCGTGAAGGATATCGTGGGATTGTGGGAGGACGGAACCGAGCGGAATACGCCGGACGGATATCACAAGGACTTTGCCGTTACCCTGTGCCGGGCGGGATTTGCCGTTGCCGCTCCCGAGATCGCATGCTTCGGGGAACGGCAGACCGATTTCTCGTACTTGAAAGGGCGACCGGGCCGGCCCGGGTCGCCGGTTCCTTCCACCTGCACGCACGCCGCCATGCTGGCGTTCCATCTTGGCGTCTCGGTACTCGGGTTGCGCGTGCATGATGCGATGCGGCTGGTCGATTACCTGGAAACGCGGCGGGACCTTGACGCCGGGCGCCTGGGCGCCATGGGGATCTCGGGTGGCGGCATGCATACCTTCTTCTCCGCGTGCCTGGATCCCCGCATCCGCGCGTGCGTGGTCAGCGGGTACTATTCGACCTTCCGGGACAGCGTGCTGGCCATGTCGCACTGCGCCTGCAATTTCGTGCCCGGGTTGGCGGAGTTCGGGGAAATGCATGATCTCGCCGGCCTGATTGCGCCGCGGCCCATGCTGGTTGAGGCGGGGAACTATGACCCGATCTTCCCGATTGATGCGGTCCGCCGCAGTGTGGCCCGGGCCCGTTCCGTGTACGGGGTCTTCAAGGCGCCGGGCAAGGTCGTGACGGATTACTTCGAAGGGCGGCACCAGATCAGCGGGCAAAAGGCCTACGAATTCCTGAAGCAGGAAATATGACGCGCCGTCGTCTGGTCTGGGGAACGGAGAAGTGGAGAGTTGACAGGACATACAGGATGGGATGGGAGATGGACGGGATCAAGGGGTGGAATACCATTGTTGGCTGTTTGACTTAGGCATATGGATATGGCATACATATATGCATGAGAACGACCCTTAACATTGATGACGGCATCCTGAAACGGGCGAGCCAGTTGACCGGTGTCAGCGAGAAGACGGCGCTGGTTCGGATGGGACTTGAGTCGCTGGTTGCCCGGAAGAGTGCGCAGCGGCTGGGGGCCTTGGGAGGAACCGAGAAACAGGCCCGGCCTATTCCACGGCGGAGATCCGCGTCGTGATCCTGGTCGACACGTCGGTCTGGATCAACCATCTGCGCGCACCCTCGAAACGACTCGTGCAACTGCTCGACCTGGAACAAGTCGCGATCCACCCCTTCGTGATCGGCGAGCTTTCGTGCGGGAATCTGGTTAACCGGGAGGAGATCATTTCCCTCCTGCACGCCTTGCCTGCCGCACCGAAGGCTGATGACGATGAGATCCTGTTCTTCATCGAACGGCACAAACTCAGGGGACGGGGACTCGGGCTTGTGGACATGCATCTGCTGGCGTCTTCGACGATCGCAGGCGGCTCGCTTTGGACGGCAGACAGGAACCTTCGACTCGCCGCCGGACGCCTGGGGATCGAGTTCGGCCAACCGCAGGACGGTCATTCTTTGCGTTGACCGGCTTCGCGTTGATGCTGGACGGTTTGTACCGCTTCGCGAAAGGCTTTTATATTGGCCCGGCCGCGGGGAGTGCAGTTGTTGCGCCAGATACCGGCACGCACTGCCGGCGCGCCCTGTGCTGCCGCATCGAACACCCACTGGCGGGTTGCTTCCGTGGAATAGGTGGCGGATTCAATCTCGTTGAACCGCCAGGTGAACGGGATCCGGCAATGGGCAAGGATCACGAACGGAGATAACCGCTTCGATACCGACGGGTCATATTGATTGATGCGCAGGGTTTCAAGATGGGGCAGGTGATCGGGCGACAGGTCCTCCACATGGATACCCCGCGTCCCGGACGTGAGTGCTGTGAAGTAGGTCTCCATGAACGGCAGGACAAAGTCCGGCCACAGGGTGGGCGGGATCATGGCGGCCCCGTCATCCGCCACATAGGTGCCGGACGGGTTGAATTCAGGTTCACCGTTGATCCGCGCCAGTAACTGCTTGTATTTCACGATGCTGGCGGTGACCAGCGACAGGAACGTTTTGGCCTGCGGTGGATCGTCGTAAATATCCATGAAAAAGTCGTGCCCGCGCAGCAGCCAGGCGGTGGTGACCGGTCCCTCCACGCCGAACCCGGAAAATGGAATGGTTTGATCCGGGAAGGTGCGTTTGAGCTGTTCCCATAATTCAAGATAGAAGGGGAATCGGCCGGCCTTGGTAAAATCAACTTCCCGGCGCAGGGCGCGGATCCCGTCCGCCAGGTTGTCGAACATCGGGGTGTGGGCCACTTCGCTGTCTTCCGGGAAGACCAGGCGTGAACCGAGGCAGTTGATGTGGCCGTAGCTGATGGCCGCCCAGCGCGGTCCGCCGAAGGAAATGTCCGGATCGAACCATTCGCGTGCGATGGGCAGGCCCTGTTTCCAGGCGGTCACGATGGCGTCCGGTTCGGTGAACAGGCGGTCGAAGCGGACCTTGGCGATTGTGGCGAGCGCCTCGATGCCGCCCGACACGGATCCTTGAAAGGAAGGTGGTGTTGCCGGTCCGTTCTTCTGGTTCAATGTGCACCTCGTTTCACCGGCGTCCCAAGGGGGCCGCCAAAGTTATAGTGATTCAGGCAATAGAATATTCGGTCAAACCGCCAAAAGGATAGCGTAAAAGATCGAAATTGCATGCTGATATTGCATAAACAGATTGCGTTGGCTGCATGTCCGGACATAAAGTTGCGCCTTGGGTTGCCTTTGGAAGAACAGGGGATGGAACCATGTTCATCTGCCCGACATGCAAGGTGCCGTAAAGGGTTCGTAATGCCATGAACAAACTGAGTAACAAGAGCCGCAAAGATCTGCAGCCTTCGACGTTTCTCTGGGGACAATACCGGCCGGACAAGGTACGGTATGGGTTTCATGCAACCGATGCCGGGTCAGCCCGTAAATGGCAGGATGGGACCCGGCAGGAACTGGCGTTGCCGGAAGGAGTGTAACATGGCGACGTACCGATTAAGCAACCGAACCCTGCCGCTGGATGATTCCTGGGACGTGATTGTCGTGGGGGGAGGTCCTGCCGGATGCGCCGCAGCAACGGCCGCCGCACGGGAAGGCGCCCGGACCTTGCTGCTCGAGGCAACCGGCATGCTCGGTGGCATGGGAACCGCGGGACTGGTGCCCTGGTTCTGCGGCTATGACGACGGGGAGAAAATCATCGCACGCGGTTTGGCCGAATACGTTCGTCATGCCCTGATGGACCACCTTCCGCACCTCCGGCAAATCGTCGCGGAACATCCCCTGTTTTCCCCTTCCATTGACCCCGAATTGCTTAAACGAATCTACGATGACATGGTCACCGGCGCGGGCGCCACCGTGCGTTTCCATGCATCACTAGGTGCCGTCGAGAAATCCACGGATGGGATGCCCGACGCGATCGTGACCGTCAGCAAGTCCGGCCTCACGGCCTGCCGGGCCAAGGTGTATGTCGACTGCACCGGCGATGGCGACCTTGCCGCCTGGGCCGGCGCCCCGTTCGAGAAAGGTGACAAGTCCGGCGGCATGCAGCCGGCCACCCATTGCTTCGTGATCTCCAATGTCGATGAGGAAGCGCTGGCAAAGGGGCCCCGGATCCATTTCTACGATCCGGACAGTCCCGTATGGAAAGCCATGCGTTCCGACAAATACCCGCTGATTGTCGAACTTCATTCGTGTAATCGGAAAATCGCGCCGCGCACCTTCGGCTTCAATGCGGGTCACGTCTTCGATGTGGACAACACCGATCCGGCCAGCACCTCCAACGCCCTGCTGCAAGGTCGCCGGATGGCGGCACAATACCGCGATGCCTTTGCCGCGTATCATCCCGCCTTTGCCGATGCGGTACTCACCGCCACCGGAAGCCTGCTCGGGGTGCGGGAAACCCGGCGCATTCTCGGCGACTATGTCCTGACCGTCCAGGACTACGAGGCCCGCCGCAGTTTCCCGGATGAGATCTGCCGCAATGCATACGGGATTGACGTGCACCTTTCCCGGAAGGAAAACGAGGAACTGTGCAAAAAGAGCCTTCCGGAGTTGAAGGAATGGAACCGAACGGCCGTGAAAAGCCTGAAACCGGGAGAGAGTTTCGGCGTCCCGTATCGCTGCCTGACCCCGCAGGGACTCCGGAATGTTCTGGTGGCCGGACGTTGCATTTCCACCGATCGTCAGGCCTACGGCAGCGTCCGTATCATGGCGTGCTGCCTGAACACGGGTGAAGCGGCCGGCCTGGCCGCCGCCATGGCGGCCCAAAGTTCCTCCGATGTACATGCCGTGAATACGAACGATCTCCGCACTAAACTCCAATCCTATGGCGCCTACCTGCCCAACCTTGCGTGACATGGACCATTCCCTTTCACCTTCCATCGATGCCGCACAAATCCACGAGACCGCCCTGTCCATCATGGCGGACCCGGGCTTGCGCATCGAGCATGACGGCATCGTGGAACGCCTGCTCAAGGCGGGTGCCAAGCCCGGACATGCCGCCCAGGTGATCCGGTTCCCCGGCGAAATGGTTGGGGAGTGGATCGCGCGCACCCCGGCAACAGTCCGCCTGGCGAACCGCGCTGCCGACGCACAGGTGGTCGGAGCAGGACATCCTTCGCGGGTCTGGTCGACCCCCGGCCTCCGCTTGTGGCGGGATGGCGTCTGCCGGCCGTTCCGCTCCCGTGACATGGCGGAGTCGACGCGGCTGCTGGACCGTCTTTCGGAAGCGGACGGTGTGTTCGGCATGTCGATGGACGATGTGCCGCCGGCGTCCCGCGATGTGACCGGGCTTCGCATCATGGCACAAAATACCCGGAAGCATATCCGGGTCCTGTGTTTCACCCCGGCGGGTGCCGAACGGTTGACGCAGATGAAGCCCGTGGTTTCGGATGATCCCTGGTTCAGCATCGGGTTTACCGCCCATGGACCCCTGCGATGGACCCGACTGGCGCTGGAGGTGTTCGAGAAGACGGCAGGGCACGGGATTCCGGTCAGTATTAATGGTGAGCCGATGGCCGGGGTGTCCGGTCCCGTCACGCTGGCGGGGTCCGCCGCCGTGGGGCATGCCGAGATTCTGGCAGGCATTGTCATCAACCAGTTGCTCGAACCCGGCCGGCCCTGCCTGTACAACCTGGGTCTGGCCCACGTGTTCGACATGCGCCAGGCGATAGCGGTTACCGGCGGGCCGGAAAACCACCTGTTGGCGGGAACCAGTGCGGCCATGGGGCGTCTGTGCCGTATTCCTTCCTGTTCCTGGGTGTCGACGGAGTCGATGGTGCCGGATGCCCAGGCGGCGTTGGAAAAGTCGCTTGGGTTCCTCTGGCACCTGCAAAGCGGTGTCAACCTCGTCTGGGGCATCGGGCAGTTGGAGTCGGAGCTTACGTTTTCCCCGGCACAGGCTGCCGTCGACAATGAAATACTCCGTTATGTCCGCCGGTTACTGGCCGGTGTGCGGACGGATCTGGAAACACTCGCTGGAGGTGTGATCCGTGAGGTTGGCATCGGCGGGGATTACCTGACGCATGACCATACGCTGGATCATTTCCGGGAGTTGTTTGAACCGGACCTGCTCTTCCGGCAGAAACGGGAAGCGTGGGAGACCATGGGCAGGCCTGATATGGCGGTCCGGGCAGAAAAACGCGCTGATACCCTGTCCTCCGCCAGCGCCGAACCCTGTCCGACCGATGACCAGGACCGGGAATTAAGGGCGATTGAAGTCCGCCACCAGGCTGCGCCGCCCTGACGATAATTCCCTTGTCAACCCTTGCATAATGGGCGTAGGGTCGAAACATGATGATTGCCGCGCCATGGGTGTGCGATCGTTTAACCGTTGGGCTCCGCCGTGCCCTGGTTCCCGTTATCCTTGCTGCGGTGATGACCTGCCCGGGGGGGACGGGTGGGGCCTTGGCCGATCCGGCTCCGGTATCCTCCACCACAACGAATTCGCCGGTCTACCGCATCCTTGAACAGCTGGGCTTTCCGGATGTGCGGGGCGGTGAACTCATCAACGTGCGTACGCCGGGCTACGGGGACCAGCTGCCCTGGTCATCGGAACGTGCACGCGTCAAGCTTCCCAACGCCTGGAGGATGCCCGGCGATACCAATCTCGGGGTCCGTATCATCGACCTGTTCGGACGATCGATGCTGGTGGTGTCCCCAGCCTCATCGTCAACCCGGCGCAGGACAAAGATCGATGGGATTCCGCAGGTTGCCGGGACGTGGACCGGTGTCGATCCAACCAACCTGCCGGCCTTGATTCAACCGGTCCGGGATGCGCTTGGCGGGAAGGATGAACGATCAGGTGATGATAGTGATCTTGCGGAGCAACTTGCGGGTCTGGTGTTTCTTGCGGCCGGCCTTGAACGGAACGGATTCAACCGGGAAGCGGACCACGTGATGGAAACTCTGCGAATGGCCAACGGATTCAAGACCCATCCGGTGGTGTTTGCGGTGAATATCCTGGCCAACCAGCAGAAACTGGAGACCCTGGAGGCATTGAGCCGAAGGGCGGATTGGGCTGTCTGTGCGGACCGGCTTGACCAATTGGCCCGACAATACGGCTCACAGTGGGTGGATGGTGCTGTTGCCCGTCAAATGGCGATGCAGTGCCGGGACCGCCTGAAAACGGATTTGTCGATGGTCGCCGGAACGAATGTCCTCTCTGTGGAAGACCGTGCCATCGTGAAGGATCTGATCGAAACGGCCTGGTACCGGGAGGTTGAATGGCTTGAGCTATCGAATTGCCCCTGGGTCCTGTATGCCCCGCCCGCGCCGGGATCGGAATCCACCAAAGCCTTGATCCGTCTGCTGGACCGGGGGATGGCCTCGGTTCCGCTTTTGCTGGCACTGGCCGACAGTGAAGTGCCGTTGCCGTGGTCTACGATGCTGGTGTCCCGCCGCTATGGAGGCGATCCGGAGAGCCGTCAAAGACTCTGGTCCCGTCTCAAGCGGCAGGGAGACTCGGATGCCAGCCGGTTTTTCGGCGGGGGAATTCTTGCGGGGGGGGATGACGACACATCCGGTGAAACCTTGTTCACCCTGCAGCATTTATCCCTGCTGTTGCTGGCGGGCATCCTTCCGGGGGAACCGTCTGAATTTCCCCGTGTCCGGGAGGAACTCGCCATGCAGGCGGCCGATTGGTATGCAACCGCTGTCCGGTTGCCGCGCCTGGGCCTGGCCTTGCAGTATCTCGGGAAGGGGAATTACGAACAGCAATCCTTGGCGGTAAGGATGATCCTGTCGGAGGGGACCACCAACGATGTGGAGCATCTCAAGCAATTTCTCCTGGATACGGATATGGAGCCCTCGCGCGTGCTTTGGATTGGACAGGTACTGGTCCCGAATCTGCCAGACTTGGAACGGACCGGCTATATCACGTTGCTGGCCGACCATCTTGAACAGCGGAAGCAACCGTTGCTGTCCACCTCATCGAGTCTGTTCACGAAGACGGAAAATGTCCGTGGCAGTGACAATACACGGGAATTGGAACGCCAGCTTACGGAATTCCGCAAACTGGCCTCGACGCGCAAGACCGGTGGTCCGGACATGGTCCGGCGTCTGGCCGATGCCGCCCTGAAAGGTCCTGTTCCCGGAGAGTTGGCGCAGGAAGCCTTTCGGTCCTGGTCGGAAGCGGACCCACAGGTCATCGTTCCGGCTTATCTGGCCATGATCCGGGAAACGCCTCATGCTGAAGTCCGGGTGGGGCTCCTGCCCTACCTGGGGTGGTTGCGCCACCTGGTCAACCAATCCCGGAACGAAACCGGCAGTCCGGAGGATACCCTGCGCATGACCCCTCCCTGGCGTATTACGCGCACGTCAACGGCGGTTCTGGAAGCGGAGGAGATGTCAGCGGAGTCTGAAGACGAAGCGGAGGATGCGGAACCCGACAATCTCATGACCCTGCCGCGAATGAAGGCGCTCTGGACGGAATTGCTGGATGATCAACGACCGGCGCATGGCACGACCGTCCGCATGGCTGCGGCGCATCAGATCGATTTGCTCTATGGGGAAAGGTCCGAGGTGTCCGGGCTGTTCCGCCAGCTCATGCCGACCCGCCATGAACAGGCGGTACTTGAACGGGCCCGGGCCCGGATGGACGGAACCGATCTTCCTACCCTGGTGGACGAGCCGGCAATTGAAGCGGTCAAACTTGAAGCCCTGGAGCTGGCGTTGGGTAGCCTGCCGGAACCGGCTTTCAGTGAACAGGTGCGATCCCTTGCCCCGGTTGAACTGCTGGCCCTTGCCAGCCGCCCCCTGCCCGGCACGAACCTGGTGCGACGTCTGGCGGATGCCGCCGTAAAGGTCCGTCAAGCCGATCCGCAGGTTCCCCTGGAATCCGGAATCCGCCTGACCACGAATGACCTGGTCCGGGTGATTGCCTGGATGCAGGGGTCTTCAAATCCCGCGGTGTCCGGGATTGTCGTCACGCGGCAGGCGTTGCTTGAGGGGATACGGGTGGGGGTGACAAACGTATCCGGGAAAGCGTGTGCGGCCCTGTTGAATCAGCAGGCTAGCTGGATGCTGGAGTATCTGCCGACCAATCGCGCCTACGTGATGGCGCGGGTGCACGCATACACCCAGTCCGATCGATGGCCCGCATCAAGCCTGGCGGTGTGGATGCGTGACCCGGTTCCAGCCGACACCGGCCCGGCCGTTGAGACACCGGATGACGCGGCGATGGATGATTCCACCGAAGACCCGACGGAACAGCACCGCTACATGTACCAGCACATGGAAAGTCAATTCTGGCAGACGGCTGGAGCCCTGTGTTCGGCAACCAACAAGCCGCTGATGCCGGCGGGCATCCTGATCCTGCGGATGAAACCCTGGGTCGATTCCCCCGAGGACGAAGCGTCGGAGGATGGGCTCGATGATCTGGACACCGTGGATGTGGATATGAGTCTCGAAATATGAACCTGAATGACGGGATGCGGAGGGAGTACAAACATGGATGCACAAACGCGGTGGAATGAAGTGCGCGCACAGGTGGAACGGTTGCGCCAGGAAATCGGGCGGGTGATCGTCGGTCAGCAGGAAGTGGTGGAAAAGATGCTGATCGCCCTGTTGTGCCGCGGGCATTGCCTGATCATCGGCGTACCCGGGCTTGCCAAAACCCTCCTCGTCAGCACCCTGGGGCGAATCCTGGGGCTGACGTTCCGGCGCATCCAGTTCACGCCGGACCTGATGCCGATGGACATCCAGGGCAGCGAGATTCTGCAGGAACAGGCGGATGGCCGCCGGGATTTCGTGTTCAAGCCGGGACCGGTGTTTGCCCACCTGATCCTGGCCGACGAGATCAACCGCACGCCGCCCAAGACCCAGGCCGCCCTGCTGGAGGCCATGCAGGAAAAACAGGTTACCGTGGCCGGGCACACGATGAAACTCGACGAGCCGTTTGTCGTCTATGCCACGCAGAACCCGATCGAGCATGAAGGCACCTACCCGCTGCCGGAAGCGCAGTTGGACCGGTTTTTCTTCTGCCTCAAGATCGCCTATCCCACGCTGGACGAGGAACGCCAGATCGTGACGCGGACCGCCACCGGCAAGGTGCCGGAGGTGTCGCAGGTGATCCGCAAGGAGGAGGTGCTGGCGTTGCAGGAGACCGTGCCGGAGGTTCCGTTGCCGGACCATGTGCTGGACCATATCCTCAAGCTGGTGAACATGAGCCGGCCGGATTCCCCGCTGGCAGACGATTACATCAAGCGTTACGTGGCGTGGGGTGCGGGACCGCGTGCCAGCCAGGCGCTGGCGCATGCCGCGCGCGCGGCCGCCCTGTTGGGCGGCCAGCCGGCCGCCTCGCTGGAGGAGGTCGGCCTTGTGGCCGCCGATGTCCTGCGGCACCGTGTGATTCCCAACTACCATGCCACCGGCGACGGTGTCACGGCGGAAACCATCATCGAGCATCTGTTGGCCCATGCCTGAAAACCACACCTATCGGTACCTGAAACCGGACGACATACGGCGCCTGGCGTCGTATGAGTTCGCGCCCAAGGCGCTGGCGGAAGGCTACCTGGCCGGCCGGCACATGTCGCGCCAGCGCGGGTCGTCCATCGAGTTCCACGATTACCGGGCCTATACGCCGGGGGATGATCCGGCCCTGATCGACTGGCGGGTGTTCGGCCGGACGGACCGCTATTACCTGCGGACCTACGAGCAGGAGACCAATCTGGAATGCCACCTCTTCCTCGACAGCAGCGGATCGATGGGGTTCGGGGAGCCCGCCACCAAGCTGGAGTATGCGAGCTTCTTCTGCGCGGCGTTGTGTTACCTGGTCATTCGCAATACCGACCGGGTGTCGCTGACGCTGTTCGATGACGGGGTGCGTTCCTTCCATCCGCCCGGCAGCACGCACCGTCATCTCCAGCAGTTGATGCACGCGTTGGAAAACAACCGGCCGGGCAAGGAGACCCGGCTCAGCGAGGCGCTGCACCGGAGCCTGCCCCTGATCCGGCGGCGCGGCACCCTGATCGTGGTCTCGGATTTCCTTGATGACCCGGCGGCGATTTTCGAATCGCTGAGCCCGTACCTGCACCGGGGATTCAAGGTGCACCTGTTCCATGTGCTGGATCCCGGGGAACTCGAGTTGAACCGCCACGGCATGCAAACCTTTGTCGATCTTGAGACGGGGCAGCGGATCGTGGCGCATTCCGATGTAATCCGGCGCGGGTACCGGGACGCCATGCAGGCGTCCGTCAGCCGGTTACAGAGCCTGGCGGCGCGCCGGTCGGTGGATTATGCCCTGGCGCGGACCGACCTGCATTATTTCACCCTGTTTGACCACCTGACATGAACCTGATATTCCAGAATGCGGTTTTGGGCTGGCTGGCGGCACTGGTGGTGGTGCCGGTGCTGATCCACCTGTTTGCCAAGGCGCGTCCGCCGCGCTTCGCGTTCAGCAACGTGGAGGCCATCCGGCACATCGTACGCGAGACCATGCGGTTGAAGCGTCCCAAGGACTGGCTCCTGCTGGTCATTCGCACGCTGTTGTTTGCGGCGTTGGCATTCCTGTTCCTGCGCCCGGTGCTGTTTGTACAGGGACGCCTGGCGGGTTCCGGATTGCAACGCAACCTGGTACTGGTGGTGGACCGGTCCGCCTCCATGGCGGGGTCGGACGGCGGGCAAAGCCGGTTTGCCCGTGCCTGTGCCGAGGCGGCGGAACTGCTGGCATCCTTGTCGGGGACGGATCGTGCCAACCTGATCTGGCTGGATGCCGATCCCGACGCCGTCTTCCCGGAAATGGGCGCCAATGCGGATTACCTGCGCCGCCAGCTTAGCGAGGCCCGGGTGAGTCATGAAGCCGGCAACCCGGTTACCGCGCTCGAGCAGGCGGTCCGGTTGCTGGATACCGCCGGGGGGCGGCGCGAGATTTGCATCGTGTCGGATTTCCAGGCATCCCAGTGGGAATCCGTAGCGTTCCAATTTCCGCCCGGGATCGAGGTGCAGACCCTGTGGCCATCGGAAGACACGGTGATGAACGGCGCCATGCTGGCGATTCATTCGGACCCCCTGGTACCCCTGGTGGGGGAGCCGGTCCAGGTGATCGCCGAGGTGGGAAATTTCGCCGCTGAACCGCGCCGGCAGGTGGTCACGATCGAGATCGGCGAACAGCGCGTCCAGCGGGAGGTGCTGGTACCGGCCTGGGGACGTGCGGCAGTGTCGGTGGAATACACGGCCCGCGATGTCGGCCCCCTGGTCCTGCAGGCAAGCCTGGAGGAGGATGCTTTCGGCATGGATGACTGGCGGGGTGAAGTGGTGACCGTGCGGCGCGCACTCCGCGTGGGGTTGTGGGGGCACGATGCGAAGGTCACCCCCGTCTGGCGGCAGGCCTTGCAGGCGCTGGAATGGGCGGAACCGGTGACGGTTCCGGCGGACGATCCGGCCGTGGCCGCGGAATGCGATATCCTGCTGGTGGCCGGCTGGGGTGGAACGGCTCCGGAAATACTTCGCGACCTCCGCCGGCAGGGCATCCCGATGGTATGTGTGCCGGCCGATGGGGCGACGTCCGAGGCGTTGTCCGTTCTGGGTGGATGGACGAACCGGGCGGACGGGGGAAAGGTCCGCTGGGAAACGTTGGCTGAGCCACAGACCGTGCATGTGGGGGCGCCGGAAGACGCGGTGTACCGGTTGTTCCGGTCCGGCGAATTCGGCGATCCGCTGGAGGGCGTGTTCCGTGGACGCTGGATACTCCCGCTGGCCGGTGTGCCGGGCATTTCCCTGGCCCGTTTCAAGGATGGCGCTGAAGCCCTGTTTCGTTCGGACGGCAATCCGGGGCTGGTCTTCTGTGCCCTGCCGCTTGACCCGGCGCACGGCGATTGGACGGCGCGCCGCGGATTCCTCCCGTTGTTCGGCGAATTGATCATGACCCTGCGGCCGACACAATCCCTCGCGGTCCGGCCGTCTGCGGTCGTGGGCGACAGCCTGCTGTACCGGGCCGGCATGGTGGAGGGGGAGGTCCGGTTGAGGGACCGGCGGGGGGGACGGGTCCTCCCGATCGTGAAGGCGGCCGGGGATGCCGACGGTGAACGGTACGTTTCGGAACCGGTGGTGGAACCCGGGGTATACGAATGGATGGTGCAGGATCAGGTCAAGGCCATCGACGTGGTCAACTTCCCCTTCACGGAATCGGATCTCCGGCCCCTGGTGTCGGCCCCATTCGGCCAGAAGGGGTTTTCGGCCGGCCGGGCGACGGATCTCAATGCCATTCACAGCGGGATCCCGTTATGGACGTGGTTGCTGGGCGCCGCGCTGGTACTGCTGGCGATGGAGCATGCGCTGGTGGGGTGGATCAGGCGGTCTGAACACAAGCAGATGGACGTTGCATGAATCCGTTGATCGACATGGAGTTCGTGGTTTTGCTGGCGATCGGGTTTGCCGCCCTGGTGGCTGTGGCGGCCTGGCCGGCGCGGCGCGATGAACGTTCCGCGGGGCGCTGGCTCCTGCCCGTGCTCCGGTTTCTCGGCACCCTGGCGGTCCTGTTGCTCCTGTTGAACCCGGGAAACTGGAAGGAACCGGTGGAGGCCGGTACCTCCGGCTGGGCGGTCATGCTGGATACCAGCGCCAGCATGGACACCGGTGACGGTGACCCTGTCGGCGGGCACCGGACCCGGTGGGAGGTGGTGCGCCAGGCAGTCAATGACCTGGAGGAAAAACTGGCCCATCCGGAATTGATGCAGGGTTATGGGTTTGCGGAATCCCTGGAATCGCTTGACCGGAAGGCGCGTGATGCCCGTTCCGCGGACGGGTCGGCCACCCGCCTGGTGGCGTCAGGCCTGGAACTGCTCAACCGGGAGCAATCCCGGGGACGGCGTCTGACCGGGATTGTCCTGTTGAGTGATGGCCGGGACCCGTTGGAGACACCCCCGGATGCGTTTGCCCTGCGGGCCGCCGCACGGGGTGTTCCGGTCTATCCCGTGGTGGTCGGTTCGGTGGTTCGGGAAGCCGACTTGTCCCTGCAGGTAGCCTCGCGCCGCATGGTGGGGTTCCTGGCCCAGCCGGTCACCGTCCAGGGCCTGTTGCGCAATGACGGCATGGGGCCGGTCCAGGCAACGGTGACCCTGCAGGATGGAACGCGCCGGCCGGTTGACCAACAGGTTCTGATGGTGGGCAACGACCAGTCGACGCCGTTCCGGTTCGAGGTTCGTCCGGAACAGGCGGGTTATATCGAATATTCCCTGGCGGTGGAACCCCGTGAAGGCGAAGCCAACCCGGCGAACAACCGGATCAGCGTGGGTGTGGTGGTGCTCAAGGAGCCGTTGCAGGTGTTGTTGCTGGAAGGTGAGCCGTACTGGGACACCAAGTTCCTGTCGCACCTGTTGCGGGGCCAGGCGAACATGTCCGTGACCGCCATGTTCCGCGTGGCGGAAAACCGGTATTTCACCGTATCCAGTCACCGGGGCCTGGCCGCCACGACCCAGGACCTGTTTCCGGCAACCGACGAGGCGATGGCCCGTTATGATCTGGTGATCATCGGGCGCGGCAGTGAATACATGGTGGACGAGTCGCGGGCGGTCCGGCTGCGGCGTTTCGTGCATGAGCGGGGCGGCTGCCTGGTATTTGCCCG
>Ga0156641_1037_pt1 | contig 14535 bp, 10 predicted proteins | sample RifOxyC3_FD_110715 | JGI IMG/M metagenome (GOLD analysis project Ga0156641, IMG submission 110715) | Lentisphaerae bacterium RIFOXYC12_FULL_60_16 | reverse complement strand
TACAAGGCCGGTGACCGGGAGGCTTTCAACCGGCTTCTGCCGCAGGATCCCGATTGGTGGGATACGTTCCGGCCCAGCACGGCGATCAACGGCGGTTTTTTCCGGCTGCACCTGGCCGAGGCGGCCAGCGTGGACAAGTATACCCAGGAATTGTCGTTGTATGACGCGACCTGGCGGGCCGGCTTCCATGTCCTGGGCCTCGACAATATGTGGCCCAAGGACGATGCCTTCGAGCTGATGTCCTTTGTATCCGCGCCGGACGAGGTGCTGGTCGTGCGCGTACGGCGTCAGCGCCGTCCGTTGCGTTCCTTCACCTGGCAATTGAACCGGGAACGGCACGAGTTGCTCCCGGCTGCGACCGTGGGCGGCGACGGCGCACTCGCCTGGCTGGAGCAGGAGTTGCTGAAGGGGGACCGGTATGCAATGGCCGTGTTACCGGCCGGTGTGCCGGCGGATCTGACATTCACCCGGCGATCCGTTGTGGGGGAAAGCGCATCCGACGACGGGCGGGAAGTGGTGTTTTACCTGGCTGCCGCCAGTCAACGGGACAGCCGGGATCCGCGCGCCCTGGCCTGCGAGCGGGTGACGCAGGCGGCGCACAAGGGGGTGGAAGCGCTGCACGAGACGCACCGGAAACATTGGGCGATGCAGTGGGAACGGTCGTGGGTGTCGTGTGCGGATGAGAAGGTCGAGCGTGCGTGGTACGTGTCGAACTACCTGTGTGGAACGACGCTCCGGCCGGGCAAGGTGTCGCCCGGCCTGCAGGGCATGTGGATCAAGGAAAATTTCCCGCCCTGGTCCGCGGATTTTCACGGCAATGTGAACATCCAGGCGGTTTACCAGGGGTTGATGGGGTCCAACCGGATGGAATATTTCGAACCCTATGCCCGCCTCTACCACGACATGCTTCCGCAATGCCGCCGGGACACGCGCGATTATTTCGGGACCGACGGTGCGCGCCTGCCGCATGCAGCGTCCATTGAAGGATATGAGATTGCCGAATGGAACTGGCCGGCCCTTGCAACCTCGCTGGGCCCCAGTGCGTGGATCGCCCGGCTCTACTGGTGGGCCTACCGGTACACGGGGGACCGTGAATTCCTGGCAACGGAGGTGTACCCGGTGCTCCGGGATGTGGCGCGGTATTACCGGGGCCTGCTCACGCTCGGCGGAAAAGGGCCTGACGGCCGCTGGCGGGTGGAACCGAGCATTTACAGTGAAATTCACGCGACAACGTTCGAAGGGTGGGGCACCGATTCGATCTACGATGTCGTCAACATGCGCATGGCGTTCCAGCAGGCCGCCGATGCCGCGGAATTGCTGGGAGAGGATGCCGGGCTTGTGGCGGAGTGGCGGGCAGTGTTACGGGATCTGCCGGCCCTGCCGGCGGATGGAAGCGGGATCTGGTTGCATTTTCCCGCTCATCCGCTGAACGGCCGGATCACGGCGGGGAGCTGGTGCTACCCGATCTTTCCCGGAGAAGCGGCCAGTGTGTTTCATGGCGTTGACCTTGAGCGCAACCAGGCGCGGGCCACCTGGGACTATGCCCGACCATTGACGTCCAGCCCCTGGTGCGGCGGTTGTCCCACGGTGGCGGCCGCGTTGATGGGCGATGCCGAATGGGCGCTGAAATCGGCCGCGCAACTTTCGAACAACGGCCTTTCCTGCAATCCGGCAGGGAGCATCATGCAGGCCGAACATGGAACCGGCTTCTCGATGGCGCTGAACAGCATGGTCCTGCTGGGCGTGGAGGGAACGCTCGTTTTGTTTCCCGGGATGCCGGCGAGGATCGATGCGGCGTTCCATTCCCTGCGCGCCCCCGGGGCGGTGCTCGTCAGTGCCGCGTTGAAGGGGGGACGGGTGGTGCACGCCGCGTTTCAGTCCATTCATGGCGGGACCCTGCGGGTCCTGAATCCCCATGATCCGGTGCTGCTGAAATGTCCGCTGGCCGTGGTGGAGGTCCGGCGGATGGACACCGGCGAATCGATCCTGCGGGTTGAGCGCCGGTGGCGCGAACCGGTGGAATGGAAGGCTGAACCGGGTGTGGTCTACCGCCTCGATTCCGATTTGCGTTGAATTCCTTCTGCTGAATCCCTGTAATGGGCGGGTTCACGCGAGCGATGGATTCCTGGGAGGACGGCATGTCATACGAGGCGGGTTGGGCGGCGTTGAATCTTGAGAAGCAGCGGCAGGTGCCGCGCACCGAATATTCGGCGGAAAGCCATTGGGACCTGGTGGCGCGGGTGACCGGCATGCCGGTCACGGTCGACAGTCCCGGCGAGGTGAAGGCGGCTGCCCAGGCGAAATTTGTGGGACCGGACGGGTGGGACTACAGCTTTTTCTGGAGCACGTTGATCGGGGCCGGCGAATTCCCGGAATTCCACACCAGCATGGGGCATGCGGTGTATGCCGCCGGCGGCGTGGATTTCGACACGAACATTCACTCCCCATTCAAGGAACCGGAGGATGTGCTGGCCTTCGACCCCGTGGAGAAGCTCGGGCCGCGTGATCCGGCGGTGCTGCGCAAGCGGTTTGAGGACCACTATGCCGCCTCCTGCAAGGCCCGGCCGGGCGGTGTGAACATGAGCGGCGTGTATATCACCTGCATTTCAGGTTTACTGGACCTGTTCGGCTGGGACCTGCTGTTGCTGGCGGCCGGGACCGACATGGATAAATTCGGACGGTTGACCAACCGGTATGCGCAGTGGATCCAGCAGTATTTCGATGCGCTGGCGGCGTCAAACGTGCCGGTCATCATGATTCATGACGACATGGTCTGGACCGAGGGCGCCATCTTCCCGCCCGCCTGGTACCGGCAGTATGTGTTTCCCAATTTCAAGCGATACATGCAACCCCTGCGTGACAGCGGCAAGAAGATCATGTTCACCTCGGACGGCAACTACACCGCGTTCATCGACGATATCGCCGCCTGCGGGGTGCACGGGTTTATCATGGAGCCGACGACCGACATGCGGTACATCGCGGAAAAATACGGGAAGACCCATGTCTTCATCGGCAATGCCGACACGCGGATCCTGTTATCGGGATCGAAGGCCGCGATCAAGGCCGAAGTGGAGCGGTGCATGGCCATCGGGAAACACTGTCCCGGCTTCATGCTGGCTGTGGGTAACCATATCCCGTCCAACACGCCGGTGGATAACGCGGTGTATTACGATTCCGTGTACCGGTCCCTGCGGGACCGTTAGGATGTCCATGGCCGACTCCATCCCCCTGCTGACCCTTGACCGGTTCCCCGAATGGGGGCGTTGTCTGCGCCGGCCGTTTCAGACCGCCTACCGGGCGATGTATTCGTCGGTGTTCGGCGGCATCGTGACGGAGCCGGAACTGATGCTGGTGCCGGTGGACGACCACATGGTGCATCGCGGGGACGGGGTGTTCGAGGCGTTCAAGTGCGTGGCCGGCGCGATCTACAACCTGGGCGCGCACCTGGACCGGTTGGAGCATTCGGCGGCTGAACTGCATTTCCGGTGGCCGTGCACGCGGGCGGAACTCGGTGACCGGATTGCGGCCACGATCCGGGCAGGCGCCGAACGCGATTGCCTGGTGCGGGTGTTGTTGTCGCGGGGGTCGGGAAGTTTCGGGGTGAATCCCTATGATTGTCCCTCGGCCCAGTTATACATCGTGGTCACCCGTTTAAAACCGCCCTTCATGAAGGTGCATCCGGAAGGCGCGCGGCTGAAAACCAGTGTGGTTCCGGCCAAACCCGTCGGCCAGGCTTCCATCAAGAACTGCAATTACCTGCCGAATGTGCTGATGGCGAAGGAAGCCGTGGATGCGGGGGTGGATTTCGTCGTGTCGCTGGATGAGGGCGGCAACGTGGCCGAGGGCGCCACGGAGAACGTGGGGATGATCACGGCCGGGCATGAGCTGGCGTTCCCGGCCTTGGGCGGCATCCTGAAAGGCACCACCATGATCCGTACCGCGGAACTGGCCGGGGCGCTGGTGGCGGAGGGATTTTTAAGCGGGGTTTCGTTTCGCCCGATTCCGCAGGCGGAACTGCGCGATGCGGCCGCGGTCCTCGTGGTGGGCACCACGCCGAACCTGGTGCATGTACGGGAATATGACGGCCGGGTGGTGGGGGACGGGAAGCCCGGCGAACGGTTTGAGCGGCTCCGGCGTCTGCTGGAGGACGACATCCTGCACAATGCGGGCCTGCGCACGCCGGTGTTCCCTGCATGATCAACCCGGTTGTTGGGACCGGCGGCCGGCTTCGGCGGCGTATTCGCGGAAGAGCGTGAGGTAGAGCTGATAATCCTGGTAGGAGACGCCGGGCGGGGTCTGGTGATCGCAACCGATCAGGAAACCGCCTTTTGCGGCCACCGGCACCAGTCGTTCGAATTCCCGGCGCATGGCGGCTTCGCCCTTGTTCATCACCATCTTGTCGTAGTGTCCGAGAAAACGCATGCGGGGATGATCCCGACGCAGGGCGGCAATATCCACTCCGGCCTGGCGCTCGAGGGGCAGGATGCCGTCGAGCCCGACTGATTCAAACCAGTAGGCGGGCACGGAAACATCGCCGTCGGAATCGATGATGGGCAGGATGCCATCACGCTGCATGACCGGCGCCACCCGGCGGTAATAGGGGGCCATGAACTCATCAAAAAGGTCGTGCGAGAGCATGGGTCCGTGGTTGTAGCTCATGTCCTCGGCAAAGGTGATGAAATCCGGCGTGCAGACGGACCGCAGGTCATCGAGGACGGAGAGTATCCACTCGGTGAGGTCCGCGTTGATCCGGTGCATCAGGTCGGGCTGATCATAGAACGCATACAGGTGCCGTTCGATGCCGAACAGCTTGCGCGGGAACCAGAAGAAACCTTCCACGGTGCCCCAGAGAACGACTTCGCCCCGAGCCTGTTGCTGCGCCCATTGTTCCCACCGGCGCCGATCCACGACGTGGCGGGGAAAAAGGAGTGGGCGGATCCGGTCATAGTCGGCGGCGTTGGTGATGATGCCGGCGCCGTGGGAGGCCGGTCCCGGACAATTCGGGGCGACGGCGGGAAACCAGTCCTGCAGATAGATGTCCAGGCCGAAATGGCGGCAAATATCGTAACGGTCGACCAGGGTGGTGGGGAGCGCTTCATGGTGCCAGCGCTCGATGGTTTTGTCCCACCAGCCGGCCCATTCGATTACGGGCAGGCGGTCGAACGGGCGGAAATTCATCAAGGCTTGGAAGCGTTCACGAGTTGTCATCAGGGTCCGGCCTTTCTTCGAGTGGAACGTTAAAGTGTTGCCTGACCCGGCGGTGATTGTCAAGCAGCCCGCCGATGTGCGAAGCACAGGTGGGGCGAAGCGGGGTCCCTGCCGAGCTGTCTGATCTGGGTTGGTGGTAGGCAGGCCGTGTGCTGAACCGACGGGCTTCCATTTCGGGGCAACGGTTTCGCGTGATATGGCCCCATCCGCTGCGTTGTCGCCGTCGGCGCATACCGGGAGTATGGCGCCGACGGCTCCGCCTTGCGGCTGGAGCCATCTGACGCGAAGCCGTTGCCCTTGTCGAAATGGAAGCCCGGGTTTACCTCGCGGTCCGGGCGAGTACGCCGGCACCGCGATGGAATATGGAAAAGAGTTGGAGTTGTGTGGAACGCTGGTCGATGATTTGCCTGCACCAAATCGCCGATGTATCCCCCAATACACCTGCTGACAAGCGGCGGTTCCGGTGGTATAACCCTGTTGTGCGGTGCATACGGGATCGGAAGGTGCACGATGAGTTTTACCGACACATTAAAGTCCGGTTGTTTCTGCCTGGAACTGGCGGCCACGACCAAGGACGCCGTGCTTGAGGAGCTGGTGGCGATCCTGTATAACGCCGGCAAGATCCAGCAACGCGACCGGGTGCTGGCAGCCGTACGGGAGCGTGAACAGAAGATGTCCACCGGACTGTCCGATGGCATTGCCATTCCCCACGCCAAGACGGATACCGTGACTGAAATGACCACCGTGCTGGCCCTCAAACACAACGGCCTGGATTTCCAGTCATTTGACGGACAGCCGTCCCGGATCTTCATCATGACCATTTCGCCGGCCGACCGTACCGGTCCCCATGTGCGGTACCTGGGGCAGATTGGAAAGTTGTTGAAACAGCCCGCCATCCGCGAGCGCCTGATGGCGTCCGTTACCCCGGATGACATTGTCCGGGCGCTCACGGACCTGGGCCCGGACGAAGGGGAGGGCGTCCTGTGATCCTGGTCAAGGTCGAACAACTCGTTTTGTCGAACATGGGGTTTGTCGTGCTGTTCAAGGGGACCGATGATCCGCGGTCCCTGCCGATTTTCATCGGCGCCGCGGAAGCCCAGGCCATTGCGATTCACATGAACGACGTCCAGGTTCCCCGCCCCCTGACCCATGACCTGTTCAAGAGCGTGCTGGACCTGCTGGAATGCCGGTTGATGCGCGTGGAGATCTACGACCTGAAGGAAGGAACCTTTTTCGCCAACCTGGTGTTGGAGCGTGACACCGCCCGCATGCGCGTGGATACCCGGCCCAGCGATGCCATTGCCCTGGCGCTCCGGTGCCTGGCGCCGATATACGTGGCGCGGACCGTCCTCGAGCAGGCCGGCCGGGTTATTGATCCCAAGGCCGAGGGCGGGACATCCGAATCGAAAACCACACCGGAACCGCCCAAGCTGTCACATATGGAAATACTCAAGCGGGATATTGAACAGGCGGTGCAGGAAGAACGGTATGAAGATGCCGCCCGGTTCCGGGACGAGATCAAACGCCTTGAAAAAACCCATACCGACAATTGACCCCTCCGGGGTTCCGCCGGGTCCGGGCGCCCGGCATGCCGCCCGGATGGACGTGTTCACCACCGCCGGCCTGTATCTGGTTACCTCGGAAGCGCTTTCCGGACCGGGAGGGACCCGTGGGGTGGTGCGTGCCGCACTGGCCGCCGGGGTCCGCCTGATCCAGTTGCGCGAGAAGGACTGTTCCGTCCGTGTGTTTATGGATCTTGCGAAGGATGTTCGCGATATGACCCGCGAGGCGGGCGCCCTGCTGATCATCAACGACCGGCTGGACGTGGCGCTGGGTGTGGATGCCGACGGGGTACACCTGGGTCAGGATGATTTCCCGGTCACGGACGCCCGGCGGCTGGCCCCGGACTTGATCATCGGCACCTCGACCCATTCCGTAGAAGAAGCGGTGGCCGCCCAGCGGGACGGTGTGTCGTACCTGAACATCGGCCCCCTGTTCCCGACTGCAACCAAGGTGTGGAACGATGCCTTCCTGGGCGTGGAGGGTTTGCGGCGGATTGCCGCGCATGTCCGGATCCCTTTCACGGTGATGGGCGGGATCAAGGCGGACCATATTCCGGCCCTGCTGGCGGCCGGGGCACGGACCCTTGCGGTGGTGACGGCGGTGACGGCAGCGCCTGATCCCGGGGCGGCAGCGGCGGATTTGTTGAGGCGTATCCGGCAGGCGGGATGAGGTGCGATCGCGAGTAAACGCATCTATACTTTCAATACGGATGAGGATCGGAACACGAGAGCGGGCGACGAGAGCGGTGGACGATTCAGGAATTTCCTACTCGTTATCCGTTCTCGTCGCCCGCTATCGTCAACCGAATCCCGTTCTTGCTGAAGTTGATGGGTTTGGCGATCGATTTGATGCGTTTGCATTGAGGTGCTATCATCCTGCACTTGACGGGATGGACTGGTTCGGGGGTATGGTAGGGGTTCCGCACGGGATGGATGTTCAGAAGGAGTCACGGCATGAAAACATGGATTCGCCTGGGATCGGTCGCTGCCATGGTGGTCTCGCTGTTCTGGCTGGCAGCCTGTGAGGATGACTCGGGCGTGCAGCCGGGTGATTCGTTCCTTATCAAGCCGTCCGGTGTGGTCATGGGAGCATCACAGGCCAGCGTTTATTTCACTGCCGAAGGCGGGCATCCTCCGTTCAACTGGTCGATTTCGGATGGATCACTGGGGTCGGTGACCGGGTCCGGAACCCAGGTGACCTACACCCGGAACGCGGTCAACGGGATCAACGTGTTGAGTTGCCTGGACAGCGAGGGGTGGTCGGCAACGACGACCATCACCCAGCAGGACGATCCGGTTCCCGAAGAGCCGATCCCGGTCCTGACGGTTTCGCCCGCAACCGCCAACCTGGCACGGGACGGGGAACGGGTGGTCTTCACGGCGGCCGGCGGCGAGGGACAGTACCGATGGTCGGTTGAAGATACGGCGCGCGGCACGGTTACCGTCCAGGATCGCACGCAGGCCCTGTACGAACGCAAGGCGGCCGGGAACAACACCGTGGTTCTGTACGATGAGGAGGGGCACGTGGCCGTGGCAGCAGTTACGCAACCCAATGCGGTAACGCTCGTGGTTTCACCGGCAAATGTTACCGTTACCACCAACGGGTTGCAGGTGTTCACCGCCAGTGGTGGAACCGGAGCCTATGCTTGGACCATTATTACTGCGGGAGGAGCAAAAGGAACAATCAACCCTGGGGTGGGAGTGAGCACCCTGTATACCAGCACGGGCCCGGGTACGGACCAGCTCCAGTTGTCGGATGGTGTCTCGACCGTCTTTGCGGTGATCAACAAGAATTGAGGATTGTGGAACGTCGCAGGTAGGGGCGCGAAGCGCATGGAGGGCGAACGTCCTCGTGAGCCGTCCGTATGTTATGTAGCCCCGCTCTATGAGCGGAAGAAAATGGAGAGGCGTTCGTAGCGCGCGGCTCCATGTCCTGGTTGTATGTGGGAGGTGTCAGGTGGTACCGATAATACTCTGTGGTGAAGCGGCCCTTTCGGCGTTTCGGATCCGGGCCTTGTTGAACGTGTTGCGAGCCGATGCACCGAAGCTGGATATCCGCCGCATTGAAACCAGCTGGGTCTATTGCCTGGAGACGGAAGGGGAACCGGACACGCTGACGATGGACCGGGCCCGTACCCTGCTGGCCGCCGGTGATGTTTCCGAGGGACGGGAGGGGTTCTTCGTCACCCCCCGCAAGGGCACCATTTCGCCGTGGTCCTCCAAGGCTACGGATATTTTCCGCAACTGCGGGTTGACGGCCATCCGGCGCGTGGAACGCGGCATCCGGTTCAAGGTGTGGGGCGGCAAGGCGGGGAGCCTGATGGCCCCGGACACGCTCCAGCCGGTCTGGAACCGGTTCCATGACCGCATGACCGAGGGCGTCTACACCGACTTGTCGGACCTGTTCGAACATCCGGACCCGGCGCCCCTGGTGACCGTGGATGTGCTCGGGGGCGGCCTGGACGCCTTGCGCCAGGCCAATGTTTCCATGGGCCTGGCCTTGAGCGAGGATGAGATGGCCTACCTGGTCGAATCGTTCACCGCAGCCAAACGCAATCCCACCGACGTGGAACTGGTCATGTTCGGCCAGGTGAATTCCGAGCATTGCCGGCACAAGATCTTCAATGCGTCGTGGATCGTGGATGGCGAGAAGCAGGACCAGACCCTGTTCGGCATGATCAAGCATACCCACGCCGTCCAGCCCAAGGGGACCCTGGTGGCATATCGCGACAATGCCGGCATCCTGGAGGGATTCGAGGACGCCTGGTTCGAGGTGGACCGGTCCGGGCGTGCCGTGTACCGCGACACGCGCGGGAAACTGGATCTCGTGATGAAGGTGGAGACCCATAACCATCCCACGGCGATCAGCCCGTATCCCGGCGCCGCCACCGGCGTGGGTGGCGAGATCCGCGACGAGAGCGCCACCGGCATCGGCGGGCGCAGCCGCGCGGGCCTGTCAGCCTACATGGTGTCGAACCTGCGCCTGCCGGGCTGGATCATGCCCTGGGAGAAGGCAACCGCCGAATTTCCCAACCGGCTGGCAACCCCGCTGGCCATCATGCTCGAGGGACCGATCGGCGGCGCCGGGTTCGGCAACGAGTATGGGCGGCCCAATCTGCTGGGATTCTTCAAGACCTATGAGCAGAAGGTGGGCGGCCGCCTGCGCGGGTATCACAAGCCGATCATGGTGGCGGGCGGCATGGGCGTCATCAAGCGGGAGCATATCGGCAAGCACGACCTTGCCGCCGGGGCCCTGGTCATCCAGTTGGGCGGGCCGGCCATGCGTATCGGTCTGGGCGGCGGCGCCGCTTCCTCGATGGCCACCGGCAGCAACGCCGCCGATCTCGATTTTGATTCCGTCCAGCGCGGCAACGCCGAGATGGAACGCCGGTGCCAGGAGGTGATTGACGCCTGCATTGCGCTGGGCGATGCAAATCCGATCCTGAGCATCCATGACATCGGCGCCGGCGGATTATCCAACGGGTGCCCGGAACTCGTGTCGGAGACCGGCGGGCGTTTCCACCTGCGCGCCATCCACAACGAAGACCGTTCGATGAGTCCGATGGAAATCTGGTGCTGCGAGGCGCAGGAGCGCTACGTGCTCTCCATTCCGGCCGATGCGCTGGACCGTTTCAGTGCCCTGTGCGAACGTGAACGGTGCCCGTTCGCCGTTGTCGGGACCGTGACGGGCGACCATCACCTGACCCTGGAGGACGACCATTTCAAGAACCGGCCGATCGACATCGATATCGGCGTGATCCTGGGCAAGCCGCCGCGGATGGAACGCGATGTCCGGCGCCTGCCGGTCCAGGCGGAACCTTTCACGGCTGACGGCATTGCCATTGAGGATGCGGTGGAACGTGTCCTGCGCCTGCCGGCCGTGGCGAACAAGACGTTCCTGATCACCATTGCCGACCGGAGCGTGACCGGGCTGGTGGCGCGGGACCAGATGGTGGGCCCCTACCAGGTGCCGGTATCCGATGTGGCGGTGACGGCGCTTTCCTACCGGTCGTACCGCGGCCAGGCGATGGCCCTGGGGGAACGGGCCGGCGTCGCGGTGCTGAACGCGCCGGCATCCGGCCGGCTGGCCGTGGTGGAGTCGCTGTTCAACCTGGCCGCCGCCGATGTGGGGCCGCTGGAGAACGTCAAGTTGTCGGCCAACTGGATGTGCGCGTGCGGCGAGGAAGGCGAGGACGCCAACCTGTTTGATACCGTGCGGGCGGTGGCCATGGACTTGTGTCCCGCGCTCACCGTGTCGATTCCGGTCGGCAAGGACTCGCTCTCCATGCGGACCGTGTGGAAGGACAGCGCGGGCACAGCGCACCGGATGGTGTCGCCGTTGAGCCTGGTGGTGTCGGCCTTTGCGCCCGTGGATGATGTGCGGCGGACCGTGACGCCCGATTTCAAGCCGGTTGAGTCCGGCCTGTGGCTGTTGGACCTGGGCGCCGGACGGAACCGGCTGGGCGGGTCGGCCCTGGCGCAGGTATACAACCAGGCGGGGGACACCTGCCCGGACGTGGATGATCCCGCCCTGGTGGCGCGTGCGTTTGCGCTGGTGCAGGAACTGGTGCGTGAGGGGTTCCTGCTGGCCTATCATGACCGGTCGGACGGTGGCGTGCTGGTGACACTGGCCGAGATGGCGTTTGCCGGCCGCCGGGGTTTCAAGGTGGATCTGGGCGCCGGGGATCCCCTGGCCCTGCTGTTCAGCGAGGAGCCCGGCGCCGTGTTCCAGGTTGCCGCCGGTGATGCGGACCGTGTGGCCGAAGCCGTTCAGCGGCATGGGTTGGAATCCTGCTGCCGGAAGATCGGCCAGACCCGCGATCTGCGGGTGATGGAATTCCTGGCGGACGACCGACCGGTGTACCGGCAGTATGTGATGACGCTCCAGCGTGTCTGGTCCGAGCTCACCTACCGCATGCAGGCGTTGCGGGATCATCCGGAATGCGCGAAGGAGGAGTATGACAACCTGCTGGACGGCGAGGATCCCGGCCAGCGGTTCAAGCTCGCGTTTGATCCGGGGGAGGATCCCGCGGCCGGCGTGTCGGTGCAGACCACCCGTCCCCCCATGGCCATTTTGCGGGAACAGGGCATCAACGGCCAGGTGGAAATGGCTGCGGCATTTGACCGGGCGGGGTTCGAATGCGTGGATGTGCACATGACCGACCTGCTGGGCGGGCGGGTGGACATCAATGACTTCATCGGTCTGGTGGCCTGCGGTGGGTTTTCCTACGGCGATGTGCTGGGCGCCGGGGCGGGATGGGCATCGTGCATCCTTTACAATGAGCGGCTCAAGGAACAGTTTGCCCGTTTCTTCGCGAGACCGGAGACCTTTGCGCTGGGGGTGTGCAACGGGTGCCAGATGATGGCCCAGCTCAAGGGGATCATCCCGGGCGCTTTCACGTGGCCGGCCTTCACGCGCAACCGGAGCGAGCAGTTCGAGGCGCGCTCGGTGATGGTGCAGGTGGAGGAATCGCCCTCCATCTTCTTCCGCGGCATGGAAGGCTCGCGGCTGAGCATCCCGGTGGCGCACGGGGAGGGGTTTGCCGATTTCCGGCATACCGGCGCGGCGGACGATCTGCGCCGGTGCCGGCTGGTGTCGATGCGGTATGTTGATAACCGGGGACGCCAGACGGAGCGGTACCCGTACAATCCCAATGGCTCGCCGGAAGGCATTACCGGGGTGACCAGCGCCGACGGGCGGGTGACGATCTGCATGCCGCATCCCGAACGGGGATTCCGGTCAGCCCAGCTGTCCTACCGTCCGCCGGAGTTCGCTGACAGCGAGGACGGACCCTGGATGCGCATGTTTCGCAACGCGCGTGCCTTCGTCGGATAATGGAAACGGCTGCAACATCCGACTGGCGTGATATCATCCTGCATGTCATTGCCACATCACAGGGTGGTGATGCGGTCGGTGTGCGGTCGATCTGTGAAGGGTTGTCGACCGGGCGGTACCGGTGCGTGGTGGCCATGCCGACCGACGGCGGGAATGTCACACCGGCGGATTTCCGGGATGCCGGTGCGGCGGTTGAACCGTGGGAAGGCGGGGTGCGGAGCCTTCCGTGGGCGATACGGGACCTGGCGGATATAATCCGGCGCGTGAATCCGGCCTGCATTCATGCGCACGGTAGTGGTGCCGTCCGTGCAGCCTGGCTGGCCCGTTCCCGGGCAGGTCATCAATCAACCCCGCTGGTGGCTGCCCTGCGCGGAGGGATGACCCTGTATGATCGGCCGGTGCGGCGTTGGGTCCGGCTGTGGATGGAGCGACGTGCGTTGCATGCCGCGGCCCGGGTCCTGGCGGTGTCGGAGGCGGAACGTTTGACCCTGGTTGAGAGCGGGGAAACTCCACGGTTGCTGTCGAATCGATCGGTGTCGGAGGCGGAACGTTTGACCCTGGTTGAGAGTGGCATGGCGCCATCGGAACATGTTGAGCATTTGCCGACGGGTCTGCGGCTGAACCGTTACCTCGAACTGGGGGCGTTGGACCGGCAGACGGCGCGGGTGGCGTTGAACCTGTCACACAAGGCGCAGGTGATCGTGATGGTGGCGCGGTTTGGTCCGCCCCGCGATTTCAAGGTATTGCTCAAGGCGTTTGCCGCCGTGTGCAGGAACCATCCGAAAACCCTGCTGTACCTGGTGGGGGACGGTCCGTTCCGGCCGGCGATCGAGCGACAGATCCGGTCGCTGGGTTTGGGACGGCAGGTTCACCTGCCGGGGCTGAGGAGGGACCCGTCCCCCTTTTATGCCGCGGCGGATTTGTTCGTGTTGACCGCGACCGGTGGTGACGGGTTTCCGCTGGTGCTGGCGGAAGCCCAGGCGGCGGGGTTGCCGGTGATTGTGACCGATGTCGGCGGCAACCGTGAGGCGGTGGTTCCGGACGAGTCGGCGCTCCTGGTGCCGAAATCGGATGTATCGAAATTAACCTGGGCCATGGAGACGTTGCTGGGGGACAGTCAGCGGCGTTCCACGATGGGGCATGCCGGGCGCCGTCTGGCGCGTCGGCATTTCGACCTGGGTGTGATGATCCGTGAATTGGGCCGTGTCTACCGGACCGTCATTCAGGAAAAAGGCCCATAAGACTGGTTCCGGCCATCCGGTTTCAGTGGGAATTTTGACAGGATGGACAGGATGGGGATGAGCGATTGACGGGATGGGGATCGGGGAAGTGTTCAGTTTTCAGAGGTCAGTACTCGGAAGGGATTGATTCTTATGATCAATCAAGTAAGCGGGAACGGTTTTATTGACACATTCCGGCTGGTTTGATAGATATGGAAACCGCGTATTTACAAGGTTTTTCGCAGATGGGGCAGTAGCTCAGTTGGTAGAGCACCACGTTCGAAATGCGCAGGAAATTTTGGGGGCATAGCTCAGTTGGTAGAGCGACTGGTTCGCAATCAGTAGGTCGGGGGTTCGAATCCCCCTGCCTCCACCACTATCGAGAAGGACTCGCAGAACGTTGCGAGTCCTTCTTCTTTTCGGGGGGGAGTCTCTGTTGTCCGCTCAGGCGCATATTCAGAGCGTGGATGTGATTCTGCATGCCTTAGAGCATCATCCCGAGGCGCTACGCGCTCGGGACAACGTGGGGGTCGGGAGTTCGAATCTCCTCTGCTCCACCATGATTATCAGGGACTTACGGAAGCTACCCGTAAGTCCTTTTTGTTTACATGAGGGTTTCGCAAGCTACAAGCAGGCTGTGATTGTCGATGTGTCGATTATGACACCACGTGTAATGCGCGACATGCCTCGATGAAGGTTTCCGCCCGCT
>Ga0156641_1171_pt1 | contig 14912 bp, 12 predicted proteins | sample RifOxyC3_FD_110715 | JGI IMG/M metagenome (GOLD analysis project Ga0156641, IMG submission 110715) | Lentisphaerae bacterium RIFOXYC12_FULL_60_16 | reverse complement strand
GGAAATCAGGACGTGACATCGCGCCCTACCAGGGGGGAGGGGACGGGATGGGAGAGACGGCTCACGGGGACGTTCGCCCTCCAGGGGTAGGGATTGTGGAACGTGATGCGGGCTTTGGCATTGAAGTGACGGGCGGGGTGTGGAATCATGTCTACCCATGCAGAAACAGGAACCCTTGCTGGATGTGTCGAATCTGCGGACATGGCTGGGAAGCCGTAAGGCACCCATCCGGGCCGTGGACGGCGTTTCGTTCAGCGTGGCACATCGGACGACCGTGGCACTGGTGGGGGAAAGCGGTTGCGGGAAGAGCGTGACGGCCCTCTCGTTGACCGGCCTGATTCCCCGTCCGCCGGTATGCGAGATGTCCGGCACGATCCGGTTCGACGGCCGGACGGTCTCAGGGCTCGATGCGCGGGGTCTGGCTTCCATCCGCGGCCGGCATATCGCCTATGTGTTCCAGGAGCCGGGTTCCGCCCTGAATCCGGTGTTCCGGGTCGGGGCGCAGATCGAGGAGTCGGTGCGGTTGAGTGGACGGGATGTCGGGTCTGTCCGGGAAGAAGTTGTCCGCTTGATGCAACTGGTTGGATTGCCGGATCCGGAACGCCGCCGCTTGTCGTATCCGCACGAATTGAGCGGCGGCATGCAACAGCGAGTGATGATCGCGATGGCCCTGGCGTCGGAGCCGCGGTTGCTGGTTGCGGATGAACCTACGACCGCCCTGGATGTTACCATCCAGGCACAGATCATGGAACTGTTGCGCATGCTTCAGGATCAGCTGGGTATGTCCATGCTGTTGATCACGCATAATCTGGGGCTGGTGGCCGATACCGCGCACCGCGTGTATGTCATGTATGCCGGCCAGATCGTGGAGTCCGGGCCGACGGAATCCGTGCTGGCGCATCCGCTGCATCCCTATACACGCGGTTTGATGGACGCCGTGCCACGGCTGGATACCATTGGCCGTATGCTGGGGATTCCCGGCCAGCTGCCCCGGGCCGATGAACGGCCGACCGGGTGCCTGTTCGCGCCCCGTTGCCCGCGGGCGGATGACCGGTGCCGGGAACGGCTGCCGGACCTTGAATCCCGCGGTGATGACCGGGCCGTGCGATGCATCCACCCCCTGGAATGAATGCCATGAATACGGTAAACCTCGATTCTTCCAAAGACATTCCCCTGCTGGAGGCGCGGGGACTGGCGGTACATTACCCGGCGCAGGGTGGTGTGGTCAGGGCCGTTGACGGGGTTGATTTTTCAGTGTTCCCCCGGGAATGCATCGGGTTGGTGGGGGAAAGCGGATGCGGTAAGACCACGGTGGGGAATGCCGTTATCGGGCTGGTTCCCCTACAGGGGGGGACCCTGCAATTCGAGGGGCGGAAAGCTCCTCCGGAAGATCGGGCTGCGCTGATGGCCTATCGGCGGCGTGTCCAGATGGTGTTCCAGGATCCGTTTGGTTCCCTGAATCCCCGGATGTCGATCGGGCGGGCAATCGGCGAAGTATTGCGGATCCATCACATCAACCGGCAGGGGGATTCGATCGAGGAACGGGTTGCCGGCCTGTTGCAGTCCGTGGGGCTCGAGGCGGATTTCGTGAACCGGTACCCGCATGAGTTCAGCGGCGGCCAGCGGCAGCGGATCGGCATTGCGCGTGCCCTGGCGGTGGATCCGGTGCTGCTGGTGGCGGATGAACCGGTTTCGGCCCTTGATGTGTCCGTACAGGTGCAGATTCTCAATCTCCTGCGTGATTTGCAGGCGCAGCGGAATCTGACCCTGCTGTTCGTGGCGCATGACCTGGCGGTCGTGCGCTACATGTGCAGCCGGGTCTACGTGATGTATCTGGGTCGGATCATGGAGTGCGGGCCGGTGGAATCCCTGTACCGTTCGCCATCTCATCCGTACACCGAGGCGTTGTTATCGGCGGTGCCGGATGTCGGTCGCGGCCTGGAGGATCGCCGGAGCGGGAAGAACCGCCGCATCCTGTTGAAGGGGGATGTGCCGTCGGCGGCCCGGGTCATTCCCGGCTGTCGCTTTCATACGCGGTGTCATCGGGTTCAGGCAATTTGCCGGCACACGGAGCCGGCGTGGCGCCTGGTTGGACCCGGCCGGGGATGTGCGTGTCACTTTGCGTTGCCGGCGGGCTGAGCGACCGGTTCACCGGGCGTCGGCGGATGTCCGTTCATCGGGCGGAGTTTTTTCCAGCGGCGGTGTCCCCAGAGGTATTGCTCCGGGTGCCGCCGTATGGCGGCTTCCAGCCGCCCGGTGAGCGTGGATAAAACCCTTACGATATCGGCCTGACGATTCCCGGTTGGAGGGAAGACCAGCGGTTCCTCAACATGGAGGGTGTATTGGCATGGGCCGGTTCTTTCACAGTATCCGAAAATGATCGGGGTCCGGGTGATCAGGTGCAACAGGGCGGGGGAGGTGTGGGTATAGGCCGGGCGGCCGAAGAAGGGCAGGACCGTATCGTCCCGGCTGGCGTGCTGATCGGTCAGCAGGGCCAGGATATGGCCCTGTTTGAGCGCGCCCATCAGCGCCGCCGGATGGGCTTCGCGCTTGGAAATGACCTTGATTCCGGGCCGGTTGGTGCGCCAGCGCATCAGCGCATCGATGTGGGGATTGTCCATGGGACGGATGATGCCCAGTACCGGCTTGAGAAACGACAGGACTTGTGCCGCCACTTCCCAATTGCCCAGGTGGCCGGATATCAACAGCAGACCCTGCCGGGGATCTTCCAACAGGCGGCGGGAATCGGGGTGCAGGTCCAACGTGCAGTGGGATGGCCAGGAATCGTCCGTCAACCAGCGCAAGGACGCGAAGGATTCGATAACCAGCCGCGCGAAATGCCGGAATGATTCACGGGCGATGCGACGAGCTTCCGCCGGTGTGGATGCCAGGCCGGCCTGGAGCAGGTTGTCGATGGCGGTTCTCCGACGCATGCCGCCCAGCAGGAAGTAAAGGTCGGCGCCGTATTCGGCGACGCGCACCGAGAAGGGAAGCGGCAGGCTGTCGAACAGGGCCATGGCGCTGCGTGCGAACAGGTATTCGAGTCGGTATCGCAAACGTCGTATCACGACAGGGACTCCGATCAGCCGGTTTTCCGGGCCAGGAATTCCACCAGGTCGCCCACGGTTTGGATGGCCGTCATTTCATCCGGATCAAATTCGATATGGAATGCCTGCTGGATCTCGTAAATCAGGTCCATGATGGTCAGGGAATCGAACCCCAGGGAATCGATCCGGGAATCGAGGGCGACGGCATCCCAGTCCACGGGCAACCGCGAGGAGTGTCGCATCAGCGTCTTTAACTGGTCGGCAACCGTTGCTTGGTCCATGAACCCGATCTCCCGTCCGGAGGGTGGCAAGGGGTGTTGTCCGGAGCGGGGAACACCTTATACCGGTGACCGGTGGCATGGCCAGCCGGAAAGCAGAACGTTTCAAGCGGTGGTGCCGGGCCATGCCCGGAATACCAGGACGGCATTATTGCCGCCGAAACCGAAACTATTCTTGATGGCGATGGATCCGTTGAATGGTTCGGGTTGTGGGCCGACAAACCGCCACCCGCAGGCGGCGGGGCCGGTTACCGTGAGATTGCGGTTGGGGGGGAGTATCCGGCGCCGGAGCGCCTCGATGGTGAGCACGGATTCGGCAGCCCCGGAGGCTCCGAGCATGTGGCCGAGAAACCCCTTGGTCGCCCCTACGGGTACCGGGATGGAACGGTTGCCGAAGACCTGCTGCATGGATTCCATCTCGCAGGCGTCATTGGCGCGGGTGGCGGTTCCGTGGGCATGGATATAATCAACCGCGTCGGGTGTCAGGCCGGCATCGGCCAGGGCCCGCCGCATGGATTCCGCCTGGCCTTCCGGGGTGGGGCGGGTAATGTGGCTGGCATCGGAGCGTTCCCCGAACCCGATGACTTCCGCCAGGATGCGGGCACCCCGCCGGGTGGCATGGTCGAGGGACTCAAGCAGCAGCGCGGAGGCGCCTTCACCCAGGACGGATCCGTTGCGGGCGTCGTCGAAAGGACGGCAGGCCTGGTCGGGATCGGGGGTGGGTGACATGATGCCGAGATTATTCCAACTGCCGAAGGTTCCGGGTTCGAACACGGCATCCGCGCCGCCGCACAATACGCTGGTGGCGTCGCCGTAACGGATCATCCGCATACCGATCCCGATGGCCGTGGTGGAGGATGCGCAGGCTGACATCACCACGTAGTTGGGCCCGGTCAGGGCCGACTGCAACGAAACCATGGATGAGATGGCATTGGCCATGCAACGGGGCACGGTCGTGGGGCGCAATCCACGCAGTCCTTTTTCCACGACTCCGCGGTAGGCGGTATGCAGGCTGTGCGAGCAGCCCACTCCGGTGCCGAAGATCACCCCGCAGGCGCGGTCCGCGGCGGATGTGTCCGCCGGTCCCGGGAATCCGGCGTTGAGCAGGGCCAGGGTGGCCGCCACCTGGGCCATGTCGACGGTTCGGTCCCAGGTGGGGATCCCGTGGGTGCGCAGGTGTTCGACGAGTTGCGTGCTGTCCACCTCCGAACCGCAGGTGGCCTTGTAACCGGTGAGATCGAGGCTTTGAACCCGGCGGATGCCGGTTTCGCCGGCCAGGATGCGCCGCCAGCATTCGCCCAGATCGAAACCCAGTCCGCAGACCAGGCTGGTTCCCGTGACGACCACGCGTTGGAAGGTTCGGTCGGACATGGGTCAGGTGGAAAGGATGCGGCTGCCTTCGTCGAGGAAAATGCCCTGCAGGTTCATGCGCAGGGATTCCGGGTTGCTGGCATAGCGCATGCCCTCCTTCTCGTTGATCAGGCCGCTCTTGATCAGGCTGTAGATGGACTGGTTGAAACTCTGCATCCCGTCCTCCTTGCCCGTCGCGATGGCGGCGGCCAGGGTGTCGAGGTTGTTTTTCTCGATGAGCTTTCGAACCGTCGAGGTGTTGATCATGATTTCGACCGCGGGCACCACGCCGCCCTGGATGTCAGGGACCAGCCGCTGGCATACGACGGCATGGAGATTCCCCGCCAGGCCCAGGCGTATCTGGTCCTGTTCGTCGGCCGGGAACACGTCGAGCATGCGGGGAATGGCCAGGTCGGAGGTTCCGGCATGAAGGGTGGAGAGCACCAAGTGACCGGTTTCCGCCGCCAGCAGGGCGGTACGGATACTATTCCGGTCGCGCATTTCACCGATGAGGATGACGTCCGGGTCCTGGCGCATCAGGTGCTTGAGGGCGTTCTGGAAACTCGAGGTGTCCAGGCCCACTTCGCGCTGCGTGACGACGGATTCAAGGTCATCGAAAAGGTATTCAATCGGGTCTTCCACGGTGATGATCCGGCAGCGCTGGGTCCGGTTGATTTCGTTGATGACGCAGGCCAGCGTGGTGGATTTACCGCTGCCGGTTGTTCCCGCGAGCAGAATGATGCCACGTTCGGCTTCCGCCAATTTGGCCATCTGCGGCGGGAGGCGCAGTTGCTCGAACGTCGGAATCCGGTCTTTCACATGGCGCATCGCGATGGTGGGAGCACCCTGGGCGTTGAAGAGGTTGACACGGAACCGCCCGATGCCGGGTTCCGCCAGGGAGAAATCCGCTTCATGCTCGGCTTCGTAGATGTGGGTCATGTGCGGCGGCAGGATATCCTTGATCACTTCGGTGAGATGTTCCCGGGTCAGCACCTCGAAACCGCTTTTGACCAGGTCGCCGCTGACGCGGAAGATCGGTTCCGCGTCGGACTTGATGTGGACATCCGATACCCCGACTTCCACCGCCCGCTGGAGGAGTTCCCGTAGTACAGACATGGTGATGCCTTTCGTTGTGTTATCGTGTATGGAGCGCCATGCCGGCGCCGATTGTCAAGAAAACCACATTGGACAGCCAGGCTCCGATCCAGGGTTGGACGAGTTGGCTTTTCCCCATGAAAATGCCCACCTGGAACAGGGCGTAAAACCCGAAAAAGCAGGCCAGTGCCACGATGATGCCGGAGAGTATGCTTTGCCGGCCGGTTTGTGCGCCAAGCGGAATGGCGAAGAAAAGGACGATCAGCGAGGTCCAGGGCATTGCCAGGCGCGCATGGAAATCGGTGGTCCGTTCCGCCAGGGTGGCAGCCGACAGGTGTTGATGGCTTTGCAGGTAGTGTGCCATCATGCTGGCTGAAAGCAGTTCCCAGGGGCGTTTCTCCGCCAGCAAATCGTCGGGTGTTTCGGTGAGGTAGGGGATTTCGAGGATGGTGTCGATCGGGGCTTCCGTCTGTTTGCCCCCGAGCGGTGCATCCTGCTCGTTGAAATGCCGGATGGTGGGACGATAGAACCACCAGGCGCCGTCCAGCCATTCCGCCAGCGGCGCGGAGATGACGGTCTGGCGGGTTCCGTCATGGCGTTCCTGGGTGACCTTGACGTCCCGGAGCTGTCCCGGCTGATGGGGGCTGAACGCATCGATCAGCCATTGGCGGTTGACCATGCTGTTGGCGTAACTCAGGGGCTCGGTAGTTTCTTCCGGTTCTTCGGTGAAGCCCCGGTTTTTGAACTGATGGGCCCACAAGGCGGCGGGCGGGATAACGGTTTCCCGTGCCAGCACCATCATCAGGCTGATGACCAGACCGACCTTGATGAACACGCCGGAAATGGTCCATAAGTTGATGCCGCTGGCCCGCATGGCCACCAGTTCATGATGACGTGACAGTTGCCAGAGGGTGTAGAGTGTGGCCAGCATCAAGGCGGCGGGGATCAGCAATTCCAATGCCGGCGCGACATACGACAGGTAATAGCGGGCAACCTGCTGCCAGTGGGGCTGGTTATTCAGGATACGCGGCAGGCTGCTGAACAGGTCGAAAACCAGGTGGATCAGGATGAAGCCCGTGGCGCAATAGGCAAAGACCGCCAGCAGTTCCCGCAACACATAACGGCGTAAAATGCGGATGGCCATCAGGTTGTCTCCCCGGCAGGACGCAACCGGTAATATCCGCTGCTGGTCCGCTCGAACCCGGGCGATCCGTTCAATACCTCGAGGACGTGGCCGCTACCGATCCGGCTCCCGCTTTTGAGGAGGGTATTCAACTCCGTCAGGATGATTTTGAAATGCAGGGGGCGGTCGGCCTGAATGAAGATCTGTCGGACCAGCATTTCCACGCCGGGTCCCGGGCGGGCATAGCGGCCATCCCGCAATTTCAGAACCTCCGGGGCATGGTCCAGGTAGGTTAATGCAATCCGTGGTGTGATTCCCCCCGGAACCTTCAGGTCAATGCGGCTTGCCAGCGAGGCAAAATCACCGCCTCCGATCAGCGGGCGATCATTCAGGATGGCGTTGACGCGTGCCGTGAGTTGTGCCAGTTGGTCGTCATCCAGAAGGGTGAAGCAACCATTGAAGAACGTGGGTGGAGGATGGCATACGCATAACAGGTTCAATACCCCCATGGGAGAACAACCATCCAGCATGGCGCCGTTTGGAAAGGCGGCGACTTCCTGTCCGGTCAAGGCGCCACCCTGTTGGCTGATGAAGTCCATGAATGCCTGATGAATGGAGGACAGGCATGCCTGTGGCAGCCGTGAACGCAAGGTTGCCAGCGCCTGGAATTCCACCTGGCGAACCCTTTCACGGGATACCTGGCGTGTGGTCCCGATGGATTGCAGGGTGCGGCGCCGGTCAGGAGGAAGTGGAAAGTTTTCACGCAGACCGAACCGCTGGATCAGAATCTCAATCTGGGATTCCGTCAGAAAGGCGCCCAGCACGTCCATCAACCCGGTAAAGGGTGGATCCCCGGCCGCGATCCGGTCTGTCCATTCGATGAAGCGAACCATGACCATCCGTGAACGGGCACCCAGACCCGGCAAGGCATTTGCCAGACGGTTGCGTAATTCGCCGATTGTATGAATATGATTGGCGCCACAGGCGTGAACCACACGTGGTGGAAAACCAGTCTCCGTAACCGGCCAGGCGTCGATTTCAGATCGGGATGGATAAATCAAGTTAATCACCGGCTGGTACACATTATGCTATCGATTTGTAAATCATCCTTTAAACAGAACCAGCGCGTTGTTGTCAAGGATTTCGTCCGGTTGTGGTCGAAACAGCGTTGGTCTGGTCGGTTGGCGGGCCGTGTGATGAAACAACGGGCTTCCATTTCGGGGCAAGCGTCTTCGCGTGATATGGTTCCATCCACGGCGTTGTCGCCGCCGGCGCATACGGGAGTATGGCGCCGGCAGCTCCGCCTTGCGGCTGGAGCCATCTGACGCGAAGCCGTTGCCCTTTTCGAAATGGGAGCCCGGGTTTACCTCGCGGTCCGGACGAGTACGCCGGTACCGCGATGGAATAAGGAAAAGAGTTTGGAATTGTGCGGCGCACCGGTTGATGGTTTGCCTGTACAAACTCGCAGTTATGCCTGTCGAAACGGGGTGATGGTATGCGCGCGGCAATTGCCGTGAAACCTTGTAAGCGGGTTAAGGGTTCAGGATCGAAGGGCTCTTTATGTTAAGCTCGCTTTTCGACCCTGTGGAAGACGGCTCGCGAGCCGTGATCGAAGGAAGCGCTTAACTTCGTGCCATTCGGTTCAGGATCCGGATGGTTTCGATGGCGGATCGGGAAGCTTCAGCGAGTCGAATGGATTGAAAATCGATGGCGGCGGTTCGGTTTCTCCGGGACCCGCCGAGAAACCCTTCATCTTGAACTTTTCATGTTCATGGTCATGACAATACAAACATAACAGTTCCCAATTACTGCCATCGGGAGGGTTGTTTTTGTAATTGTGATCCCGGTGGTGGACCGTGAGTTCACGCAAGCGCTTGCCGGAAAATTCCCGGGTGCAACGGGCGCAGACGTGTGGCAGGAGTTTCAGTGCCTGGGCACGGTAACCCTGCTCACGCTGTTCGCGGTCCCGCTGAAGCTCGGCGGCCAGTTGCGCCTGTCGTTCAGGATCTGCGGGTCGGTTGATTCGTGCCGGCATCGTTATGCATCCCGTGAGCAGGCCGGGAGGGGGCGGGATGACCGGCCCCCGTCTCCGGCCATGCGGTATCTCCTGGCTGGAATCCCGTCAGACCGTATAGATGGAGGCTGCGGTCTTTCCGCCGGTACCGGTCCAGTCCGTGTGGAAGAATTCGCCGCGGGGTTTGTCCACCCGTTCGTAGGTGTGGGCGCCGAAATAATCCCGCTGGGCCTGGAGCAGGTTGGCGGGCAGGCGTTCGCACCGATACGAGTCGTAGTAGTTCAAGGCCGTGCTGATGGCCGGCACGGGGATTCCCAGGCTGATGGCCAGTTTGACCGTCTGCCGCCACGGGGACTGTGCCTTGGCGATGACCTTGCGGAAATAGGGATCCAGCAGCAGGTTGGCGAGATCCGGTTTACGGTTGAAGGCTTCCTTGATGCCCCCGAGGAACTGGGCGCGGATGATGCATCCGGCGCGCCAGACCATGGCGATCTCGCCGTAGTTGAGGTTCCATTTATGCTCGTCCGAGGCGGCGCGCAGCAGTTGGTAACCCTGGGCGTACGAGCATATCTTGGCCGCGTAAACGGCATCATGGATCTGCTTGAGCACCTTGGTCCGGTCACCGTGGAACACCTTGCGGGGTCCCTTGAGTTTCTTGGCGGCCGCGACGCGTTCCTCCTTGATGGCGGAAAGACAGCGGGCGAAGACCGCTTCCGCGATCTGCGGAATTCCGACCCCGAAATCCAGGCCGGCCTGCGAGGTCCATTTGCCGGTGCCTTTCTGGCCGGCGGTATCGAGGATGACGTCGACCATCGGTTTGCCGGTTTCCGGATCGGTCTTGGCCAGGATATCCCGGGTGATCTGGATGAGGTAGGAATCCAGCACGCCGGTATTCCATTCGGTGAATACGGCGTGCATTTCGGCGGCGGTCATGCCCAATCCCTGCTGCATCAGGTGGAAGGCTTCACAGATCAACTGCATGTCGCCGTATTCGATCCCGTTATGGACCATCTTGACGAAGTGACCGGCGCCGTCCGGTCCCATCCACGTACAGCAGGGTACGCCGTCCTGGGGCGCCTTGGCGGCGATGGCCGTGAAGATGGGCTGGACCGCAGGCCATGCGGCCGGGTCACCGCCGGGCATGATGGCCGGGCCGTTGAGTGCGCCTTCCTCGCCGCCGGAAACGCCCGTGCCGATGAAGCGGAGCTGCTTGGCGGCCAGGGCCTTCGTGCGGCGGATGGTGTCGGGATAATGGCTGTTGCCGCCGTCAATGAGGGTGTCGCCGGGTTCCAGGTGCGGGGCAATCTGCTCGATGAACTCGTCGACGGGTTTGCCGGCCTTGACCATCAGCATGATGCGGCGCGGCTTGGCGAGGCTGGCGACGAGTTCCTGGATGCTGTGGCAGCCGATGAAGCGCTTGCCCTTGCCCCGGCCGTTGATGAAATCGTCCACCTTGCTGACCGTCCGGTTGAAGCAGGCCACGGTAAAGCCGTTCCGTTCCATGTTCAGAATGAGATTTTCGCCCATGACGGCGAGACCGACCAGACCGATATCCGCTTGCTTTGTCATTCCTGCTGTCTCCTCGTTGACCCTGTGTGAATGGTTTCGGTGCAATTGACAGCTGATATCGATACTGTATTTCTTTGGGCGGCGTCAACCGTATCCAACCGGGAACGAGGCATGGACGTATCTTCGAGTTTATGTATTTTCGCTGGAGCCGGGGCGACCCTCGCCCCGGTCCGGGTGATGGTGGGCAGGCCGTGTGATGAACCGGCGGTCTTCCATTTCGGGGCAAGCGGCTTCGCGTGATATGGCCCCTTCCGCAGCGTTGTCGCCATCGGCGCATACCAGGAGTATGGCGCCGACGGCTCCGCCTTGCGGCTGGAGCCATCTGACGCGAAGCCGTTGCCCTTTCGAAATGGAAGACCGGGTTTACCTCGCGGTCCGGACGAGTACGCCGGTACCGCGATGGAATATGGAAAAGAATCGGGAGTCGTGCAGCGTACCGATAGATGTTTTCACACAAATCGCAGTTGTGAACGGCAGGCATGCCTTGCGCCGTGACCGGCAGACGCCTATAGTCGACGTCCGGATAACGAGGAGAAAGGCAATACCATGAAACGGGATGATGCGGTTTTGCAGGAATCGTCATGGATCTGGCTGGTCCGACAACATCCCCACCAATACGCCTGTTTCCGTAAAAAATTCTCGCTGGAACGGCCCGGTTCAAAAGCGGTTTGCCACATCAGCGTGGACAGCGATTTTATCCTGTACCTGAACGGGCGTGAAGTCGGTCGGGGCCAGTTCAGCGATTATCCCGAGCGTAAAACCGTCACGCGGTTTGAGGTGGCATCCTTCCTGCGGAAGGGATCCAACACCCTGGCCGTACTGGCATACTACCGGGGTGAGGACTTTTCGGATTACCGGGCCGGACGGGCCGGGCTGATCGCCGCGTTGGAATGCGGAACCCGACGGATATTCTCCGATGATTCCTGGCGGGGGCGTGAACATCCGGCATTCAAGGGGGGACCTGTCCCCCGGGTTACCCACCAGATGGGTTTTGTCACCGAATTCGATGCGCGTCGAGACGATGCCTGGATTATCCCGGGATACCGGGACAGCGCCTGGCCAAAAGCAGCAGTCCGGGCGGTTGGAACCACGGGATATTGGCGGGAGCTATTGCCGCGGCCGGTTCCGGTTCTGCCGCCCGGTCCGCCGCTGCTCCCGGTTTCCGTGGTTGTGTGCGGACAGTTTAAGCGGATTCGTGAAGCGGAGACCGTTGCACGGACCATGAGCCAGGATGCACTGCAGAGTCAGGTTCCAGACGACGTGTTTGAGCGGACCGGACCTGCGTCCGGCAATCCGAGTTGGGCTTATATGGGTCCGCCGGAAGATCCCGGTTCATGCATGCGGGAAAAAGGTTCGGACGGGCTGGTGATCCGCCCGTCGGACCGGGGGATGACCGGTCGATTCCTGATCGTTGATCTCGGCCGTGAATGCACCGGCCTGCTGACCTTCTCGCTGGATGCGTCTGCGGGAACCGTGCTGGATATCGGCCATGGTGAACATCTGGAAGACGGACGGGTCAGGACCCACATCGGAGGGCGGAACTTTGCGGACCGGTACCATTGCCGGAAGGGCGAGAATACCTTCACACTCCCGTTTCGGCGCTTCGGCGCCCGTTACCTGCAGATGCAGATTTCCGGTTGTCGCACCCCGGTGCGGCTGCGTTATCTGACCCTGCGTCCGGTTGAGTGGGATATTGAACCGGTTGCCGCCGTCCGGACCGGGGATTCCATGGTGGATCGGCAATATGACATTGGCATTCACACCCTGCGCCTGTGCATGCATGAGCACTATGAAGACTGTCCCTGGCGGGAACAATCCCTGTATGCCTACGATTCGCGCAACCAGGCATTGTACGGATATTATGCCTTCGGCAATTATGATTTTGCGCGGGCATCGATTGAGTTGCTGGGGCGGGGGTTGCGGGCCGACGGATTGCTGGAGTTGTGCGCGCCGGCCTTGACGCGGGTATGCATCCCGATCTTCGCCCTGGTGTGGTTCAGTGAAGTGGCCGAACACTGGCTTCACAGCGGGCAGCGTGCGCTGTTTGACCTGTTCCGGCAGGACATGCACCGCATGATGGAGGGATACTTGTCCCGCTATGATGCACGCACCGGACTTTACTTCCGTCCGGAAGCACCTGACCTGTGGCATTTTTATGAATGGACGCCGGGGTTGACCGGGAAATTCGGGAATGACCGGTTGAACGGTGTGCATCACGCCGCCTACAACCTGCATCTGCATGAAGCCATCGGCTCGTATGCATGGTTGCTGGAACAGGCCGGTGAACCGGCTGATGCCAGGCAGTTGCGACGGGTCCGTGCCGGACTCGGATCGGCCATTATCCGGACGTTTGCCGACGATTCACGTGGTGTGCTGACCCAGGAACGGACACGGGCCGGGCGCTGTTCGGGCCATTTTGAATATATCCAGGCGGTGGCACTGGCGGAAGGGCTGATCCCCGCCCGTAGTCGCGGGACACTGGTGGCGGCCCTGCGTGCGCGGACGATGCCGACGTTAACCCTTTCGTCGATGCTGTACCTGTTGAAAGGCCTGATGCAGGCGGGACCTGAAGCGCGGCGTTATGCCCGGGAACGTTTGCAGGCGGCATGGGAACCGATGGTGCTTGCCGGTTCAACGACGTTCTGGGAAACCGGCGCCAGTGTCCGGGATTTTCATTACGCGGGCAGCCTGTGCCACGGCTGGAGCGCGCTTCCGGTCTATTATGCCCATGCCCATGTGCTGGGAATACAACCGGCAGATTGCGGGTTTCGACGCTTTACCGTAAGTCCCTGCGCCGATCGGTTCCTGAAGGTGGAAGGGGCTGTGCCGACCCCGCAGGGGCCCATCCATGTGAAATGGGAACGGGGTGATGCCGGTTTGCGGATGGTTCTCCGGGGGCCGCGGGCCTGTACCCCAACGCCGGCGCCGCATCCCGAATTCCCAATTGCTTCGCTGACCTATAACCGGCACATCGTCTGACGCTGCAGTACCCGCATCTACTCTGACCGGGAACGGAGGCGATCCTTGTCCTCCAAGCGGCTTGTGTTGAAACCTGTACCAAAACCCGGAGATGCGTCTCCCGTATTGCATGGGTCGCATATTGCATTGACAACCGGGTGGCGCGTGGTATTGGTTTGCGCGTTTCATTGTGGAGCTTCCCCAGGTCTTCTATGGATTTAACGGTACGTCAGGTTTCAAAATATCTGAATCTTTCGGAACGCCAGTTGTATCGCCTGATCGAGCGGAACGAGATACCCGCCATCCGGGTACACGACCAGTACCGCTTTAACCGGGCGGAATTACTTGAATGGGCCATGGCGCGCCGCATCAAGGTTCCACCCGAATTACTGGAACCGGATGATGCCGATCGGGCGAATGCCACCCCCGGCCTGTCGGGAGCGCTTCGTGCCGGGGGGGTGTTCCACGGACTGGATAGCGGGGACAAGGTCATTGCCTTGCGATCCATGGTTGACCGTCTGCGGTTGCCGGACGATGTTGACCGTGACCTGCTTTTGACCATGTACCGGGCGCGTGAATCGTTGGCTTCCACGGGTATTGGCGATGGCATTGCCATCCCGCATGTGCGAAATCCGATTGTCCTCAAGATCACCACCCCCCAGGTGGCGTTGTGCTTCCTCTCGTCGCCGGTTGATTTCGGAGCCATTGACGGGAAGCCCGTGTTTGCCCTGTTTTCCCTGGTCACCCCGACGATCCGTTCACACCTGTTCCTGTTGTCGCGACTGGGGTTCGTGTTGCGTGATCCGGGTATCCGTAACTTGCTACAGGTACAGGCTGCAGGCGATGCGATTCTCCAGGCGGTCGAACGAATTGAAGCCGCTTCCATTCCCGACCCTGCCCAAACCGAACACGGGGTGAAGCCATGATGGTGTTCATGGCAGGGCTGTGCATCATGCTGGGGGGTGGTGTGATCTCCCGGCTGGTTCCTGGAAACCCCCGGTTCGGTGTTGCCGTTGGCGTGTTGACCGCCGTGCTGGGGGCTCTGGCTGGCCTGTTGGGCGCGGTGGATGTGCTGGCATCGCAGGTGGTGATTGAATGGACATCGGCCTGGCCGTTGCCTGCCGGTGAATTTGCGGTGCGGATGGACGCCTTGTCGGCCGTTTTTCTGTGTGTCATTTTCGGATTGGCGATGGTGTCGGCAATCTATGGTTGGGATTACCTGCGGGTTGAACATGCCCAGACAGTACGGGGCCGGCGCACCTGGTTGTGGTTCAATCTGCTGGTTGTTTCCATGTCGCTGGTTGTGGTGGCGCGCCATGCCGTCCTGTTCCTGCTGGCCTGGGAGGTCATGTCGGTATCGTCCTTCCTGCTGGTCGCTTATGACCACGAACGGGAGGATGTGAGCCGTGCGGCCTGGATTTACCTGGTGGCCACGCAGATCGGCAGTGCGATGCTCCTGGCCATGTTTGCGGTGGTCG